>WNFP01001460.1_pt1 | contig 24755 bp, 22 predicted proteins | sample 5400201 | NCBI WGS metagenome assembly WNFP01 (sample SAMN13153355, study PRJNA577476) | soil metagenome | isolation source: 115 cm saprolite under Madrone tree | place: USA:California | collected 2016-06-14
ACTGATCTGAAGCGCTCTTCAGGACCATGCGCGATTACTGGCCGTAGATTCTGTCGAAGGTACCATGGTCCGCGAAATGCGTGGCCTGGGCACGGGTCCAGCCGCCGAATACGGCATCGATGGTAACCAACTGCGGAATGTTTGCGAATTGCGCCGCATACTGGGCCGCAACCGCCGGATCGCGCGGGCGATAAAAGTGCTTCGCCGCAATTTCCTGGCCCTGCTTGGAATAGAGATATTTCAGGTATTCCTCGGCGACCTTGCGAGTGCCGTGCTGGTCGACGTTCTGGTCCACCACGCTGACCGGCGGCTCCGCCACGATGCTGACCGAAGGCGCGACGATGTCGAACTTGGCGGGCCCCGACTCCTTGACGGCGAGATGGGCTTCATTTTCCCAGGCGAGCAACACGTCCCCGATGCCGCGCTCCACGAAAGTGACCGTCGCGCCGCGCGCGCCGGAATCGAGGACCGGTACGTTGTGGTAGAGTTTCTTGACGAAGCCTTCAGCGGCGGCATCGCTGCCGCCGGGCTGCTTCAGCGCCCAGGCCCATGCCGCCAGATAGTTCCAGCGCGCCCCGCCCGAGGTCTTCGGACTCGGTGTAACGACCGAGATGCCCGGCCGCACCAAATCGCCCCAATCATGAATATTCTTCGGATTGCCTTTGCGCACCAGAAAGACGATCGTCGAGGTATAGGGCGTACTGTTGTCCGGCAATCGCGACTGCCAGTTCGCCGGGATGAGACCGCCCTGGGCCGCCAGGGCGTCGATGTCGTAGGCCAGTGCCAGCGTCACCACATCGGCCTCGAGTCCCTCGATCACCGAGCGCGCCTGCTTGCCCGATCCGCCATGGCTTTGGTTGACCCTCACGGCGTCGCCGGTCTTGCTCTTCCAGTACGCCGCGAACGCCTTGTTGTAGTCCTCGTACAGCTCGCGAGTCGGATCGTACGAGACATTCAGCAGCGTGGAGTTCGCCGCGTGCGCCGCCGAGCCCATTAATATGACGATGAGCGCCAGCGCGAACCAGAAATACTCGCGTCCGACGCGCCTGCCGTTGCCCTCGATCATTGACTACCACCCGGAAGCGCACTCGATCAGCGAATAAAGAAGGCTAACGGCTGGCGCCGCGGCCCGGAACTACTATCCCGATATCTGCATATACGCTTACGGCATGTCGCGCTTACGGCATGTCGCGGAGCGGAATGTGCAGATCGCCCAGAATACGGTCCACCTCCTCCTGGGTCTCCAATTTCTCGGTCTCCCGCACCAACTTGCGGGGCAGGTGGGGCGCCAGCAGCTCGATGAACTCATACATGTAGGCGCGCAGGAGCGCGCTCCGCCGGAACCCTATCCAAGTGGTGTGTCCCTCGAACAGGTGGCTCGCATCGAGTACCACCAGGTCTCCGTCGGTGGTGGGATCGATGGCCAGCCGGGCTAAAATACCCACCCCTAGGCCGATGCGCACATAGGTCTTGATGACGTCCGAGTCGCGCGCCGTCAACGCCACGTCGAGCGACAAACCGGCTGTTTCGAACAGCGCGGGCAGCGAGGATCGGCCGGAAATGCTGAAAACATAGGTAACGATCGGATACTCGGCCAGCTTCTTCAGGGTCAATTTGCCGGCCGATGCCAGCGGGTGGCCGCGCGGTACGACCACCGCTCGGTGCCAGCGATACACCGGCAGACGCACCAGATGCGGAAATTGCTCCTCCGAACCCGTGGCTATGGCGAAATCGACGCGATCGCGCGCAACCATTTCGGCAATTTGCTCCGACGTGCCCTGATGCAGATGCAGGCGTACCTTCGGATATTTGAGCCGAAAGGCGCGAATCACCGGCGGCAGCACGTAGCGCGCCTGGGTATGCGTGGTGGCGATCGACAGAGTCCCGCCGTCGGCCTTGCGCAGCTCCGCGGAGGTGCGGCGTGGTCCGGGTCAGCGCACGGCCCTCGCGCTCGAACAGCTGAAAGCCCAGTTCCTCCTCCAGAAGCTTGAGCTGCCGGCTGACTCCGGGCTGCGACGTGTGCAGCTGGCGCGCGGCCGCGGTTATGTTGAGGCCGTTTTCATGGACTGCCACCAGATAGCGCAATTGCTGGAACTTCATCGCCGGCCGGCCTTATCGTTGATTGGTGTTCGGCGCATAGGATATAAGTTTAAACCGCTCCGCGCGCTAAGAAGCGGCGCCCGCCGCCATCACCAAAACGCATGTCCTCATGCGCTCTAATTCGTTTCGCCAAGGCACGGTCCGCCCTATAGTTTTGCCTCTGATATTGAAGCGAACCAGCGAGACCCCCCTTGTTCGAGCTCTCCAAGGCCCTGCGCGAGCGCGCAGAAGACAGCATTTCACAACTCCGCAGTGCAGTCGCGGAATACAAAAACGTGTGTTATGCCAATAGCTTAGGGTCTGAATCCATCGTCCTCACCGATCTCATCTGGGGGTCGGTGCCGGAAATCGACATCTTCAGCATCGATACCGGGCGCCTGTATCCTGAAACCTACGACCTCATCGAGCGAGTACAGCAGCGCTACGGGCGGGCCCTGACCATCTACTATCCCAAGACCTCGGACTTGGAACGCTGGGTCGGCGAGAACGGCATCAACGGGTTCCGGGACGGTCTCGAGCAGCGTCGCGGGTGCTGTGTCGTTCGCAAGGTGGAGCCGTTCCGCCGGGCCATCGCCGGCCGCAGCGCCTGGGTGACCGGCATCCGGCGCGGGCAATCAGCCAGCCGCGCGCTGGCCTCACCGGTCGAATGGGACGGCGAATACGGCCTCTACAAGGTGAGTCCGCTGCTCGAATGGTCGGAGAATGAGATCTGGGAGTACATTCGCAAGAAGCGACTGCCCTACAACGCACTGCATGACCGGGGGTTCCCCAGCATCGGTTGCGCGCCGTGCACACGGGCGGTGCAGACTGGTGAAGACGAACGCTCGGGGCGCTGGTGGTGGGAACGCAGCGATTCACGCGAGTGCGGGCTGCATCCGCGCCGCCAGCCGGCGGTGTTGGCGGCGGCGCGAGCACCCAAGCAGTAGCGGGCCGCATAAAGGGCCGAGGATAGCGCGTGAATTATTTTCCGGTCTTTTTCGATCTCACCGGACAAAAGGTGTTGGTCGTCGGCGGCGGCGACGTGGCACTGCGCAAAATCTCGCTGCTGGAGCGAACTTCTGCGTTGATCACCGTGGTGGCTCCCGATGTCGCGCCCGAACTTCTGGCACGCGCCGCCTCAGGGAAGCTGACACTCGCCATCCGGGAGTTCATCCCCGCGGATTTGGACGGTGTGCGCTTGGTCATTGTCGCCACCTCGCGCCGCGCCGTGAATCGATGGGTCGCGAACTTGAGCGAGTCGCGCAATATTCCCGTCAATGTGGTCGACGATCCCGAAGCGTCGCGCTTCATCGTGCCCGCAATCATCGATCGCGATCCCGTGCTGGTGGCGGTCTCGACCGGCGGTACATCGCCGGTGTTGGCGCGCCGACTGCGCGAACGGCTCGAAGCGCTGATCCCCCGAAGAATCGGTGAATTGGCGTTGTGGCTCAAGGCGCTGCGCAGTGCCTCGCGCCGGAAACTGCGCGGCACCGAGGAGCGGCGGCGTTTCTTCGAGGCGATCGTCGACGGGCCGGCGGCGCAGCGCTTCGCCCTGGGCGATGCCCAAGGCGCGCGGCGCATCGCGCAGCAGCTCCTGGCGACGACTTCGACCGCGCCCCGTGCGGCGGGCGATGTGACGTTGGTGGGCGCCGGTCCCGGGGATCCGGAACTCCTGACGCTGAAGGCGTTGCGCGCGCTGCAGGATGCCGATGTGATTCTGCACGACCGCCTGGTCGCTCCCGAAGTGCTCGACCTCGCGAGGCGCGATGCGGCGCGGATTTGCGTGGGCAAGGCGGCCGGCACGGCAGGCACCACGCAAGAGGAAATCAACGCCTTGCTGGTCAAGCTCGCGAATCAGGGCAAACGCGTGGTACGCCTCAAGGGCGGCGATCCCTTCGTCTTCGGGCGCGGCGGGGAAGAGCTGCAGGCACTGGCAAAAGCCCAAATCAATTTCTCGGTGGTGCCGGGCATCACCGCGGCCCTGGGGGCCGCCGCTTATGCCGGCATTCCGCTGACACATCGCGACTTCGCCCACAGCGTGAGCTTCGTCGCCGGTCATGCACAGGGTCACGACGAAGCGCCTGGCCCGGAGCCCGATTGGCGCGCCCTGGCGATGCCCGGAGCCACGGCGGTGTTCTACATGGGGCTGGCACGCCTGGATCACATCGTCGAAAAGCTCTTGCACCACGGCGCGCCGGCCACGCGCCCGGCCGGCATCATTGCGCAGGCCACGACGCCGAACCAGCGCGTCATTACCGCCACTCTCGCCACGATAATCGATGCCTCATCCAAGGCGAATGTAGAGTCGCCGGCGCTGCTGGTGGTGGGCGACGTGGTGGCGCTGCACTCGACGCTGGCGTGGTTCGGCGCCTCGGCGGCGGTCGACCTGTCTCGGACCGCATAGGCACGATACGGGCGCTACCCTACTTTGGGACGCGCTACCCTACTTTGGGACGCGCTACCCTACTTGATATCGATGGCTGAGAGCTTCGAGATGGCTTTTTGCGCCATGCTTATGTATTGCGGATCTCGTTCGATGCCAATGCTTTCGTAACCAATAGCATTGGCTGCCGCGAGGGTAGATCCTGATCCCGCAAACGGGTCAAGGATGACACCTTGACCCATCGGCAGCGCCGCCCGTACGACAGAACGTAAGAATGCCTGCGGTTTCAATGAAGGATGAGGTGCAATTGCGCGTTCATATCGTGGGGTGGGGCTGGATTGTATAACGTCGCCAAAAGGCCGCTCGGGGGAGGGTCTGCGAAAACCGCCGGTGGCCCATTTCCTCAAATTGTCCTGAACTCGGCCATCGAGCCGGTGCCGTAGTACCAACCACGGCTCAAACATCGAACGCGGCATTACGCTAACGTCTGAAAATTCCTCGTGCGCATTCTTGGGCCGATCACCGCCTCTCATAGTCATTACAAGACGCGAAAGATACCCTCGAATTTCGAGTCCGGCCGCGCTCATTGCATTGGCGACGACATGGACCAAAAGTGGATTGCTCGCGATCAGGATGTTCGCCCCTGGTACGGTAATTCGCACCGTTAGTTTGCCGAATTCGAAAAAAAAGTCGTGCATTGCTGCGCGGTCGCCGTCATTCAAAACGGTGAATCGAGGCAGGGGTGCGCGTTGATGGCCATCAAAAGAGGGAGGAATCCGCCAAACGCCTCCGCGTCCATTGCGGAGCTTCGCCTGCTCTTTATCGGTGTATTCGATGAGCCCATAGGGTGGATCTGTCACTATCGCGTGCAAGGAATGTGGTTCACACTCTCTCATCCAATCAAAGCAGCTGCCATGAACTAGAGTAGCCCGGCCAATTTTGAAAGCAGTCATGGGAGCGGCCGCAGAGCTTAATTTGCTTCGGGCCATTGGACTGCCGCTCATGGCACTAGCCCACGGCGTCGACGAATCCGCGCTCTGCGATCCAGGCTTTGTTGAACAGGCGCGATTGATACTTCGCGCCTCCGTCGCACAGAATCGTGACGATGGTGTGCCCGGGACCCATTTGCTTCGCAAGGGTCACCGCCGCGGCCACATTGATACCCGACGTGCTTCCGAGCAGCAGGCCTTCTTCGCGCAGCAGCCGATAGACGAAGTGCATGGTTTGCGCATCCGAGATTCGCAGCGCATCGTCGATCGGCGTGCCGTCGAGATTGGCGGTCACGCGGCCGGTGCCGATGCCCTCCGTGATCGATGACCCGCCGTCGGTTTTCAATTCGCCGTCCTTGACGTAGTGATACAGCGCGCTGCCCGGGGGATCGACGAGAACGATTCGCACCGCGCTGGACTTCGACTTGAGATAGCGGGCAATGCCCGCCAGCGTGCCGCCGGTGCCTGTGGACGCGCAGAAGGCGTCGATCTTACCGTCGGTGTCGCGCCATATCTCAGGACCGGTCGATTCGAAATGAGCGTCGCGATTCGCGGTGTTGTCGAATTGATTGGCCCAAATGGAATCGGGAGTCTCCTCCGCCAAGCGCCCGGCGACCTTCTGATATTGGTTCGGGTTGCTGTAGGGTACGGCCGGCACTTTGCGCAATTGCGCCCCCAACGCCTCGATGATCTGGTATTTCTCCGCCGCCTGATTGTCGGGCATCACGATCACGCAACGATAGCCGCGCGCATTGCACACGTGTGCGAGGCCGATCCCCGTGTTGCCGGCGGTGCCCTCGACCACGGTGCCGCCGGATTTCAGCAATCCGCGCCGCTCGGCGTCCAGGACGATCCATTTCGCCGCGCGATCCTTCACCGATCCGCCGGGATTCATGAATTCAGCCTTGCCCAGGATCTCGCAACCCGTTTCTTCGCTGACATGGCGCAGGCGAATCAGGGGAGTATTGCCGATCGCATCCGTAAAACCGTCGCTGACACGCATCAATAGTCCTTCCGAGTTTTCATGAGCGAGGGCGCCGGGTGACGCTACGCCGAGGCAGCCGGCGGCGCCGGCAACCGTTCCCCGCTCAGCTCCTGGCGCATTGTGACGACATCCAGGTCGCCGGTCCATTTCGCGACGACCAGGGTTGCAACACCGTTGCCTATCACATTCGTGAGCGCGCGCGCCTCCGACATGAATCGATCGATGCCCAGTATCAGCGCGAGACCCGCCACCGGCAGCGTACCCACGGAAGACAGCGTCGCGGCCAGCACGATGAAGCCGCTGCCCGTCACCCCGGCCGCGCCCTTGGACGTGAGCAGCAGCACCGCCAGCAGAGTGAGCTGCTGCAGCAAATTCATCGGCGTGTTCGTGGCCTGCGCAATGAACAAGGTCGCCATGGTCAGGTAGATCGACGTGCCGTCGAGATTGAATGAATAGCCCGCTGGTATCACCAACCCTACCACCGAATTGCCGGCGCCGATTTTCTGCAGCTTGGCGATCATTCTCGGCAGCACCGACTCCGAGGACGAGGTGCCCAAGACGATGAATAATTCATCTCCGATGTATTTGACGAATTGCCAGATGCTGAAGCCGTGCAGGCGCGCCACCAGCCCGAGAGCGACGAAGATGAAGATCAGGCAGGTCGCATAGAAACAGGCCATCAGTTCACCAAGAGACAACAGCGAGTCGAATCCGTATCTTCCGATGGTGAAGGCCATCGCGCCGAACGCGCCCAGCGGCGCCACTTTCATGACGACCCCGACGATCCCGAACAGCACCTGCGACAATGCGTCGATGAAGCTCAGCACGGGCGCGCTGCGGCGTCCAAGGCGTTGCAGCGCGAATCCGAACAGCACGGCAAACAGCAGGACCTGAAGAATCTCCCCCTTGGCGAAAGCGTCGACCACGGTCGTGGGAATGACGTTGAGAAGGAAATCGGTCGCCGACTGCAATTTCCCCGGCCCGGTATACGCCGCCACCGAAGCCGTATCGAGGGTGCGAGGATCGACGTTCATGCCGCTTCCCGGCCGCAGGATATTGACCACGGCCAACCCCAGCATCAGCGCCACGGTGCTCATGACCTCAAAATAGATCAGCGCGAGTCCGCCGGTCCTCCCGACCTTCTTCATGTCTTCGACGCCGGCGATACCCGTCACCACCGTGCAAAAGATCACCGGCGCGATCAGCATCTTGATGAGCTTGATGAACCCGTCGCCGAGGGGCTTCATCTTGGCGCCGGCTTCCGGGTACAGATAGCCGAGAAGCACTCCCAATAGAATAGCGACAATGACTCGGAAATACAGGGAGCGCAGCAGAGTTTTCACGCGCCCAAACTTTAAGCGATTGGGAAAGTCTGCGGTGGCATTTCGGGATGCCCGGGAAACCGGACGCAGCGCAAGGTTGCGGTCATGAGCGCGAGGTTGGGGTCACGAGCGCGAGGCTGCGGTCATAAAAGAATCCCCGGACTTGCCGGGGATTCGAGTGGAACAGGTGTTAGGTAAAAACCCGACACGTCCTTAAGTTGGAAGATACGCACGGAGCATATTGCCCGTACGCTCCACCTTGTTTGTATCATACCAGTGTTGCAACTAAGTAACGCTGGTCACAAAAAGCGCGCTGCGTCGACAGCGTTATAATACCAGATAATATAGAAAAATCTAGTAGTTATGCCGCAATGTCTGTCTATCGCCGCGCTATGTCAAATATGTCGCTAATTTGTGACAATCAAACAACAATCGGCCGACCGATGATGAATCCTGAAAGTTTGCTTTTGTGCATCGCTTCCTCCAAATTTGCGCGATTCACGAGAAATGGCCCTGGGACATACCCCCATGAAATATTTACACACTATGGTACGCGTGACGGATATCGAGCAATCGCTGCGCTTCTATCGCGACGCTCTCGGCCTTCGCGAATTATCGCGCCGAGACTACCCTCAGGGACGCTACACCTTGGTGTTTCTAGCGGCGCCCGGCGACGAGAGCGCGCAGATCGAGCTCACGCACAACTGGGATCGGGAAGGTTATACGGGCGGCCGCAACTTCGGACATCTGGCGTATGCGGTGGACGACATTTACGCCGCTTGCCGCCGTCTGATGGACCACGGCGTCACCGTCAACCGGCCGCCGCGCGACGGCCGCATGGCTTTCGTGCGTTCGCCGGACAATATCTCGATCGAGCTGCTGCAGAAGGGTGCGGCGCTGTCTCCGGCGGAGCCTTGGACCACCATGCCCAACGTCGGCGTGTGGTAGCGGCACCGGTGACGCGGCCGAGGCGCGGCCGCTTTAGAATCAGAACATCTCCGACGCGTCCGGCGGCTTGATATCCACCGGGGTGCGCGAGGGGATGTGCTCGCCGGTGATCATTTCGGCGTACGACTGCCCGGGCCCCACCATTGGATAGACGCCGGCGTCCGGATCGATCATGACCTCGAGGAAGGCAGCGCCGTTGAAACCGATGAATTCACCGATGACGCGCGGCACGTCGGCTTTCTGATCGAGCCGCGCGGCGTATTTGAAGCCGTCCGCCAGCGCCGCCTTGACGAAATCCTTGGTGTGCAGGCTCTTGTCGCTGGCGCTCAGGCGGCCGCTATGGAACAGCTTCTGCCATTGCTTGACCATGCCGTCGCCGCAATTGTTGAGCACCACCACCTTGATGGGCAGATCGTAGGTGGTGACGGTTTCGAGCTCGCCGATATTCATCCGGATGCTGGCGTCGCCGTCGATGTCGATGACCAGACGATTGCGCTGCGCGTACTGGGCGCCCACCGCCGCGGGCAAACCGAAACCCATGGTGCCCATGCTGCCCGAGGTCAGCCAGAGCCGCGGACTGAGGAAGTCGAAATACTGCGCCGCCCACATTTGATGCTGACCCACGCCGGTCGTGATGATGGCCTCGCCCCGGGTCAGCCGATTGATTTCCTCGATGACGTGGTACGGCTGGATCAACGCGCTGCCGCGGTCGTAGTTCATGGCGTACTTCGACCGAAGCTCGTCGCAGTGCCGATGCCACTCGGACCAATCGCGCCGGAAGCTCTTGCGCTTGCCGTAATCCAGCAGACGGAGCAGCGCATCCGCCATCAAGCCCAGATGGCTCCAATCCACGTGCTTGACCTTGTTGATTTCCGACGCATCGATGTCCAGATGGGCGATAAACTTGGCCCCGCCGGCGAACTTGGCCGGATTGCCGGCGACGCGGTCGTCGAATCGCGCGCCGAGAGCCAGCAGGCAATCGCAGTCGTCCACGGCATAGTTCGCGAACGCCGCGCCATGCATTCCCAGCATGCGCATGGACAACGAGTGCGTCGTGTCGACCGCTCCGATCCCCATCAGGGTAGTGACGACGGGGACCTGAAATTCCTTGGAAAATTCGCGCAAGGCATGCGCCGCGTTGCCGTTGATCACGCCGCCGCCTGCATAGATCAGCGGCCGCTTCGCGGCACCCAATGCCGCGAAGAAGTCGGCGCACGCCGCTTCCGGCACTTTGCTCTGCTCGAGGCGATTCATCCGCTGCCGGTAGCCGGCCACGGGCAGGCTGCCTGTGCCTCGAAACACGCCTTTCCAGTTCTGTACGTCCTTCGGCACGTCGAGCACCACAGGCCCCGGCCGGCCGGTGCGGGCGATTTCGAACGCCGTGCGCACCGTTGCTTCCAATTTGGTCGGATCGGTGACCAAGAACACGTGCTTGGCCACGGCACCCATGATGCTGGGTACGGGCGCTTCTTGGAACGCATCCGTGCCGATGGCCGTGGTGGGTACTTGACCGCAGATCACCACGATGGGCACGGAATCGGCCATGGAATCGCGCACCGGAGTCACCATATTGGTGGCCCCCGGACCCGAAGTGACCAGAGCCACGCCCACCCTGCCGCTGGCCCGGGCGAAGCCCGCGGCCATGAATCCCGCGCCCTGCTCGTTGGCCGGTACGATCAGCGGCATCGCAGAATGGTGTTCCAGGTTGTAGCGGAATACGGCGTCGTATATCGGCAAAATCGCGCCGCCGCTATAGCCGAAAATCGTGTCGACGCCCTCGTCCGCGAGGACCTGCACCAGCATATCCGCGCCCGTCATGCCGGCGCCCGCGAGCGGGTGCGCGGCTTGATTTAACATGTCGTAGCGGTCTTTCACCGTGAAAGACTAGCAGTTCTCGCCCTGGCGCCCAAGTACCACCCTCCCGTATGCTTGTCGGCCCATGCGGCATCTCATAGCAATACTCCTTCAGAATGAAGCGGGCGCGCTCACGCGCGTTACCGGCCTCATCTCCAGCCGCGGCTACAACATCGAGTCGCTGTCGGTGGCCCCCACCAATGACCCCACCGTGTCGCGGGTCACGCTCGTCACCATCGGCTCCGATCAGGTTATCGCGCAAATCAACGCGCAGCTCCTGAAGCTCGTCGATGTCGTGGCGGTCGAGGACATGACCGGCGGCGACGCCCTCGCCCGCGAGCTGCTGTTGATCAAGCTGCAGATCTTGCCTAAGCACGTCGAGGCGGTAGGCGCTCTGCTGCGCCGCGTCGGCGGCAAGGTGCTGTCCCCCAACCCCTCGAGCTACATCGTGGAACTGACCAGCACTGAAACCGAGATCGGCGAATTCATAGCGAACGTCGGCGCCTTCGGCGAAATCGTCGAAGTCGTCCGCAGCGGCGTCCTCGGAATCGCGCGCGCCAATCCGCGCCTGCACGTCGTCAAATGAACGCGCTCACCACGACGTCCTAGAGCCGCCGAAGCGCCGCCGCCGGCGGTCGATGCTTTAGCCGGGAAACATTTCGTTGACCTTTGAGGATACTTTTGCCCATGCCTGAAATCGAAGTCAAACCTGAACATGCCGCCGATCCCATGACCCGCCGCGTCGGAATTATGGTGGGGGTCGTCGGCATTCTCTTGTCCGTCGTCACCATTGCCTCGCATCGAGCGCATACTCAAGCCGTCATTCATAGAACCGAATCGAACGATGCCTGGGCCTATTACCAGGCGAAGAGAAATCGCGAGTACACCAGCGAAGTGGCTCTGACCCTGCTGCATACGCTTGGCACGGACCCCGCCAAGCTGGAAGCCCCCGTGCAGAAGCTGGAGGCCGCTCGCACCAAGTACACTGCGGATGCTGCCAAGATTCAGGACGACGCCAACGCGAAGGACGAAGAAACCAAGCTCGAGGAGCGCCGGGCACTGCATTTCGATATCGGCGAGGGATTTCTAGAGCTCGGCCTCGTCCTGTGTTCCCTGTTTTTCCTGGCGCGCAACAATTTCTTCCCCATCTTCGGCCTGCTCGCGAGTACCGCCGGCACGGCGATGGGCGTATGGGGCGTCCTGCTTTGAGGAAGGCATCGCCTTTTTGAGGAAGGCAGCGCTTTTTTGAGGAAGCATCGGTTTGAGGACTGTATCGGCACTCGTTCAGGTTTTCGCGCTGGTCGCGTTGGGCCCTGCGGGCGTTCCGTTCGCCGCGGCGTCCGGAGAATCGGCGGCGCCGGCGCGGGTGGAAGCGCGTTCGGCAAACTTGATGGCAGTAGGCGTGGTGCGCGACGATGGGATGACCATTCGTCTGAGTCGATTGATCGATAACGCGCCGGTCCGGGACGCCGCCGTGACGGTCACGCTGCGCGGCGTCACGTACCCGACCACCGCCGAAGCCGACGGCAGCTTTACGCTGCAGACGAAAGAGCTCGCCATTCCGGGCGCGGCGGCGGTCGAATTTCAGGTGGTGCAGGCCTCGGCGCGCGAGACCCTCAAGGGCACGCTGCAAGTCGCCGGCGGGGCCGGCCCATCGGACGACAGGAACTCCGCCCGGCAGCTCTGGTGGTGGGTGCTCAATTTCGCCGTGTGCATCGGTTTCCTCTGGCTCTATTCGCGGCGGCGCAAAGCGGCCTCTGACCGGACGGACCCCTAACCGTTCGGGCGGCCCCCTAGAAGCTTTGCATGGTTTGCACCAAGACTTGGAATCTTTGAATCCCCACAAGATTGTTGAGCGGAAACGCGAAATCGATGTGCAGCACATTGCCGAGGCCCGAGCGGGTATTGCCGAGCCGCAGACCGAATCCCACGTCTCGCAGCAGCCCGGGATTGCTGTTGCCGATGACACCGCTGCCCCAGGTGCGGCCCACGTCGGCAAAAATGGCGCCACCCACCCGCACCAGGCGGAATGGGTACCAATCCGTATAGAACCGCTGTTCGACGGTGAACAGAGCCCGCGACGTACCGGACTCGTAGCGCAAGGGGTAGCCCCGCAAGCCGTTATCGCCGCCGAGCAGCAACTGCATATCCGGATCGAGCGAATCGGTGACCGTCCCCGATAATGCCGCGTACAGCAGCCAGTCCGTGCGCCAGCGCCAATAGTATTTGGCGCCGGCGTCGGCTCTCAGATTGCGCGCCCGGCCGTCCTCGATGCGGGACGAGAAAGCGCTGGTCAAAAATAGCTGCTGCAGCCCGGTTATCTCGATTCCGCGCAGGGCCTTCGCGGCCAGCATGATGGCGTTGCGATCTGCGCCGAATGCCGAGTTCGACAAACCCACTTCGCCCTTGACTTCGGTACCGAAATACAAATCCTCGGTTCTGCCGATCTGGTTCTCATCGCCGACCTTTTGATACTTGTCCTGAAGAACATCAAATCCGACGAAGGGGTAGGACAGAGTTCGGTCCGGGGGCAGCTGCCGCGCCGGCATGGAGGTGACCGGCGTCGGCAGGAATATGTTGCGGTCGTAGCGCATTCCAAATGTGAGGCGTTTGGTCCAGCCGTCGGTCAAGCCGCTGGAAATGCCGCCGCTCAGTTCGTACGATGATTCATTGTCGTTGAATTGATCGACGATATCGCCCAAATTGTAACGCGAGATGGTGCGGTCGAACTTCACGGCCGTGATCTTCGCGCTCCACGGCGCATCCAGCGAGTAGAAAGGACGCGCGACTTTCAGCGAACGCTGCATACCGTCGCTCGAATCGGCGTAGGTGAGATCCGAGGTCCATCGGGAGCCGAGCACATTCGGGTCGGTCCAATCCACGCTGGTGCTGGTGCGATCGACCGTGCTGCCGTGCGAGATCTCGAGCCCCTTTCCCCAGCCCAGGAAATTCGAGTCCTGAAGGTTGAAGTTGGTGCTATTGGACCCGCCCGCGCGGCCGAAGGAGATGCCCGGACTCAAGGTCCAGACATCCTTGGTGATCACCTTGATGTCGACCTTGCCGTCGGCATAGCGGACGGGCACGACCCTGGCATCGTAAATGTAGGTAAGCAGCCGCAGCGCCCGCTCGGTTTCCGCGAGCTTGCGCGCGAGGTATTTGTCTCCGCTTGCAAACAGCAGCTGCGCCTTGATCGTCGCGTGTTTGGTGCGTATGTGCAGATGGTTCGCGAGCCAATATAGCCCATTAGCCTCGCGCGCATCGCTTTCGTCGAATATGTTGCGAATATCGAGGTCGATGTTGCCGATGACGGCTCCGGCCGCTTCCAGCTCGCCGTCGCTGGGCAGATCCGCCGGACGGGGCTCTTCGATGCGCGTGTGTTCCTTGTCAGTGAGCTTCGCAGCGATCGACGGTTCGGCTATCGCCGCAGTGATGACGGTAAGCGCAATCAGCAGGCTGCCGTCGGATAGCTTCATCCGATGATGGACGTCCGCTTAGGAATATCTTGCACGGCCGCGCGGGACGTGAACGGCAAGCTCATCCCGTCGAGCGCGTTCACATGCGCGCGCTACAACGCGGCGTTGTCCGTCTCGCCGGTGCGGATGCGCAAAACTCGCAGGATGTCGGTGACGAAGATTTTGCCGTCGCCGACCTTGCCTGTTTTCGATGCGCCGACAATGGCCTCCATCACTTGATCGACCAGCTCGTTCTTGACGGCGACTTCGATGCGGGTCTTCGGCACGAAATCGACGACATATTCCGCCCCGCGGTACAATTCCGTGTGGCCGCGCTGGCGCCCGAAGCCCTTGACCTCGGTTACCGTCATGCCTGAAACCCCGATTTCGGAAAGCGCCGCGCGCACGTCGTCGAGCTTGAAGGGCTTGATAATGGCAGTAATCAATTTCATTTTCTGGACTCCGGTCAGCGTTGGGCCGTCACGACAATACTATTACGATTGCACGCAACAGGCACGGCCATATGCGGTCGCAGCGGCCCGGCGGGGGTGTTGCGTTCAATCGCCCTTCCGGGGCAGGCCCCGACCCGCTATAAAGACTGGCGGTAGACGCGGGTAGCCAGTTCCCAAGGAATCCAATGATCTCCACCATCCTCATCGTAGGCGGCGGCCAGGCCGGCGCACAAGCAATCGATACCCTCCGGCGGGAAGGTTTTGGCGGCCGTTTGGTGCTGATCGGCGACGAACCCGAGTTACCCTACCAGCGGCCGCCGCTGTCGAAGAAATACCTGTCCGGCGAAATGCCGGCCGATCGCCTGGTGTTCCGGCACCGCTCCTTCTACGACGAACATCGGATCGAACTCAAATTGGGCCGGCAGGCCGTGCGCCTCGATGCCGCCGCACGGCAGGTCGAGTTGGCGGACGGCGAGAAATTGGCCTATGACCGCTTATTGCTCTGTCTCGGTGCAGAATCGCGCCGGCTGACCTGCCCAGGGGCCGCTCTTCCGGGCGTGCACTATCTGCGCGCACTCGCGGATGTCGCGCCCATTCAGGCGGGGTTCAAACCTCAGGCGCGCGTCGTCATCATCGGGGGCGGCTACATCGGGCTCGAGACGGCTGCGACCTGCCGCAAGATGGGCTGCGAAGTCACGGTGCTTGAAATGGCCGACCGGGTCATGAACCGCGTGGTCGCGCCCAGCGTCTCGCAATATTTTGCCGAGGAGCATCGCGCGCACGGCGTCACCGTCATCTGCGATACGCGGGTCGTGTGCCTGGAAGGCCGGGAGCGGGTCGAACACGTGGTTTGCGCCGACGGCGCCCGGCACGCGGCGGATTTGGTCATCGTCGGCGTCGGCGCCGTCGCAACGACCGAACTCGCGCGCGCCGCAGGGTTGGCCTGCGACAACGGCATCGTGGTCGACGAATACTGCCGCACCAGCGACGCGGCGATCTATGCGGCCGGCGATTGCACCAATCATCCGTCGCTGCGTTTCGGCCGGCGGGTGCGCCTGGAATCCGTGGATAACGCTTTCGAGCAGGCGAAGACCGCCGCGCTCAATCTACTGGATAAGCCGGTCGCGCATGATCGCGTGCCCTGGTTCTGGTCCGATCAATTCGACAGCAAGCTGCTCATCGTCGGACTCTCGCAGGATCACGACCGGCAAGTGCTGCGGGGCGATCCGGCCTCGCGCAGCTTCAGCGTCTGCTATCTCAAGGGCCGGGAATTGCTTGCAGTGGAAGCCGTCAACCATTCGAAGGACTACATGGCCGCGCGCAAACTCATCGCCGAGCGCGCGCTGATGCACCTCGACAAATTGGCGGACAGCGAACTTGGGCTCAAAGAAGCGATCTGATGCCCAAAGTCACGTTCACCGAGCCCGGCGGCGGCCGGCGTGAGATAAACGCGCCGCTCGGTATCACCTTGATGGAGGCGGCGCGCCAACATGGCGTACAGGGCGTGGTGGCGCAATGCGGCGGCGCCTGCGTCTGCGCGACCTGCCACGTGTACGTCCATCCTTCCTGGCTCGCCAAGCTCGAACCGCGCGAGGAAATGGAGGAGGGCACGCTGGAGAACGCCTGGGAACCGCGCGACAACAGCCGTCTCAGTTGCCAGATCCAAGTCACGGCGGAGCTGGATGGGCTGGAAGTTACCGTGCCGCTGCGGCAGCAGGAGGGGTAGCCACCACCGCGGGCACACCCTGACCACCGCCCCTCCGTGTCTGCTGAGTAAAGCCTTTCTGAATATATCGCCGAGCGAGGTCGACCCATGCCTTTTAGGCTAATTCCCCGGTTACTTGTCAGTCTGCTGCTGGCCGCTGCGGCCGCTCCTGGGCATGGCGCGTCATCGTCGTACTACACGCAGCGTCTCGATGATCCTAAAGCGCTATATCTGGAGCGCAATGATCCGGGCGTGCACCGAGACGGGATCGGCGACGCGACACGGGCAATCCAGCAGGCCATCGATAAAGTGCAGGAGACCGCAGGACAGGGAATTGTCCTGATTCCCGAAGGCCGCTATCGCCTCTCCGGGACTGTTTTTGTCTGGCCGGGCATCCGCCTCATTGGATACGGACGGCATCGCCCTGTCTTCGTTCTCGGCAGAGCTACTCCCGGCTACCAGGAAGGGATGAGCTACATGGTGATGTTTACCGGAAATCGCGCTGCAAACGGAACTCTCGCGCGTCCAGGAAATCCAGCGCATCCTGTTGCCGGAGTCGTTCCTCCCAACGAAAAGATCGTGGATGCAAACCCGGGCACGTTTTACTCGGCGATGAGCAACATCGATTTCGAGATTCAGGATGGCAATCAAGCCGCGGTCGGAATTCGCTTTCATGCCGCCCAGCATTGCTATCTCGCGCACATGGACTTCCACCTCGGGTCGGGATTGGCCGCTCTCCATGATGTCGGCAACGAAGCGGAGGACCTGCACTTTCACGGAGGCCAATACGGAATCATCACGCAAAAACCCTCGCCCGGTTGGCAATTCACATTATTGGATGCGACATTCGAGGGGCAAAGCAAGGCCGCAATCAAGGAGCATGAAGCCGGCCTGACATTGGTGCGCGCGCAGATCAGCCACACGCCTACGGCAATCTCCATCGACCCCGGCTATGCCGAGGAGCTCTGGGTGCGAGACTCGCGCTTCGCCGACATCTCGGGTCCCGCGGTCATCGTAAGCAATGAGGGTGGCCTGCGCACCGAGATCAATCTTGAAAACATCGTTTGCAATCATGTGCCGGTGTTCGCCAGCTTCCGAGACAGCGGCAAAAAGCTCGCGGGGCGCGGGGAAATCTATCGCGTCAGCGCGCTCACCCATGGCCTCACTTATGCATCTCCTTCGGCAACTCCCGAGGTGAAGACCAGTTACGACGCAGTACGGATCAAGGCACTCCCCCCTCCCGTGCCGTCGGATATACCTGCCCTGCCGGACCAAAGAACCTGGGCAAATCTCAAGTCGCTGGGTGCGAAGGGCGACGGCATGACGGACGACACGGCCGCAATTCGCAATGCGATTGCGGCTCACCCGGTGATCTATATCCCAACGGGCCGCTATATAGTGACCGACACGATCACGCTGAAACTCGACTCCAAACTCATCGGGTTGAACCCGGCGACGACCCTGTTTGAGATCCCCGACCTCACTCCTGCTTTTCAAGGGCCAGGATCTCCGAAGCCACTGTTGGAAGCACCGAAGAACGGCACAAACATCGTGAGCGGGATTGGGCTCTACACCAATGGCACCAACAGGCGAGCGGTCGGAGCCAAGTGGATGGCAGGTCGTGACTCGCTCATGGACGATGTTCGTTTCCTTGGAGGTCACGGCACGACGTTACCGGGAGTGTCGTTCGACACGATTTATAACAACACTCACACGGCAGATACCGATATCAGGCGGCGCTGGGATAGCCAGTATCCCAGTCTTTGGGTGACCGACGGCGGCGGCGGAACCTTTGCAAATATCTGGACCCCCAGCACCTTTGCACAAGCGGGCTTGCTGATTTCAAATACCGCCACAGAGGGCCGCGTCTACCAGCTGTCCAGCGAGCATCACGTTCGAAACGAGGTAAGGCTCGATCACGTCTCCAACTGGAGAATCTATGCCCTTCAGACCGAGGAAGAACGAGGCGAAGGCCCCTTCGCGCTTCCTCTATCCATAGAGAACTCCAGCAATATCACAATCGCCAATTTTCACGGCTACCGTGTCGTGAGCAGTTACCAGCCGATTTTGAATGCCATACACGTGGCAGCTTCAAAAAACATTCGATTCCGGAATATTCATGTTTACGGGGACAACAAGGTCTCCTTCGACAATTCGGTGGTTATCGACGGAGTCATGCAGCAGTTCATCCGAAATCGCGAATTCGCGGCATTGACGGTCGATGGTTCGGACAATAATTCCCGTTCGAAAGGAAGTTACCCAACCTCCACGGTCACGCCTTCGGGCGCGCGGATCGAGCGGCTGGCAGGGGGCTTCTACAACATCTCGGGCGCAGCGGTAAACAGCGCCGGCCAGCTCTATTTTGTCGATGCGCATTGGCAGCGCATCTATCGTTCGCTCCCGCAGCAGCGAGGAGTGGAGATCGTGCGCGATAGTCCGGTCGAACCCGTTCAACTTGTCTTCGACAAATCGGACGATCTCATGGTGGTCTCCTACGCGGGCGACGGAACAGTGTATTCCTTCAAACCGGATGTCCTTGATGAGGAGATTGCCCTGATAAAACCGGAGCTGGCTGCGTCTCGGCGGGACATGACGGCGGTGCTCCCGGTGAATCATTGGCGCAATGAAAACGATTTCACCAAGACTCTTCCGGTCAGGCGACCCTATCACTACATCTCACCCGACCGCACGACATTCATTCCCGCAGCCGAGGACTTCGTTACGGGAAAAACCTACTACGGCACCAAGATGGCCGAACTCTTGCGGGCCTTTGGGCTTGCGCGCGCCACTGCCGGAAAGCCTTTCTATGTGAGCGATGAGTCGGAGCAGAAAACATACGTCGCCGATGTTGATCCTGACGGCACTCTGAAGAATTTAAGACTCTTTGCCGAGTGCGGCGGGGAAAGCGTGACTGGGGACCCTGATGGAAATGTCTATATTGCCGCCGGCCAGATCTACGTCTATTCCCCGGCGGGAAGGTTGCTCGATACGATCAATGTTCCGGAGCGGCCGATTGATCTTGTCTTCGGCGGAACCGATGGGCGAACGCTCTTTATTCTTGCGCGAAGCTCGCTTTACTCCGTCGAGACCCGTTCGCCCGGCTCATGAGCGCTGGAGCCGCGCGACAACGGCCGTCAACAGCGAATGATGATAGCCTTGCAGCCTCGGAGCGACCAGAGGAACTCATCGTAAGATGTTCGGGCTTGCAATTCATGGCGGTGCAGGGACCCTGCCGCGCGCCGAATCGGGCGGCGAGAAAGAGCTGAGATATCGTGCCGGTCTGGCCGCGGCGCTCGACGCCGGGTACGCCGTGCTGCGCGGGTTTGGGTCGAGCCTCGACGCGGTGACGCGCGCCGTCATGGCCCTCGAGGACAATCCCTTGTTCAACGCGGGCTTGGGATCGGTGTTCACACTCGACGGCCGCAACGAACTGGATGCCGCGATCATGGACGGCAGAACGCTCAACGCCGGATCGGTGTGCGGTGTGACTCACATCAGGAACCCGATCGAACTGGCGCGCGCCGTCATGGAGCATTCGGAATACGTCATGCTGAGCGGCGCAGGCGCCGAAGAATTCGCATTGAGCCGCGGCTTCGCGCTGGTTCCGCGCAGCTACTTTTACACTCCGGAGCGTTGGCGGCAGCTCGAACGTATCCGCAGCGGCGACGCCGGACTGTCGGCTCTGACCATATCCCATGTGGGCACGGTGGGAGCGGTCGCACTGGACGCCGAGGGGCGATTGGCCGCGGCGACCTCCACCGGAGGCATGACGGGGAAACGCTATAACCGCATCGGCGATTCGCCCATCATCGGTGCGGGGACCTACGCGGACGACCGCTCCTGCGCCGTGTCGGCCACCGGGCACGGGGAAATGTTCATTCGCGCCGCGGTGGCGCACGATATTTGTTCGCGGATGCGTTTCGGCAGCCGCACCTTGCGAGAGGCGGTGCGGGAAGTCGTGTTCGACGAGCTCGTCAAACTGCACGGCGAGGGGGGAGTCATCGCGATCGACGCCCAAGGTGAGATCGCCATGGAATTCAATTCAGAAGGCATGTTTCGCGCGAGCAGAAGGGACGGAGAAGAGGCGCAAATCGCGATCTATCGGCCGGAATAGTCCCTTAGGCTTTCATCGTCGATGAGCAAGCTGGATCAGCCCGTCGTGCGTGCGGCTGCTGCTCGGCAGGATGAAGGCCGCGCCGATGCTCACCGTCAGCCGGCTGGCGACCCGGGACGCCTCGTGGGGAATATTGAGCTCCGCTATCGAACGCTGAATTCGCGTCAGCACCTCGGCCACGTATTCGCGGCTCGCTTCGTACAGCACCACCGCGAACTCCTCGCCGCCATAACGCGCCACGAAATCCAAGGGTCTGCGCGCACACTGACTGAGCGAGACGGCCACGGCGCGCAAGCATTCGTCGCCCGCCTGATGTCCGTAGCGATCGTTGTAGTCCTTGAAGCAGTCGATATCGGCGAGGAGCACCGCCACGCGTTCCTCCTCGCGCACCGCTTGCTGCCAGACGCGCTGAATATGCTGGTCGAACATACGGCGGTTCTGTATGCCCGTGAGACCGTCCCGGGCCACCAGTTCGCGCAGCAGGCAGGCTTCGAGAAAACGCATGCGGCTGGTTTTTTCGTGCATGTAGACCACTGACGCGCCGAACACATTGGCAGCAACCATCGCCAGCGCATCGTAGGCGAACTCGCGGCCCGGCAGCTGCAGTGCCGTGCCCACGCCAAGATAGGCGAACATCACCAGCGCATTCGCGGCGACCGCATGATAGAAAATGAGCCCGGCCATGAAGTAAATGAAGATGATGGTGAGCATCAGGCAGGGAAACAGAATCGACGTGCCGCCCAGAGTGGCGATGATCTGAATCGCACCCACGCCGAGCCCCAGGATGGTCGTTGCCGCCACGGCGAGCGGCGGATAGATCCGATGGCGTTGCGCGGAGAAGCTCGATGCGAGTCCGATCAGCAGTATCGGAATGATGACGAGCATGTGGATCATGCTGGGAATGCGGTTGAGCTCGGCGCCGAGAACCGTCGATTCCATGGCCGAAAAGGCAATGGTGATGACCACGGCCAGGCAGATGTTGACGCGCGTATGCACCAGGTTCTCGTCGAAATGAGCGCATCGGAATTCGGTTTCGAGCCCCGGATGGAAGGTGAGCCAGGGGAAGCCCGCCCGCAACTGGCGGGCGTGTGGAGAATCCGGCAGATCTGCAGTGGGAAGTCGATCGGCGCTGCTCATTCACAGCACCGTACTCATTGGAGGCTGTGCGCTCAATGACCTGCGCCACTTTTTGGAACAAAAAAGCGACACGAAGTGGGACGGCATTATGTTAAATACCGCCGCCCCATTGAGACTCAATCGGCCAGGTACTGGGCGAGATAGGTGTCGAAATCAGTCTTGTCGGCAGCCTCGATGCGCGCTTGCGCCTCGTGCGACTCTCGTGCGGCGGCGGCAAATTCCGCCAGGCGGCGCTCGTTGGGCGGATATAGGTCCAGAAAGTAATCCTTGTGCAATTTCGACATTCGCTGGGCGAGCTGAAAAAACGATTCGCCGCTCTGCAGCATGTCCGCCAGCAGCCGCGCGGAGGGGGTGCGCTCAACGTCGTCGATTTTCGCCCGCTGTTGTTCGAGAGCGGACGTGTACGGGCGCGCAGGCTCGCCGTGATCGAGCAATTCGCACAAGCCCTGCATCGCGTCGAGCAATTCGCGCGCCCAATCCTGCATCGGAAAGTCACGTCCTTCGCGCTTCAGCATGAGATTGGGTTCGCGGCCGCGCCTTGCAACCAACAAGTGGTTGGCATCCAGGCTCGCCTGCTCGCTCTCCCCGATCGGTGCGCTCTCCCGCAGCAGGCATAGCGCGAGAAAAGCCTCCAGGAAGCGCAGTTTGTTCTGATTGACGCCGACCGGATCGAACGCGCTCACATCGAGCGCACGCACTTCGACGTATTCCACTCCCGCCCTTTGCAGCGCCTTGGTCGGGCGCTCCCCTGAGCGCGCAACGCGTTTCGGCCGGATGAAGCTGTAATACTCGTTCTCGATCTGCAGGATGTTGGCGTTGAGTTGCCGATATTCGCCGTCGACCTTGACGCCGATCTTCTCGTACGGCGGATAAGGCGTGCTGATCGCCTGCGAGAGATCGCGCACGTACTCGTCCAGGCTGTTGACCGACACCTTCACCGTCGCTTGATTCTTGTTGCGGTAGCCCAGGTCGCTCATGCGCAGAGACGTGCCGAACGGTTCATAGAAGGTATCGGCGTCGAGCTGGCTCAAGGTGGTTTCGCGCCCCGCAAAGAAACTCTTCGACACCGCCGGCGACGTGCCGAACAGGTACAGCACGAGCCAGCCGTAACGCCGGTAGTTGCGCAGCACGCCGAAGTACTGCGCGGATACGAAGCTCCGCAGCGGCTGGCGGGATTGATTGATGTCCTCGAGAACGCCCCAGAGGCGCGGGGAAAAGGAATAGTTGAAATGCACGCCGGAAATCGCCTGCATGATGCGCCCGTAGCGCACCCCCAAACCATGCCGATAGATGGTCTTCATCCGCCCGACGTTCGAAGTGCCGAATTGCGCGAGCGGAATGCCGGCGTCGCCCTCGAGAGCGCAGGGCATGCTCGTCGCCCACAGCAGTTCGTCATCCAGATGGCGGTACACGAACTGGTGGATATCGCACAAGTACTGCAGCAATTCCCATGTCTCGCCGAACGGCGGGGTAACCAGCTCGATCAGCGACTCGGAAAAATCCGTCGTGATGTTTTCGTTGGTGAGAGGCGCGCCCAGGGCGGCGGGATGCGGCGTCTGCACGATGTCGCCGGCGGGCGAGACGCGCAGCGACTCCTTTTCGACGCCCTTGCGGCCGCCGCGCAGCACACCTCGTTCCCCTGAATTGATGAGCCCCGCGAGGCGGCGCTCGAATATCTTATCAACCACGTTACGCAATACCTCGATCCTCGATCTAGGAGCCTGTCTGACTAACGATGCGCCTGCTGCGGCCGCCCCACAGCGGCATATTTTGGCGATCGTTTCGCTTACATAGTACCCACTATGCGCGCGAAACGATCGCCAAAATCTGCTCGCTGTGGGGCGCCCTCGCGACGGCGATCATTAGTCAGACAGGCTCCTAGGGCAGCTCGGCAACGACCTCGATTTGAACGAGGAATCCCGGATCCACCAAACGCTGCACCTGTACCCATGAGGTCGTCGGCAGCCGCTCTTTGTCGTAATACTCGAACCGCAAGTCAGAGGCCTTCAGCAAGGCGTCCATATCCGTCGTATAGATCGTCTCCTTGACGACCTCGTCGAAGCCCGCCCCGTGCGCGGCGAGCGTGCGGCGTATATTGGCGTAAGCGGTGCGCATTTGCCCGGCCATATCTCCCGACGCCACCAGCCGCCCGTTCTCATCCGCCGCCACCGAGCCCGAAATATACAGCGTTTTATCGATCAGCACGGCCTGGGAATAGCCGAAGTCCTTCTCGTAAGGATTCAGATGGAACACCTGCTTGACCCGCGCCGGCGGCGGCTCCGGTTCACGTTGGCAAGCGGCGAGCGCCAGCGCCGGCGCAATCCACGCGATGAGGATGACTCGGCTCAACATGCGTACTATCCCGGTTTCTGCTTCTGGACGAATTCAGCACGAGCGCGCAGCGCACGCAACATTTTCGGCAAGTCGCGCCGCAAGGCCGCACGCTCCATCCAGCGCGGAACCCAGAAGCCCGGCACTAGATGGACCGAGTAGTGCGCGACGGTGTCGTCCCCGTCGCTCCGCAAATCCCACGAACCTCGAAGGAGCGCCAAGTCCCCCGAGATGCGTTCGATGGACACGCGCGACGGTTCGTCATAAAACGCACGGATTTCATATGTGAGTTTGGGCGCGTACCAGGAATAGTTCATCACATGCCGAATCCGTTGCCACGACCGGTCCGGCGCCGTCTCCATCACCTCACAGGACATGAGGCCGGGAATCATCTGCAAAGCTTCCGGACAGCTGGTGATCAGCGACCAGACCACCTCGCGGTGCGCATGGATTCTGACCCATGCGCTCGCACTGCCGCTCTGTTCTCCGGCGTCCAGCGTCACTGCGATGTCGATGTCGCCATGCTGCACGGATTCCTGCGCAAGGTCCGGCGCAGGCACGGCGTGGGAGGCGAACGAGAGGAATACGACGAGTAGTAAATAGCGCACTGGATAGTCTGACTCCGGACACGGTGAACTGTTCGATGAATATCGCCGCCTGGCGGTTGTTTTGAAAGGCCCGCATCAGCGTCGAGCCTCCATCCATAGCTTCATTTTCGCCTCGAGAATATCCATGGGCATGGCACCGTCCTTCAGGATCTCAGCATGAAAGTCGCGGATATCGAAACGCGCGCCCAGCGCCTGCCGCGCATGAGTGAGCAGCGCCTGGAATTTGAGCTCACCCATCTTGCACGCCAAGGCGTCCCCGGGCAGCGCCACGAAGCGGTCGGTCATCAGACCGGCATCGGATGCATCTACGCCCAGCTGCGCGCGAACATAGTCGGCCGCTTGGGCGCGCGTCCAATCCTGCGCATGCAAGCCCGTGTCCACGACCAGTGCGACCGC
>WNFP01003904.1_pt1 | contig 24723 bp, 26 predicted proteins | sample 5400201 | NCBI WGS metagenome assembly WNFP01 (sample SAMN13153355, study PRJNA577476) | soil metagenome | isolation source: 115 cm saprolite under Madrone tree | place: USA:California | collected 2016-06-14
CCGCTTCTTTATCTTGTTGATTGCGGCATATTTGGTGATGCGGGTAGCGATCTTGCTTTTTATGCACCGATAGGCTTAAAGGAATTCGCGGATTCGTTGTAAGGAACACCAGAAAGACAGATCGCGACGGAGGAATGTGATGAATAAAGTGCTGCTGGGGCTTCTGCTGGGTGCATTGCTCGGAGCGATTGACGGGGCGACAGCGTGGTTCACCCCGGCGGTGCGAGTCCAGCTCGCGGGCATTATTGTTGGGTCCACCGTCAAGGGGCTCATAGCCGGCATTGCCGCGGGCATCTTTGCTCGAAAGGTGAATTCCGTGCCTTTGGGGATCCTGTTTGGTGTGGCGGTTGGCTTCGTACTGGCTTTCCTGGTTGCGTACATGCAGCACGGCTACTATTTCGAGATCATCCTCCCCGGCAGCATCGTCGGATTGATTGTGGGCTACGCCACGCAGAAGTACGGGGCCGCTCCCGCAGCAACCGCAGCGACGCGGTGAACTTGGATTTCGAGTTTTTTCTAGCGTCAAAGTATTTCTAAGCAAAGTCTTGTGTCGAAGCATTTCTGGAAACGGACAAGACTAATACGACCAAGGCGTCTCTGGACCTGGAGTTGACGTCTGGCGGCACGGCGGTGCTGGAAAAGTTCCACATGGCGGAGAACGGCAAGCCGGTGGAAATGACCACGCTGTATTACCTGGATGACGACCAGGTGAAGCTAACGCACTACTGTATGGCTGGCAACCAGCCGACGATGCGCGGAACGTATGCGCCGGAGACGAAGACGATTACGTTTGACCTTGTGAGCATCTCGAACCTGCAGAGCGCCGATGATGGGCACATGCATCACGCGGTGTACACGTTTATCGACAACGATCATTTCAAGACGACCTGGATATTCCGCAAAGAACAGAAAGACGCTTTTACGGAAGATGTGACGTACGTCCGGACGAAGTAGGAAGCGAGCGTTTCGTTTTCCGGCGCGCTGAAATTACGCCGGGTGATGGATCGAGAGTGCGGCAGCTGGGCTGCCGCACTCCAAAGGGCAGGCCGGCGAATAGCCTGCCTTTTGTGTTTGTGACGCATGTACAATAACGCGCACCGAAGCGGCAGGAGCGATGCGATGGGATTTGCAGCGTTTGCCGGACACAAGTATCTGAACCTCGAAACGTTCAAGAAAAGCGGCGAGGGCGTGAAGACGCCGGTGTGGTTTGCGGCGGATCCGTCGGCGAGTCTCGATTCGAACGACGCGAAGCTATGCGTGTACACGATCGGCGTCTCGGGAAAAGTGAAACGCATCCGCAACAATCCGCGAGTGAAAATCGCCCCATGCGACATGCGCGGCAGAGTGCTTGGCGAATGGGTGGAAGCGCGTGTGGCGATCGTCACGAGTGAAGAGGCTGCCCGCGGAATGCGGTTGCTCAACAAGAAGTATTTCCCGTGGAAACAGATGCTCGACTTTTTCGCGATGTTCCACCGGCGCGAAAGAACTGTCTTCGCGATCCGGCCAGTGTGAACAATCAGCTAGTCCATCGATCCTCGCCAGCATTTCACACAAAGAGCTGGAACGGCGTTACCGGGGCCAGAGCCAGCCAAAGGTGCCGGCCACCAGCAAGCTGTAGATGAAGCCGTCGAAGGCTTCCTTCAGGGCCACACTCCAAGGCAGGCCTTTCCAGATGCCGTTGACCAAGGGTCCCAGAGCGAAGGTAAGGAACGCAGCGGTGCCGGCGACGCGAAAAACCGCCAGATAGTGCACACCGGGCGCAACCGTGTGTCCCGTGAGATACGCAACGAACAAGCCGATGAGCAGGCAATACACGAACCACATACCCAGGAACTTCGGCATGGCGACTGGGCCGCTAGGAAACACGGTTAGCAAACCCACTGGTCCCTGCTTGAATTTTTCCTGCACAGCGGGCGACTTCATGTCCTTATGGCTGCAAAACGGGAAATGATAGAGACCCGGCTTCAAACCAGCCGCTCGTAGAGTGGGAAGAAGCTTTTCCTCTTCGGGAAGCTGCTGGTAGTCGCTGCGGTGATACGGCAGCACCATGTGGATGATGGAGCTGGCCACAAACACGATGACGGCCGAGAGCAGGATGGGGAGCGCCAAGCTCTGCGTAAACTAGGCCTCCCGCTGCACAAATCAACGGGCGGTCGTCGCGACTGGCTGGGGCTTGCGCGCGAGGGCGCGCAATGAATCATCGTAAGGAGCGCGGGCGACCCCGCGTTCGGTAAAGATGGCCGTGATGTAGCGGGCAGGGGTGACGTCGAATGCGGGATGGGCGGCATGAACGTCTGGGGCGATGCGGACGCCCTGAAGATGCGTGACTTCGGCGGCGGAACGCTCTTCGATGGGGATGCTGTCGCCATCGGGGATGGCGAGATCGAAGGTGGAAACCGGCGCGGCGATATAGAAGGGAACGTTGTTTTCTTTGGCCAGAACGGCGATCTGGTAAGTGCCGATCTTGTTGGCGGTGTCGCCGTTGGCGGCGATGCGGTCGGCGCCGGTGACGATGGCGCCAACTTTTCCGGTCTTCAGGAAGTGACCCACCATATTGTCCGTGATGAGCGTGAGCGGGATGCCGCCTTTGTGAAGTTCCCAGGCAGTGAGGCGGGCGCCTTGAAGATACGGGCGCGTTTCCGGCACAAGGACGTGGATCTTTTTGCCCTGTTCGAACGCGACGCGGATGACGCCAAGCGCGCTGCCGATGCCGCCGGTAGCGAGCGCGCCGGCGTTGCATTGCGTCATGACCTGGCCTTCCCTGGGCATGAATTCCGCGCCGAAGTGGCCGATGGCTTCGTCGGTGGCGCGCTTTTCGAGATGAACCTGTTGGGCTTCCTCGACCATCCCCTCCCTGATTTTGCCCAGATCCGAAGTCTCGGCCGTCAATTCTGCAAACCGGCGCCTCATGCGCTCAAGGGCCCAGAAGAGATCGACGGCGGTGGGGCGGGTTTTTGCGAGCGTGCCGCAGATCTCCGTGAATTCAACGTGGAGAGCTTCGACGGATGTCGCGGGAGAATGCAGAACGCCGAGGGCGGCGCCCATCGCGGCGGCGACGCCGATGGCCGGAGCGCCACGGATGACCATTTCGCGGATGGCTTTGGCGACTTCGCGGTAGTCGGTGTAGGTGTAAGAGATTTCCTCGGCGGGAAGGCGCCGCTGATCGAGCATGATGACGCCGCGATCGGTCCATGTGATGGGTTGGGCTACGTACATGCGATTTGATTCCTTGACGCCATTTCGCGACATCGTGCCGAGAAGGAGCGCAGCATGCTGCGCGCCTGCAAGATCACTCAGGGTTGCCTATTTATTCTAGCGAACGTGGACGCAGAAGACGAATCGGCTCAGTGGCCGGGAGACATATGCGTAAAACCCTTGGTGGCAATGATGGAAGTGAAGGCAATCATGGAATTGTAGCCGAGGTGAAGAAGGAAACTCGCGACCACGGTGCCCGTCCAAGCACGGGCGAAGGTAAGAATAACTCCGACGAGAGTGAGCAGGCTGACGAGGCCCCAGGTCCAGCCGAGCTGCGCGCCGTGCATGAGGCCGAACAAGATTCCGGTGATGATGATTCCGGCGAAGGTGCCGAACCGGACGGAGCGAATCGGATCGGCGCCGGCCTTTTGGGCGAGGCTGGAAAATTTACTGGCAAAGAGTGGATAAAGATAACCGCGGAAAACGGTTTCTTCGACCAACGGAGCGACGAAGACAGCCATGGCCAGGAGCAACATGGCGCCGCTGGGGCGCTTGAAGAGTTCCTGGATGGGAACGTGTTCCACGTTCTTGACGCGCGAGCTGGCGATGGCCACGAAAATGGCAAGGCCGCCGCCGGACAAGAAATACATCCACGGGTTGCCTTTGCCTGTGGCGGGATCGGCGCTGAGTCTTTTCCAGCCGAGAGAACGCCAAAAGGGCAAGCCGCGCAAGACGGCCAGCGTCACGTAGAGAAAAAGGAAGAGCAAGGCGTACCAAAGAACGTTGGTGCCGACCAGGAATTGCGGCTTGGATTCGATCATCTGCTGCAGTTGTTTCTGCGTGAGATGTTTGTTGGCGGAGAGCAGCAAGACGGCGCCGATTTGAACGATGAGCAGGCTGGCGAAGCCGAAAACCACGAAGACAACAAGATGGAGCCATGACCACGAGATGCGCAGGTCTTCGGGCAGACTGAGTGCTTGAGGATAGGCAGGACCTAGCTCCACGTAGGAAGGGACCGGATCGCTCGCGAGCGGAGAAGTGGAAGGTGACGGAGACGATTGGTCAGCGGAGGAGTCCGAGGGAAAATAGGGATCCGGCGGTTTCAAAGGATTGTCGTCGAAGAAGGTCATCGTTTCCTTGATGGCACTTTTTTCGGCCAGCCGGCGGCCAGCGCGGCAGCGACGAGCGGCAAGAGCAGCTCGTGGTGGCCGGTGATGGCGTAGCCGTGCGATGCAGGTCCGCTGCGGCCGGGGGCGGACGCGGTGGGGCGCTTTACTACATTCTGTAATGCACGGTAGTGCTGAATAAAGTCGAAGTTGGCGGTGGTGATGGGGCGGAGCGGGACGCCGAGATTACGAACGACGGAAACGGCTTTGAGAAAAACTTCGGGCAGAAGAACGGCCGAGCCCCAATTGAGATAGACGCCGCCCGGATGCATCTGCTCGACGAGAGCGCAGAAGAGGCGGAAATCGAGGTGCGTGGCGGCGCCGAGGGCCGCACCGTCAGCGGCGCCATGCATGTGGGGAATGTCCGTGCCGATGGCGAGATGGATGGTCACGGGGATTTGATGCTTGTAGGCAGCTACGAGGACGCTGGAATCCGTGTGTTTGACTTCGATGATGCCGCTCGAGAGAAACTGCCCGGCGGCTTCGCCGTAGCCGATTCGAATGCGATGCGAAAGTTTAGCGAATTCGTTGATGTACTGGCCGGTTTCGGCGGCCATGCCGAATTGGCCTTCACCGAGGCCTGCTTCGACGTCTTCGGAGGTGTTGCCGGCCAGGGCGATTTCGAAATCGTGGATGAGCGCCGCTCCGTTCATGGCGATTCCGGAGACGAAGCCGCGTTTCATCAGATCGATCAGGATGGGACCGAGGCCGACTTTGATGACGTGGCCGCCGATGCCCCAGAGGATGGCTTTGCGCTGTTTGCGCGCGCTGTGAATGGCTCTGAGAAGATGGCGGAGATTTTCGGCGGCGAGGATGTTGGGAAGCGAATCGAGAAATTTTGTGAGCGAGGCGTTCGCGGCGGGGGGCTTCGCAAAGTCGCGTACGCTGACTTTGCTCTTGCGCGAGGCAAGCGTATAGGTGTGGACCGCGCCGAGCGTGATCGGATGGATGGAGTAGATGCTCATCGAGACGGGGATACTCTAACGCGCAAGGGGCACAATACCAAGCACGAGTGAGATAGCCGAGATGGGGCGGTGCCGGCCCCTGCAAGGAGGCGAGACTACAGCAATGCGGCTACTTCGCGTTGCCATCGTAGTGACCGTTGTTGGAAATGTTGAGGACGCGAGCGAGGGCCTGGCCGGTGTAGGACTTTTTTGTGCGGGCGACGAGTTCGGGCGGGCCTTGGGCGACGATGCGGCCGCCGCCTTCGCCGCCTTCGGGGCCGAGGTCGATGATCCAGTCGGCCTGCTTGATGACGTCGAGATGGTGCTCGATGATGAGCACGGTGTTGCCGAGATCGACGAGGCGTTGCAAGACGTCGAGGAGTTTTCGAACATCGTCGAAATGGAGGCCGGTGGTGGGCTCGTCGAGGATGTAGAGCGTGCGGCCGGTCTGGCGCTTGGAAAGTTCGCGGGCCAGTTTGATGCGCTGAGCTTCGCCGCCGGAAAGAGTTGTGGCGGACTGGCCGAGCGTGACGTAGCCGAGGCCGACTTCGACGAGAGTTGCGAGCTTCTGCTGGATTTGCGGAATGTTTTCGAGGAGTTTCAGCGCGTCGGACGAAGGCAAGTTCAAAACATCGCTGATGGAGTGGCCCTTATAGCGGACGGCGAGCGTTTCTGAATTGTAGCGGCGGCCACGACAAACTTCGCACATCACGTAAACGTCGGGAAGAAAATTCATTTCGATGCGGCGGAGGCCATCCCCCTGGCAGGCTTCGCAGCGGCCGCCCTTGACGTTGAAACTGAAGCGGCCGGGGCGGTAGCCGCGCTCGCGCGATTCCGGAAGCATGGCAAAGAGATCGCGGATGGGAGCGAAGACGCCGGTGTAAGTAGCAGGATTCGAGCGCGGCGTGCGGCCGATGGGTGCCTGATCGATTTCGATGACTTTGTCGATGCGCTCGGAGCCGATAATTTCGCGGTGCGCGGCGGGCGCTTCGGAAGAGCGATAGAGTTTCTGCGCAAGCGCGCGATAAAGAATGTCGTTGACGAGCGTGGACTTGCCGGAGCCGGAGACGCCAGTGACGACGGTGAGCAGACCGAGGGGCAGCGTGATGTCAACATCCTTGAGATTGTTGGCGCTGGCGCCGAGAATTTGTATCGCTTTGCCGTTGGGGCTGCGGCGCTTTTCGGGAACGAGTATCTTGGCGGCGCCGCTGAGGTATTGACCGGTGAGGGACGCCGGGGTGGCTTCGATTTGTGCCGGATTGCCCTGGGCGACGAGGTAGCCGCCGGCGTTGCCGGCGCCGGGGCCGAGGTCCACAACGAAATCGGCGCGGCGGATGGTGTCTTCGTCGTGTTCGACGACGAGGACGGTGTTGCCGAGATTGCGAAGCTGTTCGAGCGAGCCGAGAAGGCGGGCGTTGTCTCGCGCGTGCAGGCCGATGCTGGGCTCGTCGAGAACATAGAGAACGCCGCGGAGGCGCGAGCCGATTTGCGTGGCGAGGCGGATGCGCTGGGCTTCGCCACCGGAAAGCGTGGCGGCCGAGCGATCCAGGCTGAGATAGCCGAGGCCGACGGCGAGCAAAAAATCGATGCGTTCGGAGACTTCTTCAAGCGGGCGCGCGGCGATTTCTTTTTGGCGCTCGGTGAGCTGCCCGAGAATTTTGTCAACCGCGGGTCGCCCAGCGCTGAGTGAGAGCGCGGTAAAATCGGCGATAGACAAGCCGCCGAGCTTGACCGCCAGCGATTCGGGGCGCAGGCGCTTGCCATGGCATGTGCCGCAGAGCGTGGCGGACATGTATTGCGTTATCCACTCGCGATAGCTATCGGAGTTGGACTCTTCGAAATTTCTTTCCAGAAACTTCAGGATTCCCGGGAAACGAAAACCTTTGTCGGTTTTGGATTTCTTACCGGCCGATCCGTTCTCTCCAGAGCGAGCGTTGGACGGCGGGTAGCCGTACAAGAGCATGTTCTGGATGCGCGCGGGAAATTTTTCAAACGGCGTTTCGAGATCGAAGCCGTGCGCGTAAGCTCCGAGTTCTAGTGTGCGCTTGAGAATCGCCGAGCCGGAGCCTGGGCCGAGGCCGCCATCGAAGAGCGGGCGGGTCCAGTCGGTGATGATCTTTGAGGGATCGAAATCGTATTTGGAGCCGAGGCCGTTGCACGCCGGGCAAGCGCCGTAGGGAGAATTGAAACTGAACGAGCGCGGCTCGAGTTGCGGAACGGAGATGCCGCAATCGGGGCAAGCGAGTTTCTCGGAAAAAGTGCGCTCCTTGCCTCCGACGATGGCGACGGTGACGAGGCCGCTGGCCAATTTGAGCGCGGTGGCGATGGATTGTTCTAGGCGCGCGGCGATACCCTGCTTGACGAGCAGGCGGTCGATGACGATTTCGATGGTGTGGTTCTTGCGCTTGTCGATGACTGGAAGCTCATCAAGCTGGTAAAGCTCACCGTTGATGCGCACGCGGACGTAGCCATCCTGCGCGAATTTTTCGAGTTCCTTGCGAAACGCGCCCTTTCGTCCGCGGACGATGGGCGCGAGGATCATGACGCGGTCGTCCGGCTTGCAGATTTCACCGTGCAGGATCGATTGGACGATCTGCTCGCTGGACTGGCGCGTGATGGGCTTGCCGCAGTTCGGGCAATGCGGGACGCCAACAGTGGCATAGATCACGCGGAGATAATCGTAAATTTCCGTGATGGTGCCAACGGTGGAGCGCGGCGAGCGCGTCGTGGTTTTCTGCTCGATGGCGATCGAGGGCGAAAGGCCTTCGATGACGTCGACTTCGGGGCGCTCCATCTGGTCGAGAAACTGGCGCGCGTACGCGGAGAGCGATTCCACGTAGCGGCGCTGGCCTTCGGCGTAGATTGTATCGAAGGCAAGTGACGACTTGCCGGAGCCGGAAAGGCCGGTGATGACCGTAAGGGAGTTTCGGGGAATTTCGACGTTGATGTTCTTGAGGTTGTGCTGGCGTGCGCCCCGGATTACCAGTTTGGTCAGGCCCATGAGACGAAAACGCTCCCTCCACAGGAGCCCCGGCACTCAGTAGGTACACTGAGCCCAAGATAACTTCTCACAATAGCAGGAGGGAAAGAAATGGGTCAAGAAGACCTCATGCCGGGTCGCTCTAAGGAATGCGCATCACAGAGTCGCCGTGGCTGAGGAATGCGCCGCGCCAAGAATCTAATCTATTTACAATCAGTAACTTGCGGCGCTACTCTCGCTATTCGGTTTAGACTGCGGTCGAACAACTGAATGGAGATCCCCCTTTGAGACCAATGCCACTGATGTTCTTGATGCTCACTGCCGCTGTATTTACAACGGTTGGGGCGCGTAGAGTGGCTTTTGCACGCCAACGAACCCCGGAATCATCTTTACCTCCTACTGTTTCTTCGTCTTTGCCAACACCGGCGATCGTGCGCGCGTCGGTCCGCCTGGGAAAAACGACTCCTGAACGATGGTTTATCGCGTATGACCAAGGAACGCGGGCTAGAGTCGCTTTGTTTGAAGGTAGCATGGTGACGGATGACCGAGCCTTTCTAACGAATCGTAACTTGGGTCACAAATTATCGCTGCAAAATCTACAATCCATCTCGATACCGGGCGCGGACACTTCATTCCTGCTGAGCTTTGATCAGAATGGAGACAAGACGGCCAAATATTTTTGCGTCGTAACCTTTGCATCCGGGGCGCTCGACATAAAGCTGGTCGTCACGACCGTAAGCGGAAAAGCGGAGATTCTGGATAATCCCTTTCGCGTACGGGTCTGGAGCAAGCTTCCATCCGCAAGCCCGGATGCCGAACGATATGACATTTCCGAATACGGTCTTCCAAATATAAATGCCACAAAACTTGTGAAGGTTCGCAATGAAACAAAGTCGATGAAATGACAGTTTTGTGAGCGGCCATCAGAATCGTTCGCCGCTACATTCCGGAGGAGGAAATTGCCAGCGCGTCACAGAAATTCCAGGAATTCGGCAAGCGTAATGTTTGAGGATATCCGCGAGAGTGCCCTTGGCAACTTCGGAATGCAGGGGAACAACGGTCCTCCAAGCTTTGTCGCCGATTCTTTTTTCAAGCGAGACATGACTGCCCTTTTGGCGGAGCTGCACGAAACCGGCCCGTTTCAGCGCTTTGACCACGCGCTCGCCCGAGACGCTCGGCAGCTTGGGCATGTCAGCGGGAAACTTCGACGGTAGTCCAGAACTCGGGAGCTTCTGCGGGCCTGCCGTCCGGAGCACCCCATGTTTCGAGGTAGAGCTCGATGGCCTCGCGCAAGTTGGCGCGGGCGGATTCGACGTCTTTCCCTTGCGACGTAACACTGAGCTCGGGCAGCGTGCGACATACCATTCATCTTCTTTGGTGATGAGGGCCGAGAAGCGATAGTTCATACTGCGATGCTAACCAAAGGGACTGACCGAGGCAAGGGGCTTCCGCACGACCGCACGACTGTCAGTTTTGCATTGCCAGACATAGCGCGAAAGGCTACATACCGGCGTAGGTTTGGCGGCGGAGGAATTGGCCGGCGCCGGGGCGGCCGACGAATTTTCCGGCATCGATGACGGGGCGGCCGCGGGAGAAGACGGTCTTGGGCGCGCCCTTGATGCGGATGCCCTCGAACATGGAATAGTCCACGCGCATGTGGTGGGTTTTGGCGCTGATGACTTCTTCGTGATTGGGATCGAAGATCACCAGGTCGGCGTCGGCGCCGACGGCGATGGTGCCTTTGCGCGGGTAAAGACCAAAGAGTTTTGCGGGCGCGGTGGAGACGAGTTGGACGAAGCGGTTCGGCGAAAAACGTTTTCCGTGGACTCCGCCGGTGTAGATAAGGCTCAGGCGGTGTTCGATGCCGGGGCCGCCGTTGGGGATTTTTGTGAAGTCGTCCTTGCCGAGTTCTTTCTGTTCCTTGAAGCAGAAGGGGCAGTGGTCGGTGGAGACGACTTGCAGAGTGTCTTTGGCAAGGCCCTGCCAGAGCTTTTCCTGGTGCCACTTTTCGCGGAGCGGCGGAGTGAAAACGTACTTCGCGCCTTCAAAGCCGGGGGCGTCCATATTTTCCAGCGAGAGATACAAGTATTGCGGGCAGGTCTCGGCGTAGGCGGGGAGGCCACGGTCGCGCGCTTCGCGGACTTTTTCGAGCGCTTCGTTGCAGGAGAGATGAACGATGTAGACGGGCGCACCGGCCATTTCGGCTAGGGCGATGGCGCGGGAAGTGGCTTCGGCTTCGGCGGTGGTGGGGCGCGTGAGCGCGTGATACTTCGGGGCGCGTTTTCCTTCGGCGAGCGCTTGCTGGACGATCACGTCGATGGCGCCGCCGTTTTCAGCGTGCATGCATATGAGGCCGTTGTGCTTCGCTGCCTGGCGCATGGCCTTGAAGATGGTGGCGTCATCGAGCATGAAGACGCCGGGGTAGGCCATGAAGAGCTTGAAGCTGGTGACGCCTTCGCGGATGAGCTGGCCCATCTCTTCGAGCTGCGCGGAACCGAGATCGGTGATGATGCAGTGGAAGGCGTAGTCGGTGACGGCTTTATCGTGGGCTTTTTTCATCCAGGTGTCGAAGGCCTGGCGGAGCGTTTGGCCTTTGTACTGGATGGCGAAATCGATGAGCGTGGTGGTGCCGCCAAAGGCGGCGGCAATGGTGCCGGTCTGGAAATCGTCGGCGCTGGTGGTGCCGCCGAAGGGCATGTCCAGATGGGTGTGGACATCGATGCCGCCGGGAATGATGAGGCAGCCGGTAGCATCGATGACGCGGCCGGCACTTTCGATGGGAAGCTGGGCAGCGATGGCCGTGACTTTGTCGCCGTTGATGCCCACGTCGGCGAGGCAAGTATCGGTGGCCGTTACGACCGTGCCGTTGCGGATTACGGTGTCAAAACGCATTTCTGCTCCTCAGGAACCGATTCTCGGTGACGTGCAAGCGGATGCAAGGGGCCAAACGCGGGACTCCACCTATGTTTCTTGTAAGTGTTGCATCTAAAGAACTTACCCATGCCGTAAGTCTTTTGTTCGCAACACTTGCGAGGAGATCCATAAGTGTTGTTTTTAAAGGACTTACATTGCACAAAAATTGAGCAATTTCGGACCATTTTTGGGTGCGGAATGGGGGCGGAAGGGAAGCGGCCAGAGATATACCTGAGAGGTCGTGTACCACAGATATATAGGACTGGCAAAAGGAATTTGCGGGATCGGCAAGGACGCGCATCATGCCGGCGACATCTGGGTTAACTGGCCGGCTGGTTGGAGAGTTCTTTGACGGATGCATGGGCGGTTGGGCTCCGGAAAGCCTCACCCCTAAAGGGGTGAGCTACAACTATTTTGCATAGTGCGCGAGAATTTTGTGCTGGTAGACGTCCAGGGTTTTTTCTTCTTCGCCGGACATCAGGTAGATGTTGAATTGGGTGACGCCGACTTTGCGCAAGCGGTCGAGCTTCTTGCGATGCTCGTCGATGGGGCCGATCACACAGAAGCGGTCGACGACTTCGTCGGTGACGAAATCGGCGTTGTCGCTGCCGACTTCGCAGTGGTGGAGATAGTCGTACTTGCCGCGGTCTTTTACGAAAGAGGTCAGCGCAGGGGGCAACTCCTCGGGCTTGTATTTGGAGATGAGGTCCATCACGTGATTGGACACGAGGGCAGGAAACCAGCGGACGTGTTCGCGCGCCGTTTTCAGGTCGTCGGAGGCCCAGACGGGCGCGGCGGCCATCACTTCGATCTTGGTGAAGTCGCGGCCGGCTTCCTTTGCGCCTTCGCGGACGAAGCCGAGGCACCAGTCGATCAAATCAGGATCGGCAAACTGGAGAATCACGCCGTCGCCGATGCGTCCGGCGGTGCGCAGCGCTTTCGGGCCGTAGCCTGCGACCCAGACGCGCGGAACTTCGCCGTTGGTCCAGGCAAATTTTGTGGGGACGCCTTCCAGATCGACAGTCTTGCCAGCGTTTAGGTTGCGGAAGATGCGGACAAATTCCTCGAGATTTTCGAGAGTCGTGGGTTTTTTGCCGAGCACGCGGCGGGAACTGTCGCCGCGGCCAATGCCCAGTTCCATGCGCCCGCCAGAGGCCAGGTTGAGGGTGGCGAACAGGCTGGCCGAAACGGTGACGTCGCGAACAGCGGGGTTTGTGACGCAGGTACCCAGGCGCATTTTTTTCGTGTTGGCGGCCATGAGCGTGAGGAGCGGAAAAGGCTCCTTCCAGATAACGTGGGAATCGAAAATCCAGCCGAAGGAAAAGCCGAAGCTTTCGGCCTGGCGGGTGAGGCTCAGGATGCGGTCGATGGAAATGTCAGGCTTGATGGTGATGCCGAAATCCATGGAAAACGATCCTCCTCAGTCCGCCGGCTGGGCGACAACCTCTACGCGATTCATCAAGATGAAGTATGTGAGAAAGCTGATAAGAAAACCCACGAACCACGCGTAGTTGTAGAGGACGCGGAGCGGGGGAACCACCAGGCCGACGAAAGCTACTCCTGCTCCCGCGGCCAGAGCCGCGACGGCCGTCCAATTGAAGCCGCGCGAGTATTCGTACTGGCCACTCCGCTGGTAGAGATCTTCGACGATCAGGAATTTTTTGCGCACGACGAAGTAATCGCAGATGAGAACGCCGGCGATGGGGCCGAGAAAACCGGAGTAGCCGACGAGCCACCCAAAAATATAGCTGCCGTAGTCGGCCATCAGTTTCCACGGCTGCATGACCATGCCCATGGCGCAGGTGATGAGGCCGCCGGTGCGGAAACTGATGCGGCGCGGAGAAAGATTGGAAAAATCGTTTGCTGGGGAAACGACGTTGGCAGCGACGTTGACGTTAAGCGTGGCCATGAGCAGCGCGATCATCGCCAGGACCACCGCCCAGGGATTGCCGAGACGCGCCAGGACGGCAACGGGATTCCACAACGCCTCGCCAAAAATGATCAGGGTGGCGGAAGTAACGGCGATGCCGATGAAGGAGTAGAAGGTCATCGTTGCGGGGAGGCCGAGCGCCTGGCCAACGATTTGATCGCGCTGGCTGCGAGCGTAGCGCGTGAAGTCGGGAATATTCAGCGAGACGGTGGCCCAGAAACCGACTACTCCGGTGAGCGAGGGGATGAAGAAACGGAAGAATTCGCCGAAGGTTTGAAACTTCGAAGGCGTGGCAAGCATAGGGCCGAAGCCGCCGGCTTTGCTGCGCGCCCAGAGAAGGAGAGCAAGTCCGATGAGGAGCAGGAACGGAGCGGAGATGCCCTGCAAGAAGCGAATGGTTTCAATGCCGCGCAGAATTACCAGCACATTCAGAAGCCAGAAAAAGAAAAAGCAGACCGCCGGGCCGGAATGGAAATTTGCCCAACCGGGAGCAAGGGCCACGATCATGGCGTTGATGGCTTCGCCGCCGATCCAGGTTTGAATGCCAAACCAGCCGCAGGCTACGAGGGCGCGCAGAATCGCCGGAACATTGGCGCCTAGGACGCCGAAGGATGCGCGCGCAAAAACGGGGAACGGGATGCCGTACTGCGCACCGGCATGGGCGTTCAGCAGCATGGGGATCAGCACCAGCACATTGCCGAGAAAAACGGTGAAGAGCGCCTGCTTCCAGTTCATGCCGCCGGCGATCATTCCGCTGGCGAGCATGTAGGTGGGGATATTGACGCTCATGGAGATCCACAGGGCGGCGTAGTTGTAGGTGCGCCAGGTGCGGCGCTCGATCGAGACCGGAGCAAGGTCTTTGTTGTAGAGAGCTTTCCGCTGCACGGGTGCGCGTGATTTCTCCGTAGGATTCCGGCCGGCGGTCACGGTAAAACTGCCAGGTATCGCGGACTTTCTGAATTTCATCGAGATTCAATTCCGCGACCAGCAACTCATCCTTGTCGCGGCTGGCCTGCTTAACGATTTTCCCGCGCGGGTCGCAGAAATAGCTTTTGCCGTAGAATTCGCCGATCTTCCAGGGATACTCGGTGCCGACGCGGTTGATGGCCGCAACGAAATAAGCGTTAGCAACCGCGTGAGAAGGTTGCTCCAGCTCCCAAAGATATTCGGAGAGGCCGGCGACAGTGGCGGAAGGGTTGTAGACGATTTCCGCGCCGTTGAGGCCGAGGATTCTCGCGCCTTCCGGGAAGTGGCGGTCGTAGCAGATATACACGCCGACGCGGGCATAACGAGTCTGGAAGACCGGGTAGCCGGCGTTTCCCGGCGTGAAGTAAAACTTTTCCCAGAACCCCGGATGGCAATGCGGAATGTGGTGCTTGCGGTATTTGCCGAGATAGCGGCCGTCGGCGTCGATGACTGCCGCGGTGTTGAAGTAGACGCCGGTCATCTCGACCTCGTAGACCGGGACGACGAGCACCATTTGGTGCTTTTTCGCGAGCTTCTGCATCAGCGCGACCGTGGGGCCGTTCGGGACGCGCTCGGTCAGCTCGTACCAGCGAGTTTGCTGTTCGGCGCAGAAGTAGGGGCCGTAGAAAAGCTCCTGCAGGCCAAGGATCTGCACCTGTTTCTTTGCGGCATCGGCGATCAAGCGCTCGTGCTTGGCGATCATTTTCTTTTTGATTTCACCGAGCGAGAACTTTTCCGGAGACCACTCACATTGGGCCTGAATCAGGCCGCAGCGAACGATACGGGCCATGCCACACCTCCCGGTAAACGCAGGCGAAGAGTCTACCCCGCGCGCGGGCGCCCCACAAGGCATGGACGTTCACCGAAGACGTTCCATCAGCGGGAGCGAGCCAGCCGAGAGGCGGTTGTAGCGGCTGAGAACGTGCAGGTCATGGCTTGAAGCCACTGCCCTGCCGTACCGGGAGCAGGAGAAAGCCCGTGGCCAGTAGATGATCCGAGGAGGCTGGGACGTGCCGGGAACTCACGCATCAGGCGATGACCTGAGGGATTCGGTAGCTCCAACTCATGGCAGGTAAATTTTCGGGGGAGGTAGAGCTTTTTTACTCAGAATTCGTTCAGCAGTTCATTGAAAATAAAGGGTTTAGGATTGGCCTGGGGCTTGCACCTCTTGTAGAGGTGGGGGGGGCGAACCGAGGATCCCTTTAGGGGATTGAGGGCTGGGCCGGTTCGCTACTCCCCCTTTTTTATTTCTCGCTTGCATGTGACCTGGCATTCCCTGCGGAACGTCACCAAATCTCCCCAAATCACCAAAATAATCTACGAAAGCGTGCCCGCTCGAAGTTATGGAATTGAACTTAGAGGGCAAAAATGATACCAGTGCACCGTACCAGGTGCCGAATCCATTATGAACTTATTCACAGGGCCGCGCCCGCTTTTGATGAATAGAGACGCCCAGCTATCCGCGTTTGGTGGCATGATGAGCCTAGATCGACGCGAAAAGGAGAAGAAATGAAAAAGTTCTCCCTAGTTACGGCACTCGCTCTGATCGCTCTGGCACTCGTTCCAGCCAAGGCGCAGGCCCCGGGCGACACGTTCCCGCTCAACTGGAACGGAACGGGCCCCGAAATTGGCGGCGATCACTCGTTGCTGCAGGACGTCACGGCGCTGGACGAAAGCGGGAACTCAATCCACGGCACGCAGATCAACGTGACGGCGCTGTACGATAAGCCCGCCAATCAATGGTCGGAGGGCGTCAAGTGCGTCAACGGGTCCATGATTGAGCTAAGTTACTTCCTCATGGATGGCTCGGTTGAATCGCTGGCGCTGCCATTGAGGTGCGCGGGGAGTGGCACGGGCATGTCTGGCACGTTCAGCGGCGAGGACAACTCCGGCAGAAGAGTCGCTGGCAGCGTCACCGTCCTGTTGAAGGTGGAATGCCGGCGGGAATGCTGGCGCAACGCCAAGAGCGTGTCCGTAAGTGTGAGCTATCCGGAGCAGTAACCAACCGCTAAGAGATTAGGCGTGATAGCAGGTATTGGCGGATGCCAAACGGCCTTCGCGCGGACGCGTGTCGTAGTCAACGAGGGTTAGGGCGAGCATGATGGCGAGCCAAAAAACCGAACAGACGATGACGAGCTGGGTGCGCTTGGGACTGTAACGGGCGTGCATGAAGTAGAGAACTACCAGCGTGGCCTTGATCGTGGCAATGGCGAGAGCGATGACAATATTATATTTACCGAAGTTCTGGAAGGCGGCCCAAACGGTGATGCCAGTGCCGAGCATCAAAGACAGAAAAATGACGATGTAAACTCTCGGCGAAACGATGTGCTCGGACACGCGATGCTCTCCCAAACTCACCTAGCGGTGCCTGTCAATCAGATATAACAACGGGAACAAATAGATCCACACAATATCGACAAAGTGCCAGTACAGACCCACGATTTCGACGGGCGTGTTGTACTGCGGCGTGAAACGGCCGGCAAACGATCCCTTGATGAGCCAGAGGAGCAGGCCTGCACCGATGATCATGTGCAAGGCGTGCAAGCCGGTCATTCCAAAGTACAGCGAGAAGTAGAGCTGGCCATGCGCATTGATGTCTGGGTCCTGCGCGAAAGCCTTATCCACTTCCTCCTTCTCCAGGGCCAATTCCTTAAGGTCATCGCCGGGCATGGGATGCGTGGGATGGTACTTCATGTCAAAGCTGCGGCCGGGGACGAGATGGTGATCGAATTTCTGCTTGTATTCGACGGCCTTGACGCCAAGAAAGACGGTGCCTAGAGCAAGCGTGGCGATCAGGAAAATACTGACCAATTTCTTCTTGCCGACTTGCGCGGACCAGACAGCCATGGCCATGGTCAGACTGCTCATAATCAGTACAACGGTGTTGCCGGCGCCCAACGTGATGTCAAGAGTGTTGCTGCCAATGCCGAAAGCGGTGCTGAAGGCATGGCGGTTAATGGTGTAGGTCAGAAAGAGGCCGCCGAAGAAGAGCACTTCGGTGACCAGGAAAATCCACATGCCGAGCGCAGCGGATTCCTTCTGCTGCTCCAGCGTTTCAAAATGTCCGTATAGCTCTCCGGTGCGATGCACGCGGTGCTCCTCTTCCTAAGTCAATCTATGGCCTGGCTTCAGCCACGAACAGGACGGACTGAAGTCCGTCACTACACCAGAACTCAACTGCCTAGTCGTCTCCATGAGCCGGCGCGAGCGGAGACGCGCCCGCCACCAGCCCGAGATCGGGCCGGTTCTGAAAGTCGTACGGCTCCCAGGTTACTTCCGGCGTGACATGGAAATTTTCGGTCGGCGGCGGTGAATCCGTTTTCCATTCAAGACCCGTGGCCGGCCAGGGATTCTGCCCGGCAACTTTGCCGTAGCGCATGGACCAGGTCAGGTACAGCATCGGCAGCAGATAGCCCAGCGCAAGAATCGATGCGCCCGCCGTGGACAACACGTTGAGCACCTGAAATTCCGGCGGATAGGTGTGGTAGCGCCGCGGCATGCCGAGGTAGCCAAGAATAAATTGCGGAAAAAACGTCAGATTGAAACCGACAAACAACGTGACGGCGGCAGCCCGCGACAAGGCTTCAGGATAGAGCCTGCCGGTAATCTTCGGCCACCAGAAGTGAATGCCGCCGACGTAACCCATAACCGCGCCGCCGACCATGATGTAGTGGAAATGGGCGACCACGAAGTAGGTGTCGTGAATGTGAATGTCCAGGCCCAGGCAGGCGAGGAAGAGTCCAGTGAGGCCGCCGATCAAAAACAGTCCGATGAAGCCGAAGGCATAGAGCATCGGCGTGTCCCAAGAGATGGAGCCTTTGTAAAGTGTCGAGGTCCAGTTGAAGACCTTGACGGCCGAGGGAATCGCCACCAGATAGCTGAGGAGCGAGAAGGTCAGCGCGGCATAGGTGGATTCGCCGGTAACAAACATGTGGTGCGCCCAAACGAAGAAACCTATGACCGCGATGGCGATGCTCGATCCGGCGATGAAGGAGTATCCGAAGATGGGTTTGCGAGAAAAAGTGGGAATGATCTCGCTGATCACGCCCATGGCCGGAAGAATCATGATGTACACGGCCGGGTGCGAATAGAACCAGAAGAGGTGTTGAAAGAGGATGGGATCGCCGCCGAGAGCCGGGTTGAAGAAGCCTAGATGAAACATCCGCTCGAGGCCGGCCAGCAGCAGCGTGATGGCGATGACCGGCGTCCCCAGAACCATCACCAGACTGGTGGCGTAATGCGCCCAGACGAAAAGCGGAAGCCGGAACCAGGTCATTCCCGGCGCGCGCATGGTGTGGATGGTGACGATGAAGTTGAGGCCCGTCAGAATCGAGGAGAACCCGTTGATAAAGATGCCGATGACCGCGGGCGTGACCGCGGAATTCGAATACACGCTGCTGAGCGGTGTGTAAAAGGTCCAGCCAGTGTCCAGCCCGCCGGTGCCGAAGGAATACAGAACGAAACAGCCGCCAACGATGTAGATGTACCAGCTGAGAAGATTGATCTTCGGAAAGGCCAGGTCCTTGGCGCCGATCATGAGCGGAATCAGGAAATTCCCGAGAACGGCGGGGATCGAGGGAATGAGGAAAAAGAAGACCATCGCCACGCCGTGCATGGTGAAGAGCTTGTTGTAGGTTTCCGGCGTAACCAAGGCGCCGCTTGGCGTCAGAAGATGGATACGGATCATGGTGGCGAATAGCCCGCCGATGAAAAAGAAGAACGTCACCGAGCCGAGATACAGCAAGGCGATGCGCTTGTGGTCCGTGGTGAGCAGCCACGAGCGGATGCCGTAGGTGGCGTTGAGATAGTCCTCATGCGGCATTTTGTGGCCTGGCAATGGAGCTGTCAGCGTGTCGCTCATGACTTATTTCTTCCCCGTGGTCGGCGCAATCCCGGCACCCTTCGCGGGAACCGGTAGCGACTGCAGAGACTTGATATAGGCGATAAGAGCGAGAATCTGCTCCTCCGTCAACTGTCCCTGGAACGTGGGCATCAATGGCTGATACCCGGCTACAATTTTCGCATTGGGTTGCAAAATCGATTCGCGGATATAGGCTTCATCCGCAGCGACGGTGGAACCATCCGCCAAAAGAACTTTTGCGCCAAAAAGGCCATTGAGCGAGGGGGCGCGGCCGGTGCCATCGGCAACATGGCAAGTGGCGCAAGCCTTATCGGCAAAGAGCTTTTCTCCCGCGACGACGGGATTGACGCTCCCGCCCGATGAGCCGGAAAGCCACGCGGCGTAGTCGGACGGCTCCATAACGGTCACCCAACCGCCCATCAGTGCGTGGTTCGTGCCGCAGTACTGCGAACAAAAGAAGTGGTAACGGCCGGGCTTCGTGGGACGGAACCACAAGGTGTTGTAATGCCCAGGGACAACGTCCATTTTCACGCGGAACGCGGGAACGAAAAAGTCGTGGATCACGTCCTCGCTGGCCAGGACCAGGCGAATGTTGCGGCCCACGGGAACGTGCAATTCATTGATTTCCTTCATTCCATTGGGCTGCTGGGCCTTCCACATCCACTGCTTGCCGATCACATAAACATCCAGCGTGTCCTGCGGCGCGTGGCGATAGTCAACATAGACGACCGCACCCCAGCCGAACATGGCCATCGCCAGAATCAGCGGAATGATCATCCAAGCAGCCTCGAGCCGCGAATCTCCGTGAATGGCAATACCGACGGCATCCGGCTGTTTGCGGTGGAATTTGAAGAAGAAAATCACGATCGCCGCAGTGATCGCAACCGCAAAGAACAGGCAGATGGCGGTGATGAACATCATCAGCGCGTCCACCTGCGGCGCGAAGTTGGACGCTTGCTCCGGATACAATGGCAATTGCGACTGCACGGCTTAGTGAGCTCCTCGTTCCAGGCCACTGGAAAGCGGCCGGGGCAAATTCCGGGCCGCCGCCAAAGTTTCGCGGCGGCGCGAAATCAAAATTCCACAGACAATGCAGAGAATCGTCAGCACTCCGCCCAGACGGATAATCTTGAGAATCGACGCGCTGTACTTCGCGGCCGTGGGGTCGTAGTGATAGCAAAACAGCAAAACGTGATCGATGGGCGTGCCGATCTTTCCCGCGGAGGCATCCACGAGCCCGAGGCGCATATCACGGCCGGGATATTCGACGCCGTAGAAGTAGCGCGAGATGTGGCCGTCCGGCGTAAGAACCAGCACGCCGCTGGCGTGCGCAAATAGATTGGACTTGGCATCGAAGGAGAAACGAAAGTTCGCGGCTTTGGTCGCGCCCTCAATCGATTCCTTAGAACCAGTGAGGAAATGCCAGCCGGAATCGGTTTCCGGGCGGCGGAAATGAGCCAGCGCCTTCTTTTTCTTTTCGGCAGCCATTTCCGGCGTCTCACGCGAATCGAAGCTGACGAAAACAACTTCGTAGTCGCGCCCGGGATTGAACGAGAGCATGCGCAGCACGCCGACGACGCCCTGTTCGACCTGATCGCAAAGCATGGGGCAGTTGTAGTAGACGAAGGCGAGGACCACGGGCTTTTGCCCGAAATACTCGCGGAGCTGAACGCTACGGCCGGTTTCGTCGCGGAAGGCAAGGTCCAGCGGCATTAGCCCGTTGAGCGGCGGCTCGAATCCCACGTTTAGCAGCGCCGGTGGCATGGTCGCAGCCGCCGGGCCGACGTTACCGGGGATGGTCTGAGCGCGCAGAGTGCACGCCCCCAGCAAAAGCATTGCAATTACCGCGATATGGCGGACTCTATTCATGTCGTTATTTCTTCTTCTCCGGCGCAGGCGCGGCGGACAATCCTTTTTCGGCAAGGATTTTCATCGCATCCTTGACGGGAATCTGCGCGACACCGCCGGACTTGTCGATCCACTCCAGCTTTTCATTGGCCTCGGCGTCTTCCTGATTCTTCTTGCGGAGATCGGCCTGCGGATCGGTTTCATGGCCGGGGACACCCTGCAGCCGCGGCTCGGGAGGCAGCGCTCGAAAATCCTTGCCAAGAGCCTCGCGAGACGGCGGAGGAGGCGTATCGGAGGAAGCCGCAAATTTCAAGGTGAAGCGCAGGATGTAAACGCAAATCAGCAAGGAAGCCACGACCGCCAGAGCCAGGGCGAAGAGATACCCATAAATGGTGCCGGCCTTGATGTCGCGTTCTTCGAACGAGACGTCCGTGTGGCGCGGCTCCTGGCCCGTGTTGTGGGACTCAGTGCTCATGGTGCTCAATGGCCTCCGCAAGTTTCGGGTCGCCGAGGGGGAGAAGCGGCATTTGCTTCAGATTGAAAGCGAAAAAGCCGAGCCACAATCCGCCGAGCGCGAGGGGCAAAACAATGTCCAACCAGGTTGGCAGGGCCCGAGAAGTGAATTCCGGCCGGGTCATCCAGTATAGATCCACAAGACGCATGAAGATGAGCCACATGGCGATCTTCGGGAGCACTTTCGCGTTGCGCTTCACGTCCTTCGAAAGGAGCAGGAAAAAAGGCACGAAGAAATGGAACACCAGCACGATTACTGCGACGACGCCCCAGCCGCCGTACAGCCGCGTACGATAGAAGCTGATTTCTTCCGGCTGGTTCCCCGACCAGATGATCAGCAGCTGCGAGAAATCGAAATATGCCCAGAGCATCACAAAAGCGAGGAGCAATTTTCCCAAGTCGTGCAGATGGCGCTTCTGCAGAACGCTGGCGAAAGGCTCGGTGCGCGCCAGCAGCACGACGACAGCGATCATGAGCGACATCGAGGAGATCAACTGTCCCGCCACAAACAGGAAGCCGTAAATGGTGGATGCCCAGTGAGGCGACAGGGACATGACCCAGTCGATGGCCGCGAAGCTCATCACAAAAACGTAAAGAATGATGCCCGGGCCGGCCAGCATTTTGAAGCGAAGGCGCAAGGCGCGGTCGGCCTGGTCGACGTCCTGCCGCTTCGACAAACGATTAAAGATGAACATCAGCACAAGCCAGATCACGAAATAGATGACCGCGCGCACTTGAAAGCGCCCGCTGGTCAGATACGCCTGCTGAAACTGCGACAGCGGTTCTTTCTGTAGTTCTTCCGGATCGAGCCAGGCGGCGTAGAGGTACTTCATGCCGAAAAACAGGATGGGAAGAAAAAACGCGACGATCAGCGGGAGCGTGCGAGTTGCCGATTCCAGCGGACGGCGGATGATGATGCCCCAATGGCCGCTGACCAGATGCTGCAGCATCACGAGGCCAAGCGAGCCGACAGTCAAGCCGAGAATCAGCAAGAAACTCATCAAATAGGACTGATAGAAAAGCCCGGGGGTCCGTACCGCGCCGAGAATGGAAACCAGCAGGGCTACACCACCGATGACCAGCGCCCGTTGTTGAAGGCGGCCGACGCTCTCCGGCGCCTGATATTCCTGCGCAGCCATTAGAAGCTGCCTCCTGTCGAATCTTTCGTGCCGCCTGTTTCCGGCTTCGGCTCGCCGCCCGGTTTTGCGCCGTCTTGTTTATCGCCGGAAGGGCCCCCTTGATTCAGTTTGTCGCGGAGTTCCGCGGGCAGATCGGCGGCCTTCGCGTCGCGGCTGAGCTGCAGCGCACGTACGTAGGCAATGATGGCCCAGCGATCGCGCGGCGGAATCTGCGCTGAGTAGCCCAACATCTGTCCGAAACCGTTGGTCATGACGTCGTAGATATAACCGTTGGGCACCTGGCGAAGTCGCTCCTGATGAAAGCTGGGCGGACGCTTCATGCCGCGCATGGCGATCATGCCGTTTCCGTCGCCCTGCAAACCGTGGCAGGGAGTGCAGAAAATCTTGTAACGCTCTTCACCGCGCTCGAGCAGCTCGAGGTTCACGGGCAACGGGAAATTGTTCGATTCCTTCGGCACGAAGAGTTCGTCGTTGGCGAGCGAACCGCGCGCTACGGTATTTTCGACGAGTGGGCGCTCCGAACGGCCATCTGCAAAGAACGGCGAAGGCGAAAGCGGCTTATTCTTCGGCTGGTTGGCCATGTCCTGCCGGAGATATTCACACCCGGCGCCGAAAACCAGGCAAGCGGCGGCGCAAGCGGCGACGAGGCAGCGCGAGGCGCTAGTCATCCGACACCTCGGAAACATGGTGCGCATGGAGGCTCTGCAGGAAACGCGCGGTGTCCGCGAGATGAAACTGGGGGTCGCGGGCCTCAATGCAAACAAAGAAGCGGTCCGATGATGCATGCGTGAAGCGATGCACGTTGAAAACCGGATGGTGCGGCTGGGGTAGCTTGTTCAAGGCGAGCATTCCGAAAACAGCGGAGAGGGCTGCGCCGAGAACGGTGAGCTCAAAGGTGACGGGAATGAAGGCCGGCCAGCTATTGAGCGGGCGGCCGCCAATGTCGATCGGATAGGTGATCGCCGACGCCCAGTATTGGAAGAAAAAACCGCCAACACCGCCAGCCAGGCCGCCAAGGAGACAAATTATGGGGACCATGTTGCGCTTGAGACCGAGCGCTTCCGAGAGACCTTCGACGGGAAAGGGGGCATAAGCATCAAGACGGCGATAGCCCGCCTCGCGGACTTTTTCCACGGCATGAATGAGCTGCTCGGGCGTCTCAAACTCGCCCATCACGCCGTATATGTGGGAGCGGTGCAGCATTATTTATCGTCCTCAGAAGTTTCCGCCACCAGTTCGCGCATTTCCGCGATGGAAATCGCCGGGAGAACGCGGACAAAAAGGAAGATCAGAGTGACGAACATGCCCATGGTGCCGATGAACGTGGCCCAATCCCAGAACGTGGGACTGTAGCGGCCCCAGGCGGAAGGCACGAAGTCGCGGGTCAAGCTGATGACCACAATGACGAAGCGCTCCAGCCACATGCCGATATTCACGACGATGGACATGATGAATAGAACCGCGACGTTGTGGCGCATCTTGTAGGACCAGAGAAATTGCGGCGTCAGGATGTTGCACAGAATCAGCGCGTAGTAAAACGGCGCGTAAGGGCCATGGAGGCGCTGCTGGACGAGGAAAACGTCGAATTTGTTGCCGCTGTAAAGCGACATGAAGAATTCGAAGAAATAGCCGTACGCGACGATGAGCCCGGTGGCCAGCATGACCTTGGCCATGTTGTCCAAGTGGCGCATGGTGATGAAATCTTCGAGGCCATAGGCCTTGCGCAGCGGAATCGCAATGGTCAAGACCATGGCAAAGCCCGAATAGATGGCGCCAGCCACGAAATAAGGCGGAAAGATCGTGGTATGCCAGCCGGGAACTATGGCGATTGCGAAATCGAAACTCACTACAGTGTGCACGGAGAGAACCAGCGGCGTTGCGAGTCCGGCGAGAAGCAGATAAGCCGACTGGTAACGATGCCAGTGACGCGCGGAACCTCGCCAGCCCATGGACAGCATGCCGTAAATAATCTTCATGGGCTTCTGGACGGAGCGGTCGCGGAGCGTGGCCAGGTCCGGGATGAGGCCCACGAACCAGAAAAGCAGCGAAACCGTGCCGTACGTCGAAACCGCAAACACGTCCCAGATCAGCGGGCTGCGGAACTGCGGCCAGAGTCCCATGGTGCTGGGGTACGGGAACATGTAAAACGCCATCCACGGACGGCCGGTGTGGATCAGCGGGAAAATGCCGGCGCAGGCTACGGCGAATAGCGTCATGGCTTCCGCAAAGCGGTTGATGGAGGTGCGCCACTTCTGATTCAGCAAGAAT
>WNFP01001590.1_pt1 | contig 24712 bp, 15 predicted proteins | sample 5400201 | NCBI WGS metagenome assembly WNFP01 (sample SAMN13153355, study PRJNA577476) | soil metagenome | isolation source: 115 cm saprolite under Madrone tree | place: USA:California | collected 2016-06-14
CGTAGACCTTGCTGCGCTCGCCCTGCGTGATGATGTCGTATTCACGCAGGTAGAGTTCCGACGCTTCGCGAAAGGTTTTTTCTGTTTTGATTTCTCCGCTGCGGAGTTTCCCGCGGAGTTGCAGGTACCAATCCTCGGCGATCTCTTTGGCTTTCGAGAGGCTGTCTTCTTTCGTGCTTGTGCGCCGGTTTTTCCCGCCGAGATAACTGGAACACTGCCAGCAACTGCTGTTCGGGCGCTTGTAGACGTGAACCTTGCCGCCCATGACGGTGAATTGTTCAGCCATCGCGGATGCCCTCCCGAACTCCTCCAAAATGTGAAAGTGTGAAAGAGTTGTGCAACAGTAGTCCGGGAGGGTGATTATGTCAATAACTTATTCCATTACAGTAAGTTACTGTCTTCTCTAGAATTTAGATTTACGATTTTAAGTCCTCAGCGTCTGCCATTCCGCCACCCGGGCAAATGGCAGTACAAATCTAACGAACGGATTGATTTACTGCAACAGTGGGGAGAAAGCCGCAAGGCTATCCTTTTGCTGCCCGGACCAGGGCGCAGGCGCCGCGCAGCGCTGCGGGTCACCCCGCTAGATGGAATACAAGCCAGACGGGTGATTAAGCGCACGTCAATGCAGAACAAGATCCGAGTACTCGGGATGTCTTGCTATGTACTGCTGCACGGTTGGGCAAACGATGTCGACCTTGAGGTTGTGCTCTCGGGCGAATCGGAAAGCGGTTTCGGCCAGGGAAGACGCAAGGCCCATATGGCGCAAGTTTTCAGGAACTTCCGTATGGTCCAGGGTCAGAATATTTCCGGCCAACGTGTAATTGAGAGAGGCGACTTCGCCGTTGCGCTCGATTTCGAAGCGGCCCGTCGTGACCTGCTGCGGCGCTCGAGGCTTGCGATGAAAGATCTTCCACATAACTGTTGGATGTACCCCTGCAATGCAGAGCTACTCGCTAAGGCCTACGCGATTTTGTCACGGCGATCGTCCGCACGATGCCTTGATATTTCGCGAAGAGATGTGACTCTTTCCGCTTTTCGTTTATGCAGGCGGAATGCGGATACGAGAGTATTCTGACAGACGCAGCACAAATGTGCGCCAAACGGGTTCAGTGAGAGGCAGGCTTATGAGCGACAGAATAGTTCTTATCACCGGAGCAAAAGGAGGGCTGGGCGCGTTTGTGACACAGCGCTTCCTGGAGAGTGGCGCGACCGTAGTCGGCACGGAGCGCAGCATCTCGCAAAAAGATTTTGCGGGCGGGAATTTTGTCGCGGTGCCAGCAGACCTTACCAAAGCCACGGCAGTCTCTGGAGTGATTAGCTCCGCGGTCGAGCGCTACGGCAGGCTTGACGTGCTCGTACACTTGCTTGGCGGCTTTGCAGGCGGCAAGTCTGTGGCGGAAACGGACGATACCACCTGGCAGCAAATGCAGGACCTAAATCTTACTTCCGCGTTTTACCTGTTGCGCGCAGCGATTCCGCACCTGCGAAAATCTGGGTCGGGCCGCATCGTCGCGATCGGGAGCCTTGCGGCGGTTGAGCCGCACGCAGGGCTCGGCGCGTATGTGACATTCAAATCTGCGCTGTTGAGTTTGGTTCGCACGGTGGCGCTGGAGAACAAGGACGCTGGGCTCACGGCGAACGTGGTTCTTCCCGGGACGATGGACACACCTGCGAACCGCAAGGCTATGCCCGGGGCAGATTTTTCGAAGTGGGTGAAGCCCGGCGACGTCGCCGATCTGATACTTTGGCTTGCCGACGAACGCGCTAAAAACATCACAGGAACAGCTATCCCGATTGACAGCGCAGCTAGCTGAACAACACCTGGGCCGGCTGAAATCCTTCGAGAAGAACCTTCAACGCCAAAAGCTCGTATCGTATTCTGTACAAAAGAGATATTGCCGCCGGCATGGCAAAGGAATATGCTCTTGGAACCATGAAAACCCCATGTTCGAGGGCCTCGTTGAGTGTCCACTACGCGTTCATTCTTTGCCGGAACACTGCTCTTGCCGCGGCCATCTTTTGCGGCATTTTTACCCCCGCAAGCTTGGCTCAGGATGCGGGAGCGAAAGAAGCGGGGCTGCGGCAGATTCGCAGCTATATAGCTGCTGCATGGGACACGCTGACGCGCACGCAGACCGATTGCAAAGTAATCGTCGACCCAAAACTGGCTGGGGCCTCGGTGCTGTATCTTCCCGCGGATTTTGAGGTGCCCGCGGACGTGCAGCAAATGCAAAAACAGTGCAACGTACAGGTGAAGCACCTGCCGCAAGTGATTCACAAGCTGGGCGAAGTGGATACGAGCGACCTCGAGCCGCCTGGATTGCTGTACCTGGACCACAAGTATGTGGTTCCCGGCGGAAGATTCAACGAGATGTATGGATGGGACAGCTACTTCATTGTTCGCGGGCTGGTGGAAGACAAAAGGATCGAGCTTGCGCGGGGGATGGTCGAGAATTTTTTCTTTGAGATCGAGCATTACGGCGCGGTGCTGAATGCCAATCGCACATATTACCTGACGAGATCGCAACCGCCGTTTCTGACGTCGATGATTTTATCGGTTTATGACGCGCAGAAAGCGGCAGGAAAAGAAGACCGCGCATGGCTGGAGCGCGCGTATGGGTATGCGAGCCGAGACTACGGTCTATGGACGCGCGAGCCGCACTTGGCAGGAACCACAGGCCTCTCGCGTTACTACGATTTTGGAAACGGGCCGGCCCCAGAGAGCGTGAAGGACGAGACGGGGCACTACCGGCAGGTAGCGGCGTTCTTTCTGGGCCAGCCGCAGAACGAGTGGCGAAACTACGTTGTTCCTCAAAAGGAGCAGCCACACGTTGGACCGCTGTTCGCTTTGCAAGTGTGTGACTCGACGAAGACGATGGCGCAGGCGGCTTGCGATTCCGGGGGCGCCGCTTCGCTTAGCGCGGATTATTACAAGGGCGACCGCGCGATGCGGGAATCGGGCTACGACGTTTCTTTTCGCTTTGGACCGCATGGCGCGCGGACGCATTACTTCGCACCGGTGTGCTTGAACAGTTTGCTCTACAAAACGGAAAAAGACCTGGAGCGGATGAGCGAAATGCTCGGGCGCAAGGCCGAGGCGGAAGGCTGGCGCAAGCGGGCGGAAGAGCGCAAAGAGAAAATCCAGAAATACCTTTGGGACAACGAACAAGGGTTGTACTTCGACTATGACTTTGAAAACGGGAAGCGTTCGACGTACGAATATGTGACGGCGTTTTTCCCGCTCTGGGCGGGAATCCCCACGCCAGAACAGGCGCGCGCGGTGATGCAACACCTGCCAACGTTTGAAAAACCGGGCGGATTAGTGATGAGCCCGCATGAAACCGGCGGTCAATGGGATTTCCCTTATGCCTGGGCGCCGGATCAGTTGGTCGCGGACGAAGGCATCCGGCGTTACGGATTTAACGAGGAAGCGAATCGCGTTTCATACGAATTCCTCTCGACGGTGGCCGAGAACTTCCGGCGCGACGGCACGATTCGCGAGAAATACAACGCGGTGACGCGCTCCTCGGAGACGCAGGTAACTGCGGGCTATCACATGAATATCGTGGGATTCGGATGGACGAACGCGGCATTTCTGGTGTTGCTGCACGAATTGCCGGAGACTTCGGTGACGCGCTTGGCCGCAGAGCAAACCGCGAAAACTGGTTCAGGGCGCTAGAACTCTTCCGTCCCAACTGCGGAGCGAACCTTGGCGAGGTGGTACTCGTCTCGCGCGGGAGTTGCTCCGACTTCACTGGAGACCCAGGCGCCCATGCGATTGGCGGCTTCGTTCAGAGTGGAAACGGACGCATGGCGCAAGTAGTGGTAGACAAGTGCGGCGGTAAAGGCGTCGCCGGCTCCGACCGTGTCCGCAACGTGAATGCGAAAACCGAGATGTTCGCTGGCTTCATCCGCGCTGACTAGCAGGCTGCCTTTGGCGCCGCGCGTGATGCAGACCAGTTTCAGGCCGAGAACGTCGCGCAGCCAATGCGCCGCGCGCGCTTCATCGTAAACAAAGGGGATTTTCAGAAGCTTGGCGACAGTGGCAAGCTCGTCGCTGTTCACCTTCATGATGTCGGCGAGCTTGGCGGATTCCGATAGCGTTTCCGCGTTGTAAAAAGACTGGCGCAAGTTTACGTCGAAGACGCGCGTGGCGCCGGGACGCACTGCGCTGAGAAACTGGCGGATGGTGGCGCGAGATTGCGGACAACGTTGGGCGAGAGAGCCGAAGCAAACAGCGTCGGCGCGCTCCGCGAGGGAGCGCCACTCCGGCGTCCACTCAAAGAAATCCCAGGCGACGGACTCGGCGATTTCAAAAGTGGGCTGTCCGGCGGGATCGACCGCGACTTTTACCGTACCGGTTGGATGCGCGGGGTCGAGCTGGACGTGCTTGGCGCGAACACCGAGGCGTTCGAGGCGGCGCCCGGCAGCGCGTCCGAGCGCATCGCTGCCGACGCGGCTGGCGACGATGCCTTCGTCGCCCAGCAGCCGCGTCATGTACGCGAAATTGGCGGGTGCTCCACCCAGTTGCTTACCCTCCGGGAACATGTCCCAGAGGAGCTCGCCCAAGCCAATGACTATGAAATTTCTGTCGGCAGTCACGCAGGTCTCTTCATTTCCAGATCGAGCTTAACTTCCATATCTTCAGCAACGGAATTTGGGCATCGGCCGATTCGGAATATATCTCAAATCCATCGCTACCGGGCGACGGATAGATGCGATCGGTCAGCACAGTCTCGCCGTCGTTGGCGAAGACTTCAATACTGGAGCGGTCCAAAAAGATATGAAGTTTCACGGGTGAAGTCCAGTGCAGATTAGCGCGATGGCGGCCGGGGAAATCTGGAGAGAAGGAGACGAGGCCAGAGCGCGTTCGGTCGATAAAGACTTCATGCGTTTTGCCGGAGATGCCGACGAGGGTCTCTTCGCTCTGACCTTTGCGCAGGCGAAAACCGGCCTCGCCTGCGGCGCCGGGATTTATTTCTGCTTCGATTTCGAGCGCATCGCCCTTGATGTTGGCGGCGCGAATTTTGTCATTTGCTTGCTGGATGGAGAAGGCGTTGCCGCTGATCAACTGCTTTGTGCGGAGCTGCTCAACCTCTTTGATAGGTGTTTGAACCAGACGAATACCGTCAGCGTAGGTTTTAAGACGCAGGGTTCGCGGCAGGGATTGCGCGCCGCGCCACAGCTTGGTGGGCTCGGTATTCGCGTATTGCCAGTTGCTGATCCAACCTATCCAGATCCTGCGGCCGTCACTGGCGGGAATATCGGAGAAGCTGTTGGTGGCGTAGAAATCCTTGCCATAGTCGGCCCAGAGCTCTTTCCCGGCAGAGGTTTCGCTGGTGAACTTCGCGCCATCGAAACTGCCTACAAAATATTCCGTGCCGGTTCCGCCGGCGGGAGCTCCGGGATTGCGGTTTACGATCATGACCCATTTTTTGCCGTGCATTTCGTCACGTGGCAGCTCGAAGAGGTCGGGACATTCCCACTGGCCTTTCGCGACGCCTAGAGGGCCGAATGTGCTGCGCAGCTTCCAGTTTTTGAGATCCGTAGAATCGAGGATCTTTACTTCTTTTTCGTCGGCGAAGACTGCCACCATGACCCATTTTCTCTGCGGCTCGTACCAAAAAACTTTTGGATCGCGAAAGTCGGGCTGATTCAAGTCTACGACGGGGTTCGCGGAATGATTGGACCAGCTGCGGCCGCGATCGTTGCTGAAAGCGAGATGCTGCTTTTGCGAGTCTTTGTAAGCGGCAGTGTAGATGGCGATGAGGCAGGAAGGATCTCTTGAATCGGTGCTCGCACAGAGGCCGCTGGAATTGCGCCAATCCACCACGGCGCTGCCGGAATAGATCATGTAGCGAGGGTCTTCGGGGATAGCCAATGGGAGATGCCGCCAGTGCAGCATGTCGTCACTAACGGCGTGGCCCCAACTCATGTGCCCCCACTCGGGGCCTTGCGGATTGTGCTGGTAGAAGAGGTGGTATTCGCCCTTGTAGTAGACGAGGCCGTTGGGATCGTTCATAAAATTCTTGGTGGGCGTGAAGTGAAACTGCGGACGCCACGGCTCATCGTAGACACCCTGAGCATTAGCAAAGAAAACCCAGGCAAATGAAATCGAGAGAAAAGCCAACGTGAGGCGATAGAGCGGCTTTTGACGCGCGAGGATGCGCATCACGGCTTGGCGCTCTTGCGCTCTTCGAGCTGGGCTGCCATTTTCAGCTCGCGCTCTGCATCTTCGCGCCTGCCGAGGTCGCGAAAAGCTTGACCGAGCAAGTGATGCGGGACGGGATTGTTGGGGTCCATGGCCAGCGCGCGCTGCAAGGTGCGGACGGCGAGTTCGGTTTCTCCCTTTTGCCGCAGGACCTTGCCTAGAAGAATGTATGGGCCGGTGGAAGTTGCGTCGAGCCAAATGGAGCGTTGTAGGAGCTTCTCGGCTTCATCGAATTTCTGGGCGCGAGAGTAGGCGTCGGCGAGTTTGTAGTACGCGACCGGATTGCCGGGATTGATGGCGAGTTCCTGCTGAAATTGCGCGGAGGCTTCGGAGATTTTCGATTGATAGAGATAGAGTTCGCCGAGAAGTTGATGAGCCAGCGGGAGTTTGGGATCAAGCTCGACGGCTTTCTTACCGTATTCTTCGGCGACAGGGCCGGAGTCGAGCCGAAGCATCAGGCGCGCGGTAAAAAGATAGGCGGCAGCGGAATCCGGTGGAACCTGGAACATTCTTGCGAATGCGGCGCGCGCGTTGGCGTAATTCTTGGTCTGAATGTAGGCCACACCAAGAATGTAAGAAGCATCCACATTCGCGCTGGGATACCAAGATTGGACTTTCTCGAGGTAGGGGACGGCCTCAGCGGGTTTCTCGGACAGATACAACGAGAGTCCCGTGAGCTGAATGGCCTCGGCATCGTTCGGATTTTCAGCAAGGGCGCGCTGAAGAGACGGTACTGCGTTTTGATAATCGCCCTTTCGGTAGTAGATGACACCGAATTCGTGAGCGAGGTTCTTGGCGGCGCGATTGGATTTGGAGATTTCGTTGAGGGAGGAGAGCGCTTCATCGAACTTACCCTGTTCGGTTAGCTGATGAACATGTTCATAAGAGGGTGGCGTGTCGGACGTCGATTGAGCATTCAGCGAGAGATAAAAAGCGAACAAGAAAGCCAGGATGACAGGTCCGAAGAATACGCGAATTCTAAATTGTCGAGGATGCATACACTATTAAAGCCGCAGTCGAGTTGACGCACTCCAAAGAGGATTAGAACATAAAAAAAGGGGAGTCCGCGAGGGACTCCCCTTCTTCTTAGGGTGTTAGGGGTTAGAACGTGAGCCGGAAGCCGAACTGGAGTTGACGCATGCCAATCGGAGCACCCGGGGCGGAATCGGCCTCGATGTCCGTAATCTGGCCTGCGCTGCCACCACAATCCACACAGGTGTTGCCGGGGATAGCGAGGACAGGATGGTTGAAAACGTTGTAGGCATCGAAGCGGAACTGCGCTTTGACGCGCTCGGTGATGGTGAAGTTCTTCGACAACGCCATGTCATCGTAGAAGGCATGCGGACCGCGATAGGAATCAAATCCGGCATTGCCGATCTGGCCGCAGCCAGGAAGGGTGAAGGGACCGGAGCTCGGTCGGGCAAAGGTGCAAGAATCGAGTGTGTTTTGAGCTGGCGTCAGGCTGTAAGCAAGGGGCGCGACTGGCGTGAACCAGAGCAGGTTTCCGTTGGCATCACGGGTCGTACCCGTCTTTAGTTGCTGTCCGGGCACGCGGTTGGGACGGCAAGGTCCAGCGTCTGAAATGGCGCCGCATTCCGCAATGCTGGGAGTGAACGGAAGGCCGGTACCGTATGTGGTCGTATTGGTTATCTGCCAACCACCTACGACCAAGTCCATGGCACGACCCGCGCCGCTCAGGAATCGCTTGCCTCTGCCGACAGGCAACTCATAGATTGCATTAACCACCACCACTTGGTTGCGATTGAAGCCGTTTGGACCCCAAGCGAGGGCCCTGTTTACGGAGTAATAGTTGTTGTCGTACTGATAAGCATGGGAGAAGGTGTAGTGCGCGAGGAACTGGAGGCCGTTACTCACGCGCTTTTCCACCTTCACCTGCAAGGCGTTGTATTTATTGTCGGCGTCGTTGCCGTAATAGGACGTATCCACCGCGCAGCAAGGGGGAGTGGGGTGTACTACGCCCTGCGCGTCCGTGAAAGTAAAGCCCGGATAAGTGAACGCCGGCACGCCGTTCAGGAACAAGCGACGACGATTTGCTGGGGTTTGCGCTGGACTAAATCCTGCCAGCTTGCAGGTTCCACCTGCGCAGGTCACGAGATTCGTGCCCGGGCCGATTGCGACTTCGTTGTTGTTATAGGATGGGCCGTTACCGGCAAACACATGAGTTCCCTTGTTGCCGACGTAACTGACAGTGAGGTTCAGGGTGGGAGAGACCTGACGCTGAACAGTGGCATTCCACTGATCGATGGTGGGCAGCCGCTGAACAAGAGGGCGTGCTCCGGCGGCTGTATTGCCGTCGACGCCATTTATTGGCAAGGTGCCCGCGGATGAAATGCCGCCTAGAACGGTTCCAAAGTTAAAGGCCGGCGGCCCCTGGGAAAGAGTGAAAATCGCACTGCGGTTGTTTGATGCGCCGGCATTAAAGTTGGTGTCCGCGAGGTCCTGTCGCGCGAGAACCGGCAAGTTCTGCGTGACTACGTGGCCGAAGTTGGAGCCGAACACGCCGATATCGAAGCCACGGCCGTAGCCCATGCGTAGGACGGTCTTGGAATCGAACTGATACGCAACACTGAGACGAGGCGCAAACGCTTTGTAAGTGTTTTTGACATTGCCATTCGAGCCGACAGCGCCGAACCCAGCAACATTGATCAGCCCGTTATCCAAGTTAGCAAAACCGCCGTTGCCCTTGGCGTTGACGGTTTCGGGGAAGTACATTTCCCAGCGAAGGCCGTAGGTCAAGGTGAATTTGGGGCTGACGCGCCAAGAGTCTTGCCCGTAAAAGAAGGTGCGCTTCTGGCGCTCGGCGGCGTTCAAGCTGGTGCTCACATAGCGCTGGAACTGGGTGACGTCCCCGAGAAGGAACGTAGCCAATCCGAGGCCATTGGCTCCCGCGTTCCCGGTACCGAGCTGATCGAAGAACAGCAGGCCGGTGCGGCTTTGATCGCTGGGCACACGAAGATTCATGGCATAGCGAATGTCCGCGCCGAACTTGATGGTATGGTTCCCTTGCGTACGCGTCCAGTTGTTTACAAACTGGAACTGCTGTTCGCTCTCGGTTAGCGGGCAATTGCAACGGGCGGCGTCCAAACCATCACCAAAGGCGTAGGCACCACCGTTGTTGTTACCCAATTGACCGTTCACCCCGCCGTTGTTGCCGTTGTTGGTGAAGAGGAAACCGGAGAAGCCGCCGGTAGTTGGCGGACCGGGAAGGCCGGTGCCCGAGTTGAGTCCAGGAAACCCGAGCTTATCCATCGGCGCCTGAGTCGCGTCGGAGTACGCGGTTTTCGGGTTGTACTTGAAATATCCAAAGCGGAAGTCGGTAAGCCACTTGACACCGATCGGTTTGGTGAAACCACTGGCCAAGCTGTAATTATGAACGATGGAACTACCGTTCAAACCGCCGGGGCCAAAGCCAACGCTACCAAGCTCGCCTAGTCCTCCCTTTCCAGACAGAGAGAAATAGTCGAGGCTGAAGCGGCCGAAGACTGCGTAGTTATGGGGGGCGCTATAGTCGATGCGGGTGTCAAACGATTTTTGATCAAAGGGACCTGCACCACTATTCACGAAATTGTTATTGACGCCGGCGGCCGTAGAACTCGGAAATAAGGCGAGGATATTGCCAACATTCTGCTTAATGTTGGCGATTGGAATCATGTTATTTGCAAAAGCCGTACGGCCTGAACCCGTTAGAGGGTTCCCGGTACTGGGGTCGAAGACTTGGCCGCTAGGAATACCTCCTACGGGCGGTCCGTAGGCATTCAGATACTCACTCAAATTACAAAAGCCGGGAGTGGAACTCTGCGCGTTCGTCGCCGGATTGCAGGACTGAATTACTGTCGGCGTCGGGATCGTGTACAGGTTGGTGATGCCAGCGGTCTGCTTGGTTCCCTGGTAGTCGCCAAAGAAGAAGAGTTTGTTCTTGATGACGGGACCACCGACAGAACCACCAAATTGTTTCCAAGTCGCGGCAGCAAGTGGAACGCCCGGCTTGTTGGTGAACGGGTCGCGTGCTTGCTGATCGCTGTTGCGATAGTAGTAGAAGCCGCTGCCGTGGAACTCGTTTGAGCCGGACTTGGTCTGCACTCTGATTATTCCAGACGTGCTCTTGCCGGATTCCGCGTCGTAATCCTGGAGAGCGATTTTGGCTTCATCGATGGCGTCGAGGTTAGGGTTCACGACGATGATGCCCAGGATCGGATCCTGGTTATCCGTACCATCAAGCTCAAAGTTAGTTCCGGAGAAGTGCTGCCCGTTAACGTTGATCTGGCCGCCACCCTGAGGATTTTCCGTGGCAGCGTGGTTGAAACCGGGTAGTTTCTGAGTGCCCGGCGAGAGCAATTCGAAACTGGTGAAGTTGCGGTTGAGTACCGGAAGATCCTCAATGTACTTCTTGCTGAACGAGACGTCCACGTCCGCGCGATCCGTCTGCAATTGAGGAATTTCGCCGGTAACTTCCACGGACTGAGTGACCGCGCCAACTTGCATCGTGGCATCCACGTGCGCCGACGAGTCGGCAGACACTTGAATGCTGGGGATATCGGTTGTCTTGAAGCCCTGCGCTTCGATGTGCACTTTGTACACGTCGGGAATCAAGTGCGTAACCGTATAGTTGCCGCTCTCATTTGTCGTGGTTTCAACCACGGTGCTCTTGGTCACAGAGGTCACCGTGACCTTGGCGCCAGACACCGCGCCACCTTGCGGGTCCGTTACTGTGCCCAGAATGCTTCCGTAAACGGCCTGAGCCAGAGTAGTCGAGGTCTTAAGCCCGCCGAACAAACAGAGAACAGCCAATCCAACCCAAATCGATCGCCTCACCATACATCCCTCCTTCGAGAAACGCAGCTAGCGCGAAACCATAAGGACTGCCAGCGATTAGTTATGAACGAGCCGGTGTCCCGGCTTGCATTCGTGTACGCACGTATTTAGGAGAATCTGAGGATAAGTGTTGTAAAGAGAGCGGCACCAAAGAGAAATAGTTATCGCCGCCCTCAGACATCCAAAACACTCAGCCACCCTCGACGTGAAAAACACCCCAAGCAAAGCGAAAATCTGCTGGCACTCTGAAGTCTGCGGAAAGCCAGCAATACACCCCGACTGCGCACCAAAAGGTCAAACAGAAAAAATCGATGGTTAGTATTAGTTTCTTTGGGGGCGCTTATAGAAGTCTCAAACCGTCTGATACTGTTACCTCGACTAAAGTCCACGCTTGCATAGAGATGAGCTCGTTGTTACACTCCTGTTAAATCGATGTAACTGGGGTTACTACGTTGTTGGAACGCGAACATCGCCTCGCGCAAATAGAAAAACTTGTCGGCAGCCACGTTTTGCACGGCTCCGAGTCTCTGTGCAAACTCCTCCGCTATTTGGCAAAACACGCTCTCGATCATCCGGGAACACCCATCAAGGAATATCAAATTGCGACGGAAGTCTTCGGCCGTTCCGATGACTTCGACCCCCAATTGGATTCGATGGTGCGCGTGCAGGCGGGCAGATTACGCGCCAAGCTGGCCGAATATTACGGGGCAAATGGGACCGAGGACGGAATCGTCGTAGAGCTTCCCAAGGGCACGTACGTTCTGGCGTTTCATCATCGCCCTTCAGCTAGCAGGGCACACCCTAACACCGGAGCCGAGCCAGAGAGGCAGGAGCCGAGAACCACCCAGGGACGGAAGTGGTTCGCAACTGCGCTCTCCCTGGGGGTACTGCTGGTTATTGCCGGAGCCATAATCCTCGGGCTGCTTTGGAGTCGAAATTCGGCGCAAGCGGGGTTGTCGCGAGAAGGTGAAGCGGCTCCTGCCGCGTTTCGAGTCTTCTGGAATGGTTTTGTGTCCGGCCAGGAGCCCTGGGTGGTTTTCAGCAACGCTGCATTCGTCGGACGCCCGGAAACGGGAATGCGCTATTACGACACCGTTAAGGACAAGGGCAGTTTTATTTTGGACCACTACACCGGCGTCGGCGAAGTCCTGGCCGTCCACGAACTGGATCGTGTTTTCGGATTGCTGCACAGGCAGATTCGCGTCAAGCGCGGCAGCCTCTTTTCACTCGACGACGCAAAGAACAATAATCTGATCTTTATCGGCTCGCCTTTTGAGAATCTGACATTGCTGGAAATTCCAGGAACGCAAGAATTTGTTTTTCGCCGCATGACTTCCGGACCGCGCAAAGGGGAAGAGGCAATCGTGAACGTCCACCCTCAGCCGGGGGAGCCCAAGGAGTATTTTCCGAGCGCTGGTAATGCGCCACTGACGGAAGACTACGCCGTGGTTGGACTAGTAAAGGGACTCAATGCTGGCCAGGCAGTACTAATTCTGGCTGGAACGACGACACTAGGGACACAGGCGGCCGTGGAATACGTCTGCCGTCAGAGTTCGGTTCAGGAACTTCTGCTGCGGCTGCCGGTATCGCAAACAGGAGATCTCAAAACATTTGAGGCGGTAATTCGGGTTAAGGTGACGCGGGGCGTTCCGGTAGAAAGTGAGTTGGTTGCCCTGCGCAGCGGGACGTCTTAACCCAACGCAGTATGCGGCCTCCTTTCTAGGATGGCGGCGTTAGCCGCGGGTCGAGTTCGCGGGCCTTCTGAAATTCTCGGGCCGACTCGGCCTTCTCTCCCTTTCGCTGTAGCGCCAAACCAAGCTGAAAGTGTGCAGGCGCGTAATCAGGCACAGCCTGAATCGCCGATCTGAATTGTGAGATAGCTCCATCCACATCCCCAGCATTGAGCAGCCGCTTGCCGGAGTTCGTAGCAAACAACGCCGCTTGCTCACTGTTCTTCCGCTTGCCGAGTTCCGTTCCCGCTTTGGATTCGGCAGCGGCTCCCTCATTGTCGCCAAGCTGGCGAAGAACTGCCGCTAAGGTGGTGTGCGCGCCGGGAAAATCAGGCTGCAAACGAATCGCCTCTCGCAAAGCGTTCGCTGCCTGCTGCAATTTGCCCTGCTGCTTCAAAACGGTTCCCAGCGTGTAAAGAGCCTCGGCGTAGTCAGGCTTAGCGTCGATGGCGGCTTGCAGTTCGTCGGCCGCCGGGGCGAACTCGCCTTGCTGCCACAGCGTTACCCCCAGCGTGTAATGAACGTCAGCTTGATGCGGATCAAGCTCTTCTGCGGTGCGAAATTCCGCCACCGCTTCGGTGAGTTTGTCCTTCAACTTTAACGCAAGCCCCAGGTCATAGTGCAGTGTGGGGTTACGCGGCGCGTTCTCAAGCGCCGATTGGAATTCCGAGACCGCCGAATCAAAGTCCGTTTTCTGAAGATAAGCGATGCCCAGATTGGTTTGATACCCGGTGTCGTGCGGGCGCAAGCGAAGAGCGGTTTGAAATTCGCGAACGGCAGAGTCCGCATCGCCGAGCTGCAGGCGCGCGAGGCCGAGATTGTTGTGAGCATCAGCGTTCTCCGGCTCACGTTGCAGGACGCGCTGAAAAGAGCCGATCGCGTCATCCACTCGGCCCACGCGCTGGAGAAGAATGCCGAGCGCGTTTTGTGCGTCGGGAAACTCGGGTTGCAACTGGACGGCCGCCTGGAATTCGCGGATCGCGCCGTCGGAATCACCCGCGTCTCGCAGCGCCTGGCCAAGATAGTAGTGCGCCTGCGACCCACCCGCACTTGCGTTTACCGCGGCTGTTAGCTCGGTTATGGCTTGCGCGAAGGATTTCTCGCGAAAGCGCAGCACTCCGATGTGGAAATGCGCTTTTCCCAGATTTGGCTGCAATTCGAGAGCGCTGGAAAATTCGTTGAGAGCCGCAGTATTCAGCCCTTGCTGAACCAGCAACGCGCCCAGATCGTCGTGTAACTCCGCGCGGCTTCGCTCAAGGGTGATGGCGCGGCGCATCTCCGTCGTTGCAGACGTCAGGTCACCGGAAGCTTCAAAGGCTCGCGCGAGAGTGCGGTGGGCTTCGGAATCGGCGGGGCTCAGCCGAACGGCTTCCCTTGACTCGCGCAGCGCGCCTTCTCGATTGCCGCTATTCAGGAATGCGTTTGCCAGATTGATGCGCGCCTGCGGAAATTCTGGCTTGAGTTTAATGGCGGCCTGAAATTCGCGAATGGCGGGATCGGTCTTTTCTTGTGCCAGGAGGACCCAGCCCAAGGAATTGTGCGCTTCGGCGCTGCCGGGCACGAGGCGTAACACTTTTTCGAACGCACTTTCTGCCGCGGCAAGATCGCCACGCTGCAGGGCCTGCATTCCCTCTGCGTAAATCGACTCGGCCTGCGCGGGTGGCTTTGTTTTCTGAGCGGCGTTCAGTACGTGAGGGCCAACGATCAGCAAGAAGCCAAACAGCAACGCCGCAACAAGCCAAAGAAGATGGCGCTGGACACGCACTGGGACCCGAAGACACATTAAAAAATACATAGTCGATGGCAAGTCGAAATAGTAGCACGCCAACAAGAGCCCCTTGCTCACCTCGCTTGTACCTTGACCAGCCTGAGCGTGCCACCTACTATGCCGATGGGACATGCTTTCCAGACATCTTTCTCGTTGGCGCAGGGCTCTGCTCGCGCTCCCTGTTTGTGCTTTGTTTGTGCTACCGGTTCTGCTCGTTAAAGCAACCGGTTCCACCCGCCAGAATTCCCCGTCATCCAAGCCGTTGGCGTACTTCACTGACACCGCGAAGGAAGCCGGACTCACCATGATGAATGTTTTCGGCGGGGAGAACACAAAGAAGTACATCATCGAAACGACCGGGACGGGCGTTGCGATTTTCGACTACGACAACGATGGCTGGCCGGACATTTTCATCGTTAATGGGACCAAACTCGAGGGATTCCCCGCGGGAAAAGCTCCTACGAACCATTTGTATCGCAACAATCATGACGGCACCTTCAGCGACGTCACGGAAAATGCGGGGTTGGCCCACACCGGATGGGGCCAGGGCGTTTGTGTGGGTGACTACGACAATGACGGCTGGGACGATCTCTACGTCACCTATTACGGCAAGAATATTCTGTATCGCAACAACGGCAACGGCACGTTTACGGATGTAAGCGACAAAGCCCGCGTGACTGGTTCCGGCAAGACTTGGGGAACCGGATGCGCCTTTGTCGATTACGATCGCGACGGCCATCTCGACCTGATGGTAGCGAATTACGTCGATTTCGATTTATCAGCCGCGCCCGCTCCCGGCGAACGATCTTCCTGCGTTTGGAAAGGCGTGCCGGTGATGTGCGGGCCGCAGGGCTTGCCCGGCTCGAAAAACATTTTGTATCACAATCGCGGGGACGGCACGTTTGAAGACGTCACGACGAAAGCGCACATCGAAAAAACCACCGGACATTATTCATTCAGTGTAACAACTTTCGATTTTGACGATGACGGTTGGCCGGACATCTTCGTCGCATGTGATAGTACGCCCAGCATTCTGTACCACAATAATCGCGACGGAACGTTTACAGACGTGGCGATCACGGCGGGAGCGGCCTTCAACGAAGATGGCCGCGCGCAAGCAGGCATGGGCTCGACAGTCGCGGATTATAACGGAGACGGCAAGCTGGATATTTTCAAAACGAATTTCTCCGATGACACGGCGACGTTGTATCGCAACAACGGCGACGGCACGTTCGACGATGTCACCTACCGCGCGGGGCTGGGGTTAAACACGCAATATCTGGGCTGGGGAACGATGTTTGTCGATTTCGATAATGACGGCTGGCCCGATCTGCTGCTTGTGAATGGGCACGTCTATCCCGAAGTGGATAGCCAGCATCTGGGCAGCAATTTCCAGGAGCCGCGAATCCTGTATCACAACACTGGAGATGGCAAATTCACGGACATTTCAGCAAGCGCTGGCCCCGGGATTACGAAAGCAATGTCCTCGCGCGGACTGGCTATTGGCGATCTTTGGAACGACGGCCGAGTCTCCGCGGTGGTCAGCAATATGAATGCGCCGCCGAGCCTGCTCGTCAACCAGGCACGCACAGCCAATCATTGGGTCGCCTTCCGCACGATCGGCACGAAGTCTAATCGCGACGGAATCGGCGCGCGCATCCGCGTGCGGGCCGGCGCGCGTACGTTCATCGACGAAGTCCGCAGCGGCTCCAGCTTCGATTCCAACAACGATATGCGCGTGCACTTCGGATTGGGCGCGGCTGCGAAAATCGATTGGGTTGAGGTGCGCTGGCCGAGTGGACTTGTCGAGAAATTTGAGAACGTCTCGGTTGACGGCATCCGCCAGATCAAAGAAGGAACCGGGACGCCGGCAAATTCGCCCGCGGGGAAGAACTAGATCGGCGTCGTCCCATATTGACTAATCCGCTGCGGCCTGCCTCGCCGCGGACAGCCTCTGTTTCATAAGTTGCGACTCTTCCGCTGTGAAAAGTAGCTCGCCTTGAGCTGCCTTGCGTAATTCCTCTTTTTGCCACTGCGATCGCATGATTCCAAACTGTGAATGCGCATTCAGCCCTAAAAGCAGGTGAGCAATTTCGTGCGCCATCACGTGACCAAGAATCGGGCCGATATTTTGGCCGGAACTGGTTTGCCAATGGATGATTCGCGAAAAGAAGATATCGCAACCGGCTTTGGCCTGCTGATACGTTTGTTGATTTCGACCACGGGCTGAACGCCGCTGTGAAACGTCTCCGCGATGCGTTGGGGGATTCCGCCGAAAGCGCTCGCTATGTGGAAACTGTTGCGCGGAGAGGGTATCGGCTCATCGCGCCAGTCGGCAGCCCGAGCAGCACTGTGTCCGTTGCCAACGCATTGGAAGCGGTGGCGGATCCGCCTCGGCGTAACTGGCAAATCGCGGCCGCTGTATTGGCCGTCCTGGTAATGGGCACGGGCGGCGGGTGGGTTCTCGCCCGTCGTGTCAACCCCAAAGTGTCCATCTTGGAGCGACGGCTTACCTCGAACGCGCAGGATGATCCCATCATCAGTGCGGCGATTTCCCCGGACGGCAAATATTTGGCTTTTGCGGATCGGGCTGGTTTGTTTATGCGTGTGGTCACGACCGGCGAAACCCATTCCATGGCCCTGCCGGGCACTGGTAAGGAACGAGAACTAACGCAATTCGCGCGATCGAGCGAACTGAAATTCAATTGGACACTTTCCGGCGATGGTTCCATGCTGGCCATGGCCGCGTGGCGACAGGGCCAGCAGCCGGGCGAGATTCAGATTTTTTCCATAAACACCGGAAAGCAACGCACCCTGACGCTGAACGGATTTACTAGAGTCGCCGGCATCGACTGGGCCGCGGACAGCCGGAGCATTTGGACTAGCGCCTGCGACCTATCCGGGATACAGACTCTGCTTAAGGTTGATCTGCATGGCAGAACAACTCCAATGTTGCAGGACACGCAGCGGGCAATGGGCTGGGCCATTCCATCGCCCGACGGACGGCGGGTGGCGATCTGGCAGGCCAGCGGCAGCTCCAATGTCTGGTCGCTACAAGGTTTCTAGAGTTCTTACTCCGGTTTGCCTGGCGATTCAGCCGGCGTAGTAGAATCGCTAACCTCGGTGAGCCTTCGTGAAGCGTAAACCGAAACTAATTGCAAAAACATTCGCCGCTGTGCTCGAGCGCATTCAATCGCGGCTTGGCTGGACGATTATTCGCGTCCCGTTCGACTCCGGCAACTTCTGGGGGACCCGTGGGCAATTGCGCGTGAGAGGCGAAATCAACGGCTTCGCGTTTCGCACCTCGCTCTATTTTGCAGGTCAAGAGTCCGGAAGCACGCGCGCGGCGCGCGGAGCAGATGGCCGAACGCTTGCTAGCCGTGATGGACGCTGAGCACGAGCTACCTCCCTTGTTACAACTGGCTTTCGCGCGTGACCCTCGCGCCTTCGCAGGCTGGCGGCAAATGTCTCCATCGCATCGTCGAAATCACCTGTTTGGGGTTTTCTATTACCGCACCCCGGAAGGCCGCGCACGGCGTATCGATAAAGTGCTTCAGGAAGCTTCTGGTTTGGCCGAACGTAGACTCGAAACGAGCGCGCAGAGCGCTTGAGCGGTTTGTGTTTTTGGCGTTTGACGGCCGACAAAGTGCGCATGCATTTGTGAGAGTGATGCGTCCTATTTGAATCTTCGTTGTCGAACCGTTTTCGAACAAACGTAGAATGGGAGCCCCAGTCGAAAGGAGAAAAGATGACCAAGACGAGGGAAAGCTCCTCGCCCACAATGGAAAAACCGCGAGCCACAAAAAATCAACCGACACAGGAAGAGATCGCCCTTCGCGCGTATCAAATTTTACTGCAGGGTTTCTGCGGCCGGCGCTTCGGCTAGTCCGACGTATTTGTCCGCTCCGCCGTAATAAAACAACCACCGCTTGCCTGCGCGTACCATGCCTTCCACGAACACGACGTTGGGAACCTGCCCCACTCTCTCCCATTCCTTTTCGGGGACGAAGATCGGCTGATCGGTGCGCCACAGCAGCTTGCGTGGATCGTTGCGATCAAACACGGCGAGTCCCGTGCGGTAAACAAGTTGGTCGTCGGCGCCGTTGTAGATCAGCACGATTCCGCTTTGCGTCAGAATCGGCGGCGGCCCCGGCTCGACGACACGCGAATCGAATTTTCCGGATCGCCGCGGCAGCACAGGAGTTTCCGTTGCTTCCGTCCAGTGCAGCAGGTCCGTCGAATACGAAATTCCCATCTGGTCGGTCTTATCCGCAGCCGTACCGAGCCAATACATCCAATACTTCCCGTCGATTTTTTCGGGGACGATCGCTCCTGATTTCGTCCAGGCTTTGTTCCAGTTACCTTTGTAAGCGGGAAGCAGCACACCTTTGCGATCCCAATGCATTAGGTCGTGCGACGTGGCGAGGCAAAGCTGCGCGTCCTTTTTGTTGTAGCCGGTGTACGTCAGGTAGTACGTGTCACCGAATTTCTGGAGTCGCGGGTCTTCGACGCCGCCGTCTTTTTCATACTCGGCTTCAGGCGAAAGCACAGGCTCCGGACGACGGGTGAAATGAATTCCATCCGTGCTTTCCGCATAGCCAAGCCTCGACGTACCCGCCGCATCTTGCGCGCGATAGAGCATCACGAATTTTCCGTTGTATTCGACGACTGCTGGATTGAAAGTGCCGGCGGATTCCCATCCGCTCCCCTGAGGCGAGAGGACCGGCGCGTCGGCAGCTCGGCGCCATGAACCTAACGGCGCGGTTTGCGCCGCGAGGCTGCACGGTAAGAAGGCGAATACCAATACCAGGCGAAGGCGTGAAAAAAGAGAGCGGCGCGAAAATAACAGGGGGCAACGCAGAAGGTTAAGAAAACAAGCGACTTGCGAAAAGAGCGATTCGGAAGCTGCTGAAAACAAAGGAGTAAAAAATCGATAGTTTGCGGAGAGTAGTGGGGACGGCGAAAACGGAATTGTGCCGGGAAAGATTAGAAGGGAAGTGGGGCGCGGCATGTGGTGGGAACGTGGGACTAAACATAGCAGGTGGGGTACGCGGGGACAACTGTTCGGTGGGACAGTCAGCGTACAGGTGGCCGATTCCGAAGATCGAAGGACATGGAACGGAGGAGGCCGTGGCCCTCTTGGACGTAGATTAGCTGGTTGGATTTGAGGTCCTTTAGGGTGTCGATGATGCCGCTCGGCCAGCGAATCTCCAGAAGGTCAACCTTGTCTGCTTTGCCCAGACCAAAGTGGACGCGCAGGTCGTTCTGCGAGATGTAGCTGCCGCCGCTGCGCACCTCGTCAATCTGCTGGTGGGGTTTCGCTTCGTCGGGCGGATGCGTGACGCAACGTAAACGCGCGCCGATGCCGCTGCGATTGGACTTGGTGCCGATGGTACGCACTTTGATCCAGTTGTGCCCGCTCGCCGAATCGCAGCGCAGCAACTGCGGGTAGTCATTCACCGTGTTCACGACAACGTCGATGTCGCCGTCATTGTCGAAGTCGCCGAAGGCGCAACCGCGCGACGCGACGGGAACGGTAATGCCCGGGCCGGCCTGCATGGACACGTCATCGAAATGTCCATTGCGTTGATTCTTGTAGAGCAGCTTTTGCTGCGGGTAACCGGCTTCGGTTTTGAGTTGCTCTACTTCCGGATAAACGTGCCCATTGCAAATCAGAATGTCCGGCCAGCCATCGTTGTCCATGTCAAGAAAGCCGCAACCCCAGCCGAGGAATTGCGTGTGGCGCCCGAGGCCGGCGGCGAAGGTGGCATCCTCGAACGTAGCGCCGCCGATATTGTGGTAGAGCGACGGCGTGTCTCCCGCAAAATTCGTCTTGACGATATCGAGGTTTCCGTCGAGGTCGTAATCGGCGGCGGAAATGCCCATTCCCGCCTGCGGCTTGCCATCGGCGCTAAGCGCGCAACCCGCTTCCATGGCGATGTCGACAAACTTTCCATTCTTTTTGTTCTGGTAGAGCGCGCTGGCTGTCGAGTCGTTGGCCACGTAAATGTCCGGCCAGCCGTCGTTGTCGAAGTCGGCGGTAAGCACGCCGAGGCCGTAAGTACCGTTGGCATCCAGAATGCCGGCCTGTTCCGTTACGTCCGTAAACGTTCCGTTGCCATTGTTCCGGTACAGAATATTTTTGCCGCCGTTCAATCCCGGCGGACCGCATGCCACCATCACACCTTTATAAAGGCACGGACCGGACTCAGGGACAGGCGCGGTTGCCAGATTCAGGTCGATGTAGTTGGCGACAAAAAGATCCAAATGGCCGTCGCGATCGTAATCGACAAACGCGCAACCGGTGTTCCAGCGCTTGCCGTTTCCTCCTACTCCGGCTTTTTCCGTCACGTCCGTGAACGTGCCATTCCCATTGTTGTGATACAGAACGTTTTTTCCGAAGTAGGTGACGAACAGGTCTTCGTAGCCGTCGTTGTCGTAATCTCCGATGCAGACGCCCTGACCCCACCCGGAATGCAGCAGACCGGCCTGCGCGGTGACGTCCGTGAACGTGCCGTCGCGATTATTTTTGAACAGGTGGGAAGAAGGAGCTTGCCCGGCGGGAAAACCTTCGAGCCGGGAACCATTCACCAGAAAAATGTCGAGCCAGCCATCGTTGTCGTAATCGTAGAAGGCTACGCCGCAGCCGGTCGTTTCGAGCAGATATTTATTCTTGTGCTCGCCGCCAAAAATCGTTTTTACGTTGAGCCCTGATTCCCGTGCGACGTTGACAAAATTCACGTCCAGTCCGTTGGGCGGCGCCGAGACACTTTTTGGCGCGGCGGCAGAATGCGGAGCCTGCGATCCGGAAGATTGCCTGGGCTTTCCCGATGCGGGCCGAACCATAGCGAGAAGATTTTCCAGCGAGAGCACCAACGCCGAACGACTCAACGACTGAAGGAATGTGCGCCGCGATGAGAACAAACGTGATACCTTCCCGCACTGGGCGTGCTAAAATCCGCGCCTCAATCTTAACGTAAGCGCGTCGCGATTCTGCAAGCAAAGCACTAATACTGGAAAGCTTTTCGGCCTCGCATGCGCCAAAAAAAGCATGACCACTGAGCGATTCTCCTCAAGCCGAATCCGCTGCTTGCTGTCTCTGCTGTTCGCCTCTTTGATTGCACCGGCTTTGCTCGCCGCTCCTCCAGAAGAACGCGCTCACACGCTAGAGTTGTCGCGCCCAGTTCGACCCTGGGAATTTCTTTGCACGGTAGGCACCCGTGCCGGCCTTTTCGGTAATGAAGCGGGACGGATGGAAGCCTGGGTGTATCCGCTGAAATTGTTGCGCGATTTTCACCTGCGGTTTGAGACGGAAGGGCGTGCCCTGCCGGCCGAAAGTCTCGCGCGCACCATTATTACCAGGCCAGAGTCCAGCACGATCGTCTATACCGGCGACACCTTTTCCGTTCGCGAGACATTCTCCGTTCCCGTAAACGAACCTGGCGCAATTATCTCGCTCGAGGTGGAAACCGAATTCCCGTTGGAAATCGAAGCCGGCTTCCTGCGCGATTTCCAGCTTGAATGGCCGGGCGCGCTTGGCGGCACGTACTCTTTCTGGGACAACGACCAGCGCGCGTTTTATCTCGGCGAGGAAACGAAGAAGTTTGCTGCCTTCCGAGGACCGCCGGGAGTACCAGACCAACTACTCCGAATCGGCGGTGAATTCGTTTCGGCTCGGAGTGACAAGCAAGGGCAAAGAGACCAAGCTCATCGTGATCGCCGCGTCGCTCGAAGGCCGGCTACAAGCGGAAGCAGCGTATAAGAAGTTGGCGGGCAACTATTCCGACCTGTTGCGGGCATCGGCGGACTACTACAGGAAATATCTGAACGAGACAGTCAGCCTCGAATTGCCGGATGCGCAACTACAACAGGCCTACGATTGGTCGCGCGTCAGCATGGTGCAGGGAGTTGTGAACAATCCGTTTCTCGGGACGGGTTTGGTGGCCGGCTATCGCACATCTGGCGAAAGCCAGCGGCCCGGGTTCGCCTGGTTTTTCGGACGCGATTCGATCTGGACTTCGTTCGCGCTCAACGCGGCCGGCGATTTCGCTACCACGCGCACCGCCCTGCAATTCATCAGCAAGTATCAGCGCGAAGACGGCAAGATGCCGCACGAAATCGCGCAGGCTGCGAACTTCGTGCCGTGGTTCAAGGATTTTCCGTACGGCTACGCCTCCGCGGACGCCACTCCGCTGTACATCATCGCCATGAACGACTATGTGACTGAAAGCGGAGACGTGGCCTTCGCAAAGGAAAAGTGGGACAGCGTCTGGAAGGCGTACCAGTTCCTGCGCTCGACGTATGACGAGCAGGGCTTCCCTAAGAATTTCGGCATCGGTCACGGCTGGATCGAAGGCGGGCCAATGCTTCCCGTTAAAACGGAGTTTTACCAGAGCGGTCTGGGCATCGAGGCGTTGCGCGCGCTTTCTAACCTCGCGCGTTTGACAGGCCAGGACGCGCGTGGCTCCGAGCTGGCTCAAGAATTCGAAAAACAAGCACCGAAGCTGAACAATGCTTTTTGGCTCGGGGATAAGCAGCGCTACGCGTTTGCTCTTGGAACAGACGGCAAGCCGATTGACGAACCGAGCGTGCTGGCCACCGTTCCGATGTGGTTCGGCTTGCCAGAGCAGAAAAATGCCAGCGCCATGATCACGCAACTTTCCGGCGTGGACCATCAGACGGACTGGGGCATGCGCATTATCTCCGGCCGGTCGCCAAAATTCAGTGGCGGCGGATACCACTACGGCTCCGTCTGGCCGCTCTTCACCGGCTGGGCCAGCGTCGGTGAGTATCGCTATCATCGTCCGCAGCCGGCGTATGAAAACCTTCGCGCCAATGCGCTCCTCGCGCTGGACGGCTCGCTCGGTCACGTCACGGAAGTTCTCTCCGGCGACTACTATCAGCCGCTCTCGACAAGTTCGGCGCACCAGATCTGGTCCGCCGCGATGGTCGTAAGCCCGCTGCTCCGCGGCATGTTCGGGCTCTCGACGGATGCCAAGGCTGCAACGCTCACCTTTGCCCCGCATTTGCCTGCCGATTGGAATTCGCTAAGCATCGATAATTTGCGTGTCGGCGAAAATAAATTGCAGCTGACTCTCACCAGGACCGCGGAAGGAATTTTCCTGGAAACGGGACGCACCGCAGGCACTGGCGAGACTAGCGTCGAATTCCGCCCGTCGATCAGCTTGCGTGCGACGGTGCAAAAAGCCGAACTGAACGGCAAGCCGCTTCCCTTTCGCGTGGAAGCGAACGACGAAGATCAGCACGTGCTGGTGAAATTTCCTGTCGCGGAAGGGCAAAAGTTCTTGCGCATCTTCGTCACCAATGATTTCGCGGTCACGCCAGTGACGGCTTTGCCCGCGCTAGGAAGCACAAGCACCGGCGTGCGCATACTTTCAGAAGCCTGGTCACCTTCGCACGACGAGCTAACAATGGATGTGTCCGGAGCCGCAGGTACGCAATACGAGTTAAAAGTGTCGAATGCCGCGCAAATCGAGCGCGTCGATGGCGCCGAGCTAAAAAAGAAGCCCGAAGGCGCAATTCTCTTGCTGCAAATGCCCAGCGACGGTTCCGCAGTCTACGCGAACACGAAGGTTGTCATCCATTTCTCCAACGCGCAAAGCAAAGGCAAGCGCCGATAAAATCGGTATTTGAATGCCGACGCAGCCTCCGGAACGCGGCAAGCTTGATCTCAGCGGTCGTGAGCTAACTGCCGTGCCGCCCCGTGTCTGGCGGAACAAGTCGCTGCGAGTTCTCAATCTGTTCCGCAACAAACTCAAGACCCTGCCGGCGGACATCGCGCAACTCACGGATTTGCAGGTGCTCATTGTCGCGAACAACCAGTTGCGCGCTTTGCCGGAGGAACTCGGCACCTTAAAACGCTTGAGAATGGTGGACGCAGGACACAACCGGATTGCCAATCTGCCTAGGTCATTCGCTAAGCTCACAGACCTCACCGATTATCTGTACCTGCACGACAACCGCATACAGGCTCTAGCTGATCCCGTTTTCGAGGGTTTTCTCCATTTGCGTTACCTCAATCTCAGCGAGAATCCACTGCTCGGGCTTCCCGCATCGCTCGGCGCGCTCGTCACGCTAGAAGAGCTCCGGCTCGAAAACATCGGGCTGGAGATGCTGCCCATGTTCATCGCGGATCTCACCGCGCTG
>WNFP01002074.1_pt1 | contig 24696 bp, 17 predicted proteins | sample 5400201 | NCBI WGS metagenome assembly WNFP01 (sample SAMN13153355, study PRJNA577476) | soil metagenome | isolation source: 115 cm saprolite under Madrone tree | place: USA:California | collected 2016-06-14
CCGATGAGAGTCCTTGGAGTGCCGCGCAAGATAAAACTCTTGCCAAGAATCTTTGGATCGCCGCCGAATTCTCGCTGCCAAAGCCTGTAATTCATTACAAATACGGGCGCCGCGTCGGGGCGGCCATCTTCCTCGGAGATCGTGCGCCCCAGCAGCGGGTGCACGCCCAAATAGTCAAAAGTGTTCGTCGATACGCTCGCGCCTTGCGGCAAAACGCGAGTGAACTTGCCATCGTCGTAGAAGAGTCGGCCCGCGAATCCATGAGCAATCATGTCTTCGAAGACATGATTCTGTTCGCGAAACGCGCGGAATTCCGCGGGTGAGAAGTAGTCGCTGCCTTTCGATCCGCCGGCGTTCGCTCTATTGCGAATCTCAAACACGACCGACCTAGCGAAGTCTTTATAGGGAAGCGCATGGAAGAACACATTGTTGACCACGCTGAAGACAACCGTGGAAGCGCGGATGCCGAGGGCCAATGCGAAGATGGCGATCAGGGAGAAACGCCGATTTTGTCGGAGGTTGCGGAGGGCGTAGCGGAAGTCGCGCGCCAGACCATCGAGGTAGGTTTTCATACGAGCAAACTCTACACCGAAGCGGCCGCGAATTATAGGACCTCGCGATTTCCTCCTCATCCAGCGTCGCCGTGCAATCCCACAAAATTGCCGTTCAACCCACAATTTCGACGGTTCCCTGCAAAATATTTTACCTCTTGGCTATTCCCATGCTAGTCTGCCCCATATTTTTGCCCTGAGCCCCGAAGGGTTTTACCCCGAACCGCGGCGGGCCGCGTCCCCGACGAACCGCTCCCCCACTCGCCATCCTGTCCCTCCCCAGCCACGGCCCCGACTCCAACTCTTCCACCAGTCAGGAGTCACCAATCACAAATCACTAAGTCTTGTAGAATCCGCACTTACGAAAAAACCAGGGGAAGGGCCCCACCCGAGATTTCGCCCATCCGTCCTCTTGGCCGGTCGCAGCCCCATTTGTCCCAGGCCACCGAAATTTGCCAGGCCAGCGGATCATTCCGCTCGTCTTCGTCACCAGCCACCGGTCACTGCTCATCGATCCCTCCACGCGGCTTCCCGCATCCGACAGGCAGGCGTATAGTGGCACTCGGCATGTTCACCTACGACAGCTGCGGGAACGCGGCCCCCGAAATGCCCGCTCCCGGTTTTCTCGCCCGCACCATTTTCAACACTGGTCACAAAGTGATCGGTCTGTGTTATCTCTGGCTTGCCCTGGGCAGTGTTCTCCTTGGAATGCTTCTCTCCCTCCTTATGCGCATTCATCTGGTCTGGCCGGCGGCGCAAATTCCGTTTCTTTCCGGATTCGGCGGAACGCCGGAGCGCTACGCCGCGCTCACCATGTTTCACGGTTCCTTGATGGTTTTCCTGGTGCTCACCACCGCGCCGCAAGCAGGGTTCGGCAACTATTTCTTGCCTCTGCAAATCGGCGCGCGCGAGATGGCGTTCCCCGCCATGAATCTGTTTTCGTTTTGGGCCACCGTGGCCTCGCTTGCTGGCATGACCACGGCCTTTTTTGTGCGTCCCGATGCGGGCCTGACGATCTGGACCGCCAGCGCTGCGCTCTTCTGCCTCGCTGCTTTGCTCACGGCGCTCAATTTCACCGTCACCACGCTCGACCTTCGTGCCAAGGGCATGACTCTGCCGCGGATGCCTCTCACCGTTTGGGCCTGGTTCATCAATGCGATCCTCAGCATGTTGATTTTCAGCATTCTTCTCGCGGCTTGCGTTTTTCTCCTGTCGGACCGCCTTCTCGGCTCGCAATTTTTCTCGCCGCTAACTTTTCTTTCCCAACAGCCCGCGTCCGTCGCGCAATCTACGCTGCTTTCTCTCTGGCAACGCCTTTTCTGGTTTTTCGCCCAAGCAGAAGTCTACGTCGCGATGCTCCCGTGTTTCGGTATCGTCTCGCATCTGCTGTCCACTTTTTCCCGCAAGCCTGTCTGGGCCGAACGCGCGGCGGTCCTCGCGCTTTGCGGTGTCGGGCTTTTCGGCTTTTTCGTTTGGGGCCAACACATGTTTTCAAGCGGGCTCAGTCCCTGGTCTCCGCTGGTTTTTTCGTTGCTGGCATCCTCCCTCGGCCTGCCGGCCTGCGTTCTCCTGCTCAGTTGGTTCGCCACCCTCTGGAACGCTAAAATCCAGCTAAATACCGCGATGCTTTTTGCTCTGGGTTTCGTTTCTCTTTTTTTGGCCGGCGGTGTTTCCGGACTTTTCCTCGCCGGCAACGATCTTGCCGCCGTTTCCGTTAGCGATGACTTCGTGACTGGCCACTTTCATCTGGTAATGGGGGTCGCCGCCACTTTCGCGATTCTCGGTGCTCTCTTTTTCTGGTTTCCGAAAATGTTCGGGCGCCGTCTCAACGAACCTCTCGGCAAACTCCATTTCTGGCTCACCTTTGCCGGGGTCTACTGTGTATTTATGCCCATGCACTGGCTGGGCCTTATGGCCCACACCCGCGCAACGAGCGGTGGCCCTGCGGCGACCGCTTCCCTCGGCACAACGTTTGGAAGTTCGCTTGGCGTGCCGCCCGGCGCGTCGCTTCGCACGTTTATCACGGTAGCCACGATTCTCACCGTCGCCGCGCAAGCTTTCTTTCTATTCAATTTTATCTGTAGCCTCTGGCGCGGTAAAACGAGCGAAGACCGCAATCCATGGCGTGCGACCACACTCGAGTGGACCGTTCTGTCGCCAGCACGCATCGACAGTGTTGGCGCGGCCGAACCCATGGTCTATCGCGGGGCCTACGAATTCAGCGCACAAGGTGCACCAGAAGATTTCACGGCGCAAAATGTTGCGCCCCCACTGTCGGAGCGCGCATCACAAATGAAGTAAGTAGCTGAAGCAAGGGCGAAGGAGAATTAGACAGACTTTCATGCCAGGCACAAGCATCGTCGAGGACATCGAGCTCATCATCGAAGACATCGGTGGCGGCGGAGGAAAACTTCCACCAGCCGGTGGAGATGACGACGGTGAAAGCGGCAAACGCCGCGGACCTCAACTGCCATCTTCGAGGCGCTATGCCACTGCGATCATAATCGCCATCGTCTCCATCGTCATGTTTTTCATGGCCATGGCCAGCGCCTACATCTATCTCCGCGCCAACAGCACCCGCTGGGTGCCACTGCATCTCCCGTGGATCATTTGGGTCAACACCGTGCTCCTGCTGCTTAGCAGCGGAGCAATGGAGTTGGCGCGGCGGCAGCTCGCCCTCGCGGACGTCTCTCAATTCCGCAAACTCTGGTCGATTGCCACGTCTCTCGGAGCACTTTTTTTGATCGGCCAACTCGCCGCGTGGCGCCAATTCGTTCTCGCCGGTTTTTACGTGGCCACCAATCAAGCCAGCAGTTTTTTTTATATTTTTACGGGCTTGCATGGACTACATCTTCTCGGTGGAATCTGCGCGCTGCTTTACGTTTCCTTCCGAAAATTTGAAAAAGCGAAAGTGTCGCGTTCCATCGCCGCCGAAGTTGCGTCTTACTATTGGCACTTCATGGACGGCCTCTGGATTTTCCTGCTCGCTCTTTTGTACGTCGGCAAATGAATGGACGATTCTGATCGATGAGCGAGCAAACGCATGCCACCTCCGCGTTCCGCGCCGTCCCGCAACTCGATCTCGCGGCGCAGTACGCCGCCATCGGCGAGGAAATTCGCGCGGCGGTAGAGAAAGTCCTGGCGTCGCAGCAATTTATATTGGGACGCGAAGGCGCCGCGCTAGAAACCGAAATCGCTGGTCTCTGCGGCGTTGCTGGCGGAATCGGCGTCGCCAGCGGAACGGATGCACTGATCCTAGCTCTGCGGGCCTGCGGCGTATGCGCCGGCGACGAGGTCGTCATTCCGCCATTCACCTTTGTCGCTACCGCCAGTGCGGTCAACGCCATCGGCGCGAAACCAGTCTTTGCCGACATTCGTCCGGACACTTACAACATCGATCCTGCGGATCTGCCGCGCCGCGTGACGCGCAAAACGAAAGCGATCATTGCCGTGCATTTGTACGGACTCTCCGCGGACATGGATCCGATTCTAGAGTTTGCGCGCTCGAACGATTTGCGAGTGATTGAAGACAATGCGCAATCGCTAGGCGCAAGTTATAAGGGACGCCGTACGGGTTCGATGAGCGACTTGGCTTGCATAAGTTTTTACCCGACAAAAAACCTGGGAGCGTACGGCGACGCTGGAATGATTGTCACGAATTCGAGCGAGGCAGCGGCGCGGTTGCGAACGCTGCGCAATCACGGGCAGTCCGCGAAATATGTGAGCAGCGAAGCGGGATGGAACAGCCGGCTGGATGAAATCCAGGCGGCTGTTCTTCGTGTGAAGCTGCGTCACTTGCCGGAGTGGCAGCGCGCGCGCCAGGCGCACGCTGCGGCGTACTCAAAATTGCTGCTCGGCATTCCTGGAATTGCACCGCCGCTCGTTCCGGAAAACTACCTGCACGCTTTTCACCAGTACACGATCCGCGTCGAGCGACGCGATGCGCTGCAACAATTCCTCAACGAACGAAACATTGGCAGCGCGGTTTACTATCCCGTGCCGCTTCACCTGCAGCCGCTATACAGTTCCATGGGACACAAGGCCGGCGATTTTCCTCACGCGGAACACGCAGCGCAGGAAGTGATTTCGTTGCCGCTGTATCCGGAACTGCGTTCCGAGCAAATTGCGCGCGTCGCGGAAGCCGTTGCAGAGTTCGTCACCAAATAGCTTTCGTTAACGCTGCCCGGAAGAAATGTTCGCGAAACGGACAAATTGGAATCTTGAGACGAACCGGTTGAGCGTAGCGCTTGCGGCGCATCGCGCCGCAGGGAAGCCGTTGATCGACTTGACGGTGTCGAATCCGACGGAGTGCGGATTTGAGTATAACGAGGAAGCTATTTTACGCGCGTTGCGGAATCCGGCGGCGCTGAAATATGAGCCGAATCCGCGAGGGCTTGCGGTGGCGCGTGGCGCGGTGGCGCGCTATTACGCGGAGCGCGACACGGTTGTTTCTGATGACGACATTTTTCTGACGACCAGCACCAGCGAAGCGTATTCCTACGTTTTTCGAACGCTGTGCAATCCAGACGATGAGGTTTTGATTCCAGAGCCAAGCTATCCGCTATTCGAATTTCTTGCGGATATTCAGGATGTGCGGCTGGTGCGCTATCCGCTGGTTTACGACTATGGATGGCAGATCGATTTTCACGCGCTGGAGCAGGCGATTACGTCGCAGACGCGTGGAGTGATCGTGGTGCACCCGAATAATCCGACGGGACATTACTTGAAGCTGGAGGAGATGCGGAAGTTAAACGAGGTTTGCGCCGCGCGGGAGATCGCCATTATTGCTGATGAGGTGTTTCTGGATTTTGCCCTTGGCGACAAGCGCCACGCAACGTTTGCGGCGAATTCCGGGGCGCTCACATTTACGATGAGCGGGTTATCGAAGATTTGCGGCCTGCCGCAAATGAAGGCGGCATGGCTAATTGTGAGCGGGCCCGAGCCATCCAAAGCGCAGGCGCTTGCGCGCATTGAGGTGATTGCGGATACCTATCTGTCGATGAATGCGCCAATTCAGTGGGCCCTGCCGGCGTTACTTGGACTGCGGCGGCAGTTCCAGATGCAATTGATGGTACGCGTGAGGGAGAACCTTGCCGAACTCGACAGACAATTGGCGGGGCAGAAGGCCTGCAGCCGGTTAGAAGTCGAAGGTGGTTGGAATGCAGTGATCCGCGTGCCCGCGACTCACTCGGATGAAGAGCTTTCGATCGAACTGCTAGCGACCAAAGGACTCTACGCGCACCCGGGCTACTTTTACGAATTTCCCTCCTACGGTCACCTTGTGGTCACCCTGATTAGTGCTGAGGCGGCCTTCGCAAAGGGCATACGACTCCTGTTCTCGATGTGGTGATAGGTACCAAAGTCGATAAAAGCTGTCGCGAGAACTAATGTGTTACGAGGCTCTGGTTGCGAACTATGTACAGGTGGTGTGTGGACGCTGATTTCCGGTGTGGGCGGTGGTTTTCATAGTTTGGTGCCCACAGAGATGACCAAAAAAGCGGCTTCGCCTTTCATTTGCTTTATGGAAGATAGTTGGTTGGAAGATACAAAATTACGGATAAGTTCAATCTAAACTCATCCTAATCGTCCAGCATTAGGTATTAAGAACAAAGGGTTTAATCCAAAACATAGATGTCAGGAAACATAGTTCATAGAATGGGCCGCATCTTGCAGTCTGCTGGGCGCGTTTGTGGTGTGAGAAGAGAATCTTTCACTTAGAAAAATCGGATGTCCATGGGAGCAAGAAATATGAACGGTTTTGATCGGAGAGCTGTCAAGCTGTCTCGACTGTTGGGTTTGACAATCATTTTAGCCATATTGATCCTTGGAGTGGGATCCCAACCGGGATTTGCTCAATCAAGCGATGGGACGATCGTCGGGGCAGTAACTGACGGCAGCGGAGCCGCGGTTCCCAATGCGAAAGTAAAGGCGACGAGCAAGGATCTTGGTGTCGAGCGCAACACAGTCACCGACACCGCCGGGGCGTATAGACTTGCAAACCTGTCCCCCGGCACGTACACAGTTACCGTTGAGGCTAATGGATTTGCTCTATTTCAACTTTCAGACGTACACGTTAAGGGCTCTCTGGAAGTCTCTGCAAACGCGAAGCTGGACATCGGCAGCATCACTAACACTACGGTGGTGGAAGCATCCATGGCTCAGGAGCTGCAAACGGAGACGGGCTCGCTAGGTGCGGAGATCTCTCAACAAGAGGTTCACGACTTGCCCATTTTTACCTTGAACCCGATCGAATTGGTGCTAACGCAGGCGGGGGTTCAGGACGGGAACGGGTTTTCGTTTAGCAACGGGGTCGGCTTCTCGGTGAACGGAACGCGGCCACGCGCCAACAATTTCCTCATAGACGGACAAGACAACAACGATAACTCGATTAATGGGCAGGCCTTCCAAACCACAAATCTAGGGGCCATCCAGGAAGTGACGATTTTGACGAACGCCTATAGCGCCGAGTATGGCCGAGGCGGAGGGTCGGTAACGAACGAGATCATGAAGGGCGGGACAAACGTTTATCACGGAGAGGCATGGTGGCTGAACCGGAATAACTCTTTTGCCGCGATTGCGCCGCAAGCCGCTTTGGGGGGCGTTACCACCATTCCGCGCGACAACGAAAACACGTTTGGATTTGCGTTTGGCGGACCGGTGAAGAAGGACAAGCTGTTTTTCTTCGGCAGTGCGCAATGGGACCGGGATTTCGCGGCTGCAGGCGCTTTTGCACTGCCAATCACCATCCCAACGGCCGCTGGCATTGCTACCTTGCAGTCGTTGCTGCCCAATCCCAATGTTGCGCTGCTGATCGCTTCGTTTGGTGGGCTTGTCGCACCAACCAAGAGTAGTACGATTCCACTGGGTCCGGGCGCCAATGGCGTTGATCGTGGATCGGTGGATGTCGGAGACTTCACCCGCAGTCAGGGGGATGTCGTTTCCCTTAACCGCGAGTGGGAAGTCCGGGTAGATTACAATCCGACGGCCGTGGATAATTTGCGAGGCAGCTACAGGCGAACGGACAGCTCGCTGTCGCCGGACTTTTTCAATTTTCCGACCAATCTTCCGCCTTATGATACCCAACAGGGCGGTCCTGCGCAGGCGTTTACAGGCGTGTGGAATCATACTGTTTCCGCAAGAGCTTTGAACGAATTGCGTTTCTCTTATTCAAACATCGACTTCAGCTTTGCTCCCGCCGCCGCTACCTTGGCGGGGCCTCTGGCCAATACGCCAGGTATTACTTTTGCGCAGTCTCCTTTACCCAGTCTGGGAATTCCAACGGGAATCGCGCAGTTCCGCGGTCACAAGTCTTACCAGTTCCAGGAAGCGCTCAGCTATACCCTTGGGCGGCACACGTTTAAGTTTGGCGGAGACATAGACTATCTGCAAGTGGACGACGGTGTGCCGTTTAACTCTCGCGGAACGATTACCTTCCAGCAGACTAAGGCAAGCGGGACTACTCCCGCGTTCAGTGACCTTGCTAACTTCGTGGACAACTTCACCGGGCCCAGTGGGGCACTGTCCATTAATTTTGGAAACCAAGAAGTGCAACCCTTCGTAGGCATTTATGCCCCCTACGTGCAGGATACCTGGCACGTGAAGCCAAACTTCACGCTGGACCTCGGCCTGCGGTACGAGTACTGGGGAACGGTTGGCAATATTCTGCCATTCCCCACTTTGAACACCGCGATATTCCCGCAGGGGCTTCCGGCAGCAGTTTTCCCCAACTACCTATCCACGAAACAGCAAGGTGATAAGAACAACTTCGCGCCGCGCGTGGGTTTTGCATGGACGCCAAAGTTCGGGCAGCGGTTCCTTGGACAGGACAAGACCGTGATCCGGGCAGGGTTTGGAATGTTTTATGACGGCATCTTCACCAACATCCTGGACAACTCTGCTAGCTCGGTTCCCAATGTCCAGGGAGGGACGTTAACCGCTCCGGCAGCCTCAGCTCCCGGCGCCCCACCCCGCGGCTTCCCGAATGCGACTGGCGAGCATCTGTTCGCTAACCAGGAATACAATTCCATCAACCCCAAAACAGGTTTGCGATTGAATCCAAATCTAGGCGACGTCGTAGTCCGCGACAATGCAGGAGATTCGCACTACAACTCTGGGCAGCTCACCGTGGACCGCAAGTTTTCTCACGGCCTGCTGTTGCGTGGAGCTTACACCTACTCGAAGCTCATCGATGACGCCTCCGAGATATTCACCACCACAGGTTTCAGTACCTTTTCACAAAACCTCTTCAACCAGAAGGGGGACTACGGACTGTCAGCTTATGACCGGCGCCATCGGTTCGTCGCGACGTATATCTGGGACCTGCCATACCCTCAAAATTCGAGCAAAGCTGGCATGAAGGTTTTAAGCCAAGTGGTCCGAGGCTGGCAGTGGGCTGGCACGTTTACAGTCCAGTCGGCTGCGCCTGAGACTATTACTGACGGCTTTGATAACAACGGAGACGGTCGATCGGGGGACCGGCCGGATCTGGCTAACCTTGCAGTTCCAATCAACTACAGCCCCGCTTGCCTGAATCCAACTGGTACGTGCGATACGGGCGTTGGCTTCAGCTTTGACGGCGTGCACTTCGTAGACTTCAACTCTTCTTTCGGGGCTGATCCCGTTACGGGTGCGTTTACTGCCACGAAAAATCAGTTCCACTACGTCGTCATCAACCAGCCAGGCCATCTTGGCGACATCGGGCGCAACACGTTTATCGGACCAGGACAGTGGTATTACAACACCAGCGTTCAGCGCTCATTCAAGTTCATGGAACGGCAGTCGCTGACCTTGCGAGTCGAACTCTTCAACGCCTTCAACCATCCGAATTTGTTTACCGACGGTGGCGTAAATTCGTACAGTGTAGCTAACTCTAACTTTATGAACGTCGCCTCCACAATTGGTGCAGTTAATGGAAACCGGCAGATCAAGTTCTGGCTGAAGTACGCTTTCTAGCGTTAGCCGCCCGGTGATTCGAGGAAACGGGAGCCACGCACTATGGCTCCCGTTTCCGTTTCTTGGGTTCGCTTTCATGGCAGCCTTGGCCTCCGGCGGGGCTCGCATCTGTGGTTAGCATACTTTTTTCTGCTAAACGAGCCACTTTTGTCGCCCAATTGTTTCCGAAAGGTTGAATTTGTCTACAAGTTCTTCAGGTGGGCGAGGCGGAAGGGGGAGCCGAGGTGTTCGCGGAGGTCGAGCCAGTGCTGTTCCGCGATGGTGGCGAAGACTTCGACGACTTTGGGATCGAACTGTGTGCCGGAGCAGCGGCGAATTTCTTCACGGGCGTGGGGCATGGGGAGAGCTTTGCGGTAAGGGCGGTCGCTGATCATGGCGTCGAGAGAATCGGCGATGGTGAAAATGCGGGCTCCGAGGGGTATTTGATCGCTCTTGAGGCCTCGCGGGTAGCCGGTGCCGTCGTAGAACTCCTGGTGAGCGAGGACGATTTCGGCGGCATCGCGGAGGAACGGGATGCGGATAAGCATGTTGTAGCCGATTTCGCAGTGCTTGCGCATGATCTGTTTTTCGTCGTCGGTGAGGGGACCGGGTTTGCGGAGAATGCCATCGGGGATGGCCATTTTGCCGATGTCGTGGAGGAAAGCGGCACGAGCGAGAATGGGCAAGTAGTCGTTTGGCACCGGCATGGCTTTGGCGATGGAGATGGTGAAGGCAGTCACACGCTGGCAATGGCCTTCGGTTTCGGCGTCTTTTAAGTCGAGGGCGCTGCCGAGAGCTTCCAGCGTGTCGTCATAGGACTGTTCGAGTTGGGCGAAGGCAACTCTGAGTTGCCCGGTGCGCTCTTCGACCTGCTGTTCGAGCTTGAGCTGGTAGCTGCGGTTTTCCGCGACGAGGCGGCGGTGTTGAAGGGCGCGGCCGACGCCGAGGAAGAGCTGGTCTTTTTCAAAGGGCTTAAGGATGTAGTCGTAAGCACCGCGGCGGATGGCTTCGAGAGCTGTGGAAATGTCATGGATGGCGGTGACCATGATGACGGGAACTTCGGGGTCATATTCACGGAGCCAATCGAGCAACTTGATGCCGTCCATTTCGGGCATGATCATGTCGCTCAACACAAGATCTGGCGTGGACCTTTTGACTTGCTCCTGGGCAGCGCGGCCATTGCTTACGGCCGTGCAGCGATAACCTTTCGATTCGAGCATGGTGGAAACGACTTCTCGAATCGCTTCTTCATCGTCGACGACCAGTATCTGTTCTAGCTCCACAAGTGTTTGCCCCCGTTGCCATTATACGGGACAGCACAGCAGGAATGCGGTGGGCTTGCCCATTAAGAAAATAGCATGTTAGCGTCGAAGGAACCCTCAGTAAGGGCTTCGTGCCGCCCCTAGCGAGAGAAGCAGGGGTCTTTGACTCGCGACGAGGGCAGTTCAGAGCGGGAGGCAGTGCATCGTGTTGGTGAACCAGGGCCTGCTCGGCATCGCCTTCTTCGAGGCGACCGCGTTCATCGTTCTGCTGGTCCTCTTTTTTATTTTTCAGCGCGATCATATCAATAAGTATTTCCGGCTGTGGGTCGCCGGGTGGGTTGTGTTTACGCTGGCCTCGCTGTGCGAAGTTGCGATGTTGAGCCGGAATTTGCCCGAATTGTGGATGGCCGTGGTGCTGGGAAGAGTGGCGGCGATGTTGTTGTTCTCTGGCGCGGTGGTGCAATTTACGACCGGCGCAGGGAAGCGGGGTTTGCCGATACTACCGCTTACTGGCGTGGTGCTGTTCGGGGCTTATTACTTTCAACGTAGCGCACCGTCGGCCTACGCCAGCGTGCCCTGGGGAACGGCGCTGCTGGCGAGCGCGGTATGTCTCTGGGCGGGGATGGTGTTGTGGAGGTCGCCGCTGTTGAGGCGCGGGCATGGAGTGAGGTTGCTCGAGGGAGTTTTCTTATTGACCGGCTTGCACGGATTGGACCGCCCGTTATGGCCAGAACACCCGTATTTTTTGTTACGAGTGGCGTTTGACCACCTGCTGGGCGTGGCGTTGGGAATTGCCATGGTGGTGGTGGTGCTGGAGGGAGCGCGGGCGCGGACGGTAGAACTCAACGAGAAACTGAGGCGGCTGACGCTGCTGACCACGGCCAGCACGCAAACGCTGTCCGTACAAGAAGTGCTGGACAGAGTGCTTGCGCACTTGGTGGAGAGCCTCGGTGCGACGCACGGGCTGGTGCGGTTGCTGGAAGGGGTGGGAGACAAAGCTCAGGTTGTGGTGCACGCCTCGGTTGGATTTCAGCGGGAGTACTTGAAAAAGTATGGCAGTTTGCCGGCGAAGGCGGCGTGGACGCAGCGAGTTCTACATAAGGAATGCGAGTTCTCTCGTTTGGAAGACGAACCGGACCCGGCCGTGCGGCAGAGAATGGCGGAGGCCGGCATCGGAAATAACATCACGATGGCGCTGCCGGGCAAAGACGGGCCGCTGGGGATCATCGCCATCGGTTCGACGCGCAACGAGCAGTTCCAGGCAGACGAGATTGCCTACCTGCTCAACATTAGTAATCTACTGGGATTGACGCTGCAGAATGTGCGGTTGTTCGAACAAGTGGCTACCGTGCAGCAGCAATGGGCGTACACGTTCGACTCGATTGGCGATCCGATTCTCGTGCACGACCGGCAAGGCCGGATACTGCGGTGCAACTTGCGTTTGGGGCATCTTCTGGGCAGGGATTCGCAAGCGCTCGTTGGGCGCGGGGTGACAGAACTACTGGCGCGAAAGAACTTGTCTTACGAGATGTGCCCGTATTGCGAAGGCGTCGCGGGAGAAGGGGACAACCCGGACCCATGGCTGCAAGGTTATTTTCTTGCTTCGAATTCCACATTCACGGACCCGGCGGGGAACCTGCTTGGGACAGTGCATGTCTTGAAGGACATCACGGAAAGAAAGCGGGCGGAAGAGAAGTATCGAACGCTTGTTTCTAGCGTGCAGGAAGGCGTCTTTATTTCCACGCCGCAGGGGAGGTTCCTGGATTTCAACGACGCGATGATGCGCATGACGGGATATGAGACCCGAGAGGAATTGTTGGGGGCCGATATTCCGGGCACAATGTATGCAAATCCCGCGGACCGCGAGCGGCTGAAAAAGCTGCTTCAGGAACACGGCACTGTGGCGGACTTTGAATTCGAGATGAAGCGCAAGGACGGAGAGATTCGGACGGTGCTGGAGTCTTCCATCTCTGTGAAAGACGCCGCGGGAAATGTTACGGCCTATCAGGGCTTTTTGCTGGATATCACCGAAAGAAAAAGAGCGGAGCAGGAAATCCGGCGGCGCAACCGGGAGCTACTGGTATTGAACTCTATCGGGCAGACGCTCATGGAGTCGATGGACTTGGGAGATTCGTTGCATCGAACGCTGCGGCAGATGGCGGAGCTGTTCAGTCTGGACGCGTGCGCCCTGTACCTGTTTGACGAGGCTGGGACGAAGATCCGGCGCGTGGCGGCGGTGGGGCACAGGTCAGAGTACGCAAGGAATTTTCCCGCGGTCACTCTGAGGCCGGAGCTGCTGCAGCACATCAAGGCGGTGCACGCGACGTTTCTTTCAGTCCAGGGACTGCCGCTTCCCGCCATATTTCGCGAAGCACAGAGGAAAGAAGAGCTTTTGTCCGCCTATATCGTAGTGCTGTGGTCGAAAGACCGTGTTATCGGCGGACTGACAGTGGGGAGCCGCACGCCAAAGGAGTTTTCGCCCGCGGACGTCAACCTGCTGATTGCGGTCGGGAGCCAGCTTTCGAGCGCCATCGAACGCACGACACTTTACGAGGAGGCTCGGCAGGCGTACGAGAACCTGCGCCGCACGCAGGAGCAGCTCCTGCACAGCGAGAAGATGGCGGCGGTAGGGCAATTGATCTCCGGCGTGGCGCACGAGCTCAACAACCCGCTCACCGCAATCCTGGGCTACAGCCAGCTGCTCACCTCAAGCGGCCAGATGGGCGCGCAAGGAGTCGAGTACTCCGAAAAGCTCTACAAACAGGCGCAGCGGACGCACCGCATTGTGCAGAACCTGCTCAGCTTTGCCCGGCAGCACAAACCGGAGCGCGTCCCCGTTCAGCTGAATCTCATATTGGAAGAAACACTGGCGCTGCGCGACTATGATTTGCGCATGAATCACATCCGCGTTCACCTGGAGCTCGCTGCAGATCTTCCTTATACGTCGGCAGATCCCCACCAACTGCAGCAGGTTTTCCTGAACATGGTCAACAACGCCGTGGACGCAATGCTGGAGCATTCCAACGAAGGTGACCTCTGGGTGAGAACGGGGGCGAACGGAGACAGGTTGTTCATAGAGTTTACGGACAGTGGCCCCGGCGTAAAGGACGCTTCCAGAGTATTCGACCCTTTCTACACGACCAAGCCCGTCGGCAAGGGCACCGGACTTGGTCTCAGCATTTGCTACGGTATCATTTCGGAACACGGCGGATCGATCCAGGTGCGCAATGTACCTCCCCGAGGAGCTTCCTTCACGATAGAGGTTCCTTATCAGCCGTCCAGGCCGGCGAAAGAAGGCGATTCGCTGCAAACAACGGAACGGGTGAGGGAAGGGCGCATCTTATTGATAGATCAGGATGATTCGGTACTGGAGGCGGTTGGCGCGATTCTGAGGGAGCGCGAGCATCAAGTCGAAACGGCCAAGACTGCCGCAGATGCGATGGCCATACTTGAGAAGCAAGAGTTCGACCTGGTGTTGGCGGATCTCGACCTATCCGGAACAGCCGCACGAAACATACTTCATGATTGGATACTTGCTCGCAGACCCGGTTTGGCCAAGCGCTGCCTCTGGATGCGTGGAGTCGCTCCGCTGGGGCCTCCTCCGGAACAAGCGACACTCAACGGGAACGACGACATTCTCCAGAAGCCGTTTAAGGCAGTGGAACTGCTTGCCGCAGTGGATGGGATGTTAGGGAATGTCCAGCCCGCGCCCATCCAGGGATGAGGCGAGCTTCGCAGCCAAAGCGGCACGTTCCCCAAGCTCTTTCATGGCAGTTTCCAACCTGATCGAAAGCCTACTGACAACGTCGCTCAGTGATCCAAGCTCGGGAAGTGGCGCAAATCCAAAGAGGATTTTGATGCGAATCATTTCATAGCGCCAGGAAAAGGTCAGACCCAACCGGAACCTTTCTAATTCCTGCGACGCGCCGACTTGCGTCGACATGGAAGCAATCACGCGAGCCAACCGCCATAATTTCAGGAAATCACTGCGCAAGCAGGCCAGGTAAGCCAACGCGATCTTGCGGCGCTCTTTACGCACCCTGCGGGTAAGCGCACGCGACCCGCGCGACGCGAGAAAAGCAAAATCCTGGGCAGCCATCGTCTGCCGCACTTGGGGAAAGTAGGTCACGTGACGCCGGTCCATGTCTTCCGCGGCGCCGAGACCGCCGCCGGGCTCCGAGAACTTCCGGTGGTCACGCAAGACCCAGGCAAGTAGAAGCGCCAGTAGAACTGCGAAGCCAAAAAGAAGTAAAAGAGGGAGGCTCACTGCGGGCGTGCCTCCAGTTTCCAAAGCCGTAGAAGCTTTTCATTCAGCTCGCGCAAGCGCTCATTGATCTCGGGTGAAAGGCGTTTATAAATGGAATCCGACGGCGGGGCGGATGGCCGGGCCCCGGCGGGCGGGGGACTACAAAGGGCGGCCACCCAAATAATCTGGACTACGATAAAAGAAAGCATCGTCGAGGATTGCCAGATGGGCTGATAGACATCAAACGATTTCTTAAGAAGGCTTTGCAGGACGGTATTGATCAGAATCTCGGTGCAGGAATAAAGACAAAATCCACCGAGGATCATCTTGAGTGCGGCGGGGACTTGAATGGCGTAGTAACGGACCAGGAGCAGGCAGGCGATAACAGCCGAGGCGAAAGTGAGATGATAGCCGCGATTGAGTTCGAACCACTTCGCCGTAGCCCAATCGCCGCGCGTTGCCAGTGCCACCAGAAGTACGACGAGGATTGAGGTGAAAGCCAAAGCCCGCCATACGAGGCCCCAAATACCTTGGTATTGTCTTAGAGTGATCCTGAGAATTTCTGTGGTGGCCAGTGCCGCTGCGAGAAGAGCAACGCACTCTGAATACCAAGCGAGCTTGTAAGTAGTGGCAGAATTAGTTCCCCAAATGGAATACACAAAAACGAGGAAAGCGCCTTGGCAGAGGTTGAGACTTACGTATGCGGTGAAAAAATGCAGCTTGCGAAAATTTCCCTTTGATAAGAGAAGAACCAGCACAAACAGTTGTGCCAGAGCACTGCAGGCCCACAACAAGAGGACGTAGTGAGGCAAGCTACTCACAACGGTGAGATGCTAGCATACCTTGACTGGCCGGTAAATAAACTAGCTGTGACAGGAGGGATAGGTAGAAGGTACTGGACGGGCGATCGGGAGGTAGAAAGCTGGCGACAAAGAGTCAAGGTATAGCCATGCAATCCCTGCATGCGATCGGAGGCAACCTACAAAGCCTTGAGCTTGCATCGCTGTCATGATGCGACATGATAAGGAGGGCGAAGTAAAGATTAGAGACTTCTCAGAATTCCTCCTCCGCAACTCGTCGTGCGCCCTGCCGGCGAGTTGCGGAGCCAGGAACAAGTCGCGACCTTTACGCCAGCCGGCCGGGCGGAGGGGGAGCGGGGAGAGGAGAACCGCTCACAAGTGCAACGGAAACTGCGGCAGTGCGATTACTGGATAAGTGTTTGACCGAGCTATAAACAGGGAGTACGATCGAAATCGCCAAAGCGACCAATGTTAGGCGAATTGAGATGTTTTTCTTCATGGCTAAAAGCCTCCTGACTGCAACCATGAAGAAGAATCGGAAGAGTTGAGAGTAATTGTCTAAAACGTTCCGTCTGCGGAACGGGGCGATGGAAGAAAATGTTTACGCAACTCCAGCAAAACCGGCGCATCATTCAAGATTTCACGCTGACTACTCTTGCGGGGATTACCGGAGAATTTAGCAGGTTGACTTATATGGCATCCTTGCGCGATCTCTCGAGCGGGAGATACGAGCACGCGGGGCTCGCCGCCCTGTATCCGGGGGATGCGATCCAACAGGCCTTAAACCTGTGTCACGAACAGATCTTCGAGCGAGTTTTGGAATCTCCGCTGGCGAGGCAAGAAGCGGACCTGAAGGAATGTCTCGAGCGCATGCCGGGCGGGCTATGTGGGACGTTGGCACACTGGCGGCGGATGGAGGCCTACCGGGTCCTGATGCCGGAGCGCGCTCCGGGCTATCTCAAGGAGCTTTTCTGCTCGAATCTCCGCGCGCTGCTGGAGATTCTCCAGGAAGAATGTTCCACGGTTCGTTCAGCCGGGTAACTACGCCCACTACGCGGCCTACCACTTCGGCTTCTTCCGGAAGCCGCCAAGCCTCGGGCACACAGCGAGATAGAGGGTGGGGCTGCATAAGCAGGCGTGTCCCGTCCTGATGAAACCATCCACAGCGGTAACCGTCACGCAGCTCGATAAAATACATGGGCCGGTCGTATTCGTTTGCCCAGTTGTCGTCTTCGATGCGGCGTACGGTGACATCCACGAGAACGACGCTGCCGGGCCGCAGTATTGGCGTCATGCGGCGGTCCGACAGACCGATATACCCATACCGCTGGCGGGCATTGCCATTGGTCAGCAAGCCTTCGAGGTTGCCCCACTGCTCGACCATGCGGGAGAGCAGTTCAGTCCGCTTGGGATCGAAAGAAGGATCGAATCGCAAGGGAGTTTTGAGAGATACGGGAGGAGCCGCGAGGTGAGTATGCGGGGCATGAAAGGCCCCACCGTCGGGGAAACAATCTTCGATGGGAACATCGTACCAACGGAAAATCTCGAGCGGGTTCAGGTGATAGACAACCGCGAGTGTATAAAGCTTATGAAGACCAGGAGTGACGCCGCGGTTTTCGATGTCGGCCAAGCGGCTGATGTGAAGAATCAACTCGGGGCGGCCGCGGCGCGCTGCCAGTTCAAAACTTGCGCGTTCGACGTCGCGATAGGTTAAACCAAGTCGTTCACGGGCTTGCCGCAGACGAAGTCCGGGGAGCATGTTTTCCTCGGGAGAGAGCTAGGAGCTGACAAAGCCGAGTATAGCAGAATTACCATTCTGTTAAGGATTCAGAACGGGCGGCTGTGAATTTCGCCGGAAATGTTTTTTTATCCGCGTCAGCAAAAATTGCGCGTCATGACTCCGGAACGCATTTCCCCCGCTATCTTCATTCGCTTTAGTCGCTTGCGCGGAATCGAGGGCGGTTGCGTTGCGTGTGGCAAACGCTGTTCCAAGGAAGCAGCCCTGCGACGGAGGATGGCCAGCGTTTCCTATCACGCACCACTTAGTTCTCCCGGTTGCGGCGGTCCCCGAGCGTTATCTGTTATTCTGCAAAGATTATGCCCCTATCGAGCAAAAGAATTGCCGAATGCCTTTGCGCATTTGTTTTGACGGTCTCGTGGCTCTTTGGCGGAGGCGCCCTCCTGGCCCAACAAGCTACGACAGCGCCACCTTCGTCAGCTCAGCCAAAGGTGAACAATGCCGAATTTGCGGCGACGGCGGACGCAGTGCTCAAGCAAGTGAGCGAGATTACTGGACTAAAGCTGCTTACGCCTCTGAAGAAGACGTTGCGCTCGCGGGATGAGATACGCGCGTACGTCGTCCGCGAGATGGATGAAGAGAAAAAACCGGCGGAGCGCTATGCGGAAGCGCGAAGCGCCGAGGCTTTTGGCTTGATTCCGAAGAACTTTGATTTAGATAACTTTATGATTGATTTGTTGACCGAGCAGATTGCAGGCCTCTACGATCCGAAAGCGCGAGAATTTTACATTGCGGACTGGATCCGCCCTGATGACCAGCGCATGGTTATGGCCCATGAGTTGACCCACGCCCTACAAGACCAGCATTTTCAGATCGAGGCGTGGGAGAAAGCGGCGCGGCCGAACGACGATGCCGAGCTCGCACGCGAAGCGGTGCTGGAGGGCAGCGCCATGGCCGCCATGATTGACTATTTGCTGAAGGGAACAGGTCATTCAGTCGAGGACCTGCCTGCGATTGACCCTTCCGTTTTTGCCGGCGACATGTCCAAATCGCCCAAGTTGCAACAAGCGCCGCAGTTTTTGAAGGACGCGATGATCTTTCCCTATTTTGGGGGATTGACCTTTTCTACAGCGATCTTGAAGCCGGCGGGGTGGAGCGGTTTGTCAGCGGTGTTCGCCAAGCCGCCGATTTCCACGCAGCAGATCATGCATCCAGCTGTTTACAAATCAGGAAAAGTTCCCGCGCCAGTCACGATACCTTCTTTCGAGAAGTTGCTTGGCCAGGATTGGGCGAAAATTGATGAGAACGTGATGGGGGAATTCGGCTGGAAAGAAATATTGAAGCAGTTTTTAGGCGAGGACAGAGCCACGCCGCTTGCTGCCGCTTGGGATGGGGACCGTTACGTGCTCTATGAACACAAGCAAACAAAACAGCTAATTCTGGCTGCGCGCCTACACCTTGACAGCGAAGAACACGCTGGCCGCTTTTTTGGGCAGTACTCGGACGCGCTTGAGAAAAAGTACCTTGGACATGAAAATGCGCCGCGCTCGTCGAATTTCCTTACTTTCGATTCGCCGGAGGGCGGAGTCTTTTGGCGGTGCGTGGGCGCGGAATGTATTTCGGTAGAGGGGACGAGCCGGGCCGTGTTTGACGGCATCAATGGGTTGATAGGCTGGCCGGCTGCGCCGCTTGCCTCCAAGTCGGCGACCGCCGCGTCTGGGATGGCGGCAATCAACATTGCTGCGTTCTCGGAGAGGTAGGAGTTGCATCTAAGTGGGACATAGTTTGAAAGGAAAGCTGGCTGCAAACGCCGCTGACTGCCGAGGCCAGCTGGTTTAGGAATCCGAGAGCGGGAATACAGGCGCCCCACGATTCGCAGATTTGTTTTTGGTTTTACCTTCCAGGCGGTTGATTCGAACTAACAATTTATTTGCGAGGCGTGTTGCGCGGGATGCGGCGTAAGGATCGCGAGGGTGCTCGTGTAGGCGGTGAAGTTTGCCGAAGCCGAGGAGGGCAAATTCCATTGCGCGGGCAGGGTCCTTTGCGCGTCGCTCGTAATGGATGGCGAGTTGTTCACAAGCCAGAACACCATCCTGGGGATCACCAGCGAGTTCGAGCCAGAGTGCGGCTGCCGCAGCGTGGTCGCCTCGGCGCTTGGCAAGCAGGGCAAGCTCGCGGCAGGCGCGAGGGCGGAATTCGGCGGGAAGGCCGAGATCAAGGGCCTGCGAGCAGGCGACGTGGGCGCGATCGGAATCACCGCGCCGCTCAAAGAATCGCGAGAGGCCGAAGAGATCAAGGCTGTCTATTCCATCGCGGTCCGCCACTTGAGAGGCGAGAAGTGCGTTGATCTTGCCGAAGAGCGCGGCAAGGCCGCGCAGATCCATTTGATTGTGGCGAACGATGCCCACGATTGGAGCGCGAGCGCCGCCGCGGAGATAGTCGAAGTAATACTGTGGGATCAGAGCGGAGGCGATGTCGTCTTCCCGATGCCAGCCGAGCCGCGCGGCATCGAGAACCCGGCGTTCCAGTTCGACGAGGCGGACGGAGCCGAGGCGCAGCTTCCAAAGCGCGCGAGCGGGATGAAGAAGATCGAGATGCGCGGCGAGGCGCGGCGTGGAAATAGCGCGCGTCATGGTGAAGCGGTTTTCGAGAAGCGGCCAGTCGAAGGATTTGCCGTTGAAGGTGACGAGAACGGGGCGGTCGGCAAGGCGCGCGGCGAGTTCCTGAAGGAGTGAGTGCTCTTCGGAAAAATCGCGCATGAAGAATTGTTCGACTTGCAGGCCGCCGGCGTCCCACCAGGCGATGCCAACGAGAAAGGGGTAAGTGCCGGTGCCGCCGGCGAGGCCGGTGGTTTCTGTATCCAGGAAGAGCCACTTCGCGGGGTCTTGGAAGGCGGCGCTTGTGCGACGGGATAGCTCGGGATCGCGCGTGCGGGAGAGAAGTTCGAGAGCGACTGCGGATGGCTCGGAAAATCCTGGCGTGGAGAACCAGTTGCGAATGGTGAGGTGCTCTCCGAAATGATTTTTTGCCACGCTTGCGCAGAGAAGATGGGCGAGAGAATCTTCCCGATCGGGCGCGCGCAGGGCGGCTGGAGGCGAGGGCACAGAGCGCGCGGGCCTGAGCGCGGCGAGTCGAGAAAATTTGTCGGCTGAGGTAGGCATGTCTAGTCACACAGCCTGTCGAGAATGGCGAGAGAGGCTTCTTTGGCGCGCGGGGCGAGGTCGCCAGCGGGGCCGACACAGGATGGGCAGCCCTCATGGCATGTGCAGGCGGCGATCAACTCGCGCGTTTTTTGGATCAGGAGATCGTGCACGCGGAAGAGCGGTTCGGAAAAACCGATGCCGCCGGGATAGGCGTCGTAAAGATAAAGGCTGGGCTCGAAGAATTCCTTTAGCTGCGAAGCAGAGGCGTCTCTAAGTCGCGAGGGCATGAAATCATCCGTTGCGGCGGCGCTTGGGCCCAGTAGGGGCGCAGCATGATGCGCCCCTACAAGCTCGGTGTCGGAACCATGAGCAGGTGGCCGTTCGCCAATGGCGGTGCCCAGATCGCGGCCGTCGCACATCAGCAGCAGCGTAGCAACAGAAGTCAGCGCGTGGAGCAAGCCGAACATGCCGCTTTGCCGTTCGCTCACGCTGTAGGGAAGCGATTCGAGCAGCGCCCGCTCCAGCGTGATCCAGTACGACGTCGTGTGCATTTCGTTTTCGGGAAGCTCGAGCTTGCCGTCTCCGATGTTTTCATTGGTGAACAATTTTATTTTCTTGAAGCCGACGACTTGCGAGCGGACGAGAACGTCGCCGTGGGAATGCGAATTCGCCGAAGGGGAGGATGCGGCAAAGGTTTCTGTCGCTTCAAGCACTCGGACCTCGGTGTAGCGGACGGCATCAGTGTAGTAATCGACGTCCACCTGTTTTACATAAGCCTTGCGCTCTTTGAAATCGAGATGCTCGACGTGATATTGCTGGCCGCCGTGAATATAGATGGCCTTTTCGTGAAGAAAAATCAGTGCGCTCGGGAAATCGACTTCGCCGATGACATTGGGAGAGCCGGTGACATCAATAATGATGAAATTGTCGCTCGTGATCGAGCGAAGACTGATGGTGTCGGCAGGATAGGCTTCGTGAGTCCAGTGAAAGTGATCTCCGGCAAGATGCAGGAATCCTGCCTCGGCAAGGCGCGCGCAAAGGTCTGGAACGTCGACTTGGCCAAATCGTTCGCCGGGCGCGATGGGCAATTCGAACGCCGCACATTTTAAATGATTGATCAGAATTTCGAGATTGTCCGGTTGGATGAACGCATGCTCCGGAGTGTTGCCGAAAAAATAGTCTGGATGGCGAACGATAAATTGATCGAGCGGCGACGAAGAGGCGACCATCACGGTGCAGGAGCTGCCACTGCGGCGCCCAGCGCGCCCGGCCCGCTGCCAAGTCCCGGCGATCGAACCGGGGTAACCTGCCATGACTACGGTGTCGAGCGAGCCCACATCGATCCCGAGTTCCAGCGCGCTTGTTGACACTACGCCACGGATACGGCCGTCACGCAGGCCGCGCTCGATTTCGCGGCGCTCATTCGGCAAATAGCCGCCGCGATAGCCGCGGATTGTTTCTTGCTTGCCGGGGGGCTCGGGATTGGCCTGCTGAAGATACGTAAGGAGAATTTCTGTCTGCAACCGCGAATTGGCGAAGACCATCGTTTGCGGGTTATGCTTCAAAAATTCTTGAGCGACCCGCGAAGTCTCGTTGATATAGCTGCGGCGAATGCCCAGCGCGCGATTCACGACAGGCGGATTGTAGAAGACAAACGTTTTTTCGCCGGCGGGTGCGCCGTTGGCGTCGAGCACTTCCACTTCTTTCTCGAGCAATCGGGCCGCCAGCTCACCGGGATTCGCAATCGTTGCCGAACAGCAAATGAATATCGGATCGCTACCGTAAAAGTTCGCAATGCGGCGCAGGCGCCGGAGCACGTTGCAAAGGTGGCTGCCGAACACCCCCCGGTAGGTGTGAAGTTCATCGATTACGATGTACCGAAGATTTTCAAAGAGCCGCGTCCACCGGGTATGGTGCGACAGGATCCCTGTATGCAGCATGTCCGGATTCGTGAGCACCACATGCCCCTTTTCGCGGATGGCCTTGCGCGCGTCGGCGGGCGTGTCGCCGTCATAAGTAAAGACTCCGAAGCGGTTGTCGAGGCGCTGGTTTAGGTCATAGAGCTCCGCCAGCTGGTCCTGTGCCAAAGCCTTTGTAGGGAAAAGGTACAAAGCGCGAGTATCCGTATTCTCGAGAATCGAATTCAATATCGGCAGGTTGTAGCACAGAGTTTTTCCGGAGGCGGTCGGCGTGACTACGACGACGTTCTTGCCCAGGTGCACAGCCTCGGCGGCGATGGCTTGATGTGTGTAAAGCTGGCGAATGCCCTTGGCGTCGTAAGCCGCAACAAGATCCGCGTGAACCCAGCTTGGAAACTCCGCCCATTTCGCTTCGCGCGCAGGAAAGTAACGCACTGCAGTGAGCACTTCGCCGTTAATGTCTTTGGCGGCGAAAATATCCAAAACTTCGCGCACGCGCGCCACCGACGAGCCAGCCGATGGCCCGAGAGAGCCAAAGGCCGCAGCCCGCACAGCCAGAGATTGGGACATGAGCAAACCCTCCTGCAATTCGCCTTTTGTTCGCCCAGGCTAACACGCGGCGATAGCGGCTGCAACAGAGAAGTGGATGTGGTTCCCATCGTGTGTCCAACAGCTTTCAACGCCGAAAACTCCTCATAACGACCGCCAAATGGTGACCCGATGAATTGCTTGCTAGAATGAAATCTGCGGTCGTTATAGCGGGTTGCGGCGTCAGGTGAAGCGATGCGCCAGGAGTGCTGGCCGCAGCTGCAAGGAGAACCGTGGCCGAGCTTGCGGTACTTTACGACGGAACTTGCAATTTTTGCCGGGCAAGCGTTGCTCGCGTGCGCCGCATGGATCCGCACAGCCGTATCGAGCTGCTCGATCTCCACGACGCAAGCCGAGCCGACCGCTTTCCTCAAGTAAATTTCGACGAAGCGATGCGCCTGATGCAGGCTGTCGATCTTCGCGGGCGCGTTTATTCCGGCGCGGACGCGTGGGCGCGCATCGGACTGGCGCTCCCCGGCTGGAAATTAATCGCCTGGCTGTTGCTTGTCCCCGGAATTCACTTTATCGCCCAACGGGTCTACGCCTGGATTGCTCAGAATCGCTATCGCTGGAATCGGGACCTTTGCGAGGACGGCACCTGCGCTTTGCATATTCAGCAGCCTTCGAACTCCCCAAAAAGCGCTCACACGGAACGTTGAACCAATCTGCCATCGTTGGCAGGCCGGTATAATGTCCCACGTCTATGGAATGGACGCCTTGGTCCGTCATCCGCTGGCTTTTTGATTCGCGAAACGGTCCCACAGATCGCTTCTTGTCGCGCTGGATTTTCCTGCGCGCGCTTGGCGCGATTTATTTTTCTGCTTTTTTCCCGCTCGTTTTTCAGATTCGCGGGCTCATCGGCCCTCAAGGCATTCTTCCAGCAAGCGAAGACTTGAAAAGCGTAGCCGAGCACGTTAACTACACGCGGTATTGGTATGTGCCGAGCATTCTTTGGTTTTCGAGCGGCTCACACATGTTGACAGGACTTTGCTGGGCCGGAATGGCGGCTGCAGTGCTGCTTGTTTTCAACATTTGGCCGCGCGGAATGCTCGCCATCTGCTTGGTGTGCTTTCTTTCCTTTGTCAGCGCTGCAGGGGATTTCTCGGGCTACCAATCCGACGGGATCTCCCGTTCGCGCCGCCTTCTATCTGCTTCTTTGGGAGTGGTTCCGCATCTACTTCGAATCCGGTGTCGCCAAAATTATGGGCGGCGATCCCGAGTGGCGAAACTTTACGGCAATGGATGAGTATTATCAAAACGGTCCGCTGCCAACATGGATCGGCTGGTATGTACAGCATTTGCCACACTGGTTTCACGCGGGAACAGCGTTCTTTACACTGGCGCTCGAACTGGCCCTAATTTGGGCAGCATTTCTGCCGCGGCGTTTTCGAATCGCGCTTTTCTTCGTCGTGACACCGTGGCAGATTGGCATCATCCTCACGGCCAACTACACTTTCCTGAATTACCTGGTCCTCACTCTCGCGTTCCTGCTGCTCGACGACCGTTTTCTGCTGCGAT
>WNFP01000778.1_pt1 | contig 24688 bp, 21 predicted proteins | sample 5400201 | NCBI WGS metagenome assembly WNFP01 (sample SAMN13153355, study PRJNA577476) | soil metagenome | isolation source: 115 cm saprolite under Madrone tree | place: USA:California | collected 2016-06-14
TCATCCTGTTCTGCGATGTGACTCGTCCGCTGCGTGGTCGCTTCGCGACGGCGATAAACCATTACATCTCACGCCGCGTGCTGCGCGAAACGGCGACGAGCAATCAGGCCGCCGACCCCGTCGGTGTTTTCAACCGGATGTTCAAATATGCCTATCAGGTCCGGATCGCCGGCAAGGCGCTCAAGCGCAGGAACCGCGCCGCCTATTACACGCTGAAATACATACTCCTTGGTGGAATCCTGGCCCTGATACTGATTTGAGAGCTTCTCGGCACCGGTCCCGCCCGGCGAACGCGGGGGCCCGGCTTCAGTGGACGCTTACCGGCTCCAGATTGTGCTCGCGCACGGCGGCCACAGCCATCGCGCGCGTGGGCGCGAAGGCGAGCTTGGTTCCGTCGGCGGCGAATATGCCGAAGCCGGGCGTGCCCTCCAGGGTAACGGCCCGAAGATAGGCCATACTCTGCATGCCCAGGAGGGCCAGATCCTGCGGAGTGATCGTCCGAATGCCATGCAGGGCGTTCACTTGCCGTACTCCTTTCGGGTGTGGTTGCTGGCGGCGCGCGATGCAACCTCGATCCGGCTGTCGCCGCCGGCGGCATTGCGAATGGGAATCTCGCGCAGCTGCGGCTCTATTACCGGTCGCACGATTTCGATCTCGAGCAACCCGTTGGTGAGCTCGGCGCCTGCGACCTCCAGCCCATCGGCCAGCACGAAGCTACGCTGAAACTGGCGGGCAGCGATGCCGCGATGGAGAAAGGCGCGCTCGGGCTGTTCGGCTTGCTTGCCGCGAATGGTGAGCTGGTTGGCCTCCAGCGATATCTCGAGATCTTCGCGCGCGAATCCGGCAACCGCCAGGGTGATGCGCAGACGATTTTCAGCCAGCTGCTCGATGTTATAGGGCGGATAGCCTTCGCCTGTGCGCCCGATGCGATCGAGGGTGCGCTCGAAGCGGTCGAAGCCCAGGAGAAGCGGGCTGTTGAACAGCGACATGCGGGTCATGGCCGATGCCCCTCCTCGCGAGCGGGCCTGGGGAGCACCGGGATGGAGCTCCGAACGGCCCCAAACGGGCACCGTCGATAGTGACATAAGGGCTGGGGCGGCGGTTTCAAGGCATAGGGCGACCGGGCCTGGCATAATTTGGCAGCCTCATCATTCGACAATGGGTTCGTCGAACCATGATAGCGATCAGCCTTCGGCGATCTTGCGCAACGCCTGGCGGTCGATCTTACCGGTGGCAAGAAGGGGAAATTGGGCGAGCGTCACGATCCGGGCGGGACGGCCATAGTGCGGCAGCCGCCGGTGGCAAAGAAGGCTGAGTTCAGCCAGCAGGCTCGGCCCTTCCTCGCTCAGCACCACGGCCCTGATTTCCATATCGGGCGCGCCGTGCGCCACCGCCAACGCATCGCGTACCTGGGGATGGAGCCGCAAGACGGCTTCGACCTCGCCCAGGTCCAAGCGCTGGCCCCGGATCTTCACCATCTGATCCTTGCGGCCGATGGAATGAAGAAGGCCATCCTTGCCTCGGAAGGCGAAATCTCCCGTACGGTAGGAATCGGCCAATCCCGCCAGCCGCTTTGATGCGGTGAGGGCGGGATCGCCCCAATAGCCGGCGGTAGTGCCGGCGCTGACCACGCAGATCTCGCCCATATCGCCCTCGGCGACTTCGCGACCCGCTTCGTCGCGCAGCGTCACCTCGCAATAGTCCGGGGGCAGCCCGAGCGGAAGCCTCGGCAAATCCTCGGGCAGGGGTCGCGGCACAATGTAATTGGCGATGTTGTCGATCTCGGTGGCGCCGTAGTGATTGACGAACTCCACCCTCGGCAATGTCGCCATGACCTGGCGCAGCGCCGAAATCGTCATGGGTTCGCCATAGAAGGAGATGCGGCGCATCGCCGATAGATCGCGCCGGTCGAGCTGACCCCGCTCCAGCAGCAGGCGCAGCGCCGTGGCACTGCACGACAAAATAGTCGATCGCTGGCTTTCCAACACCTCGGCCAGGCGTTCCGGGAACATGGCCTCGCGCTCGGGCAGCAGGAAGACGCGGACGCCGGAGACCAGGCCAAACAACAGATCGAAGGCGGAAATGTAGTGCATCGGCGCATGGCTGACTCTGAGATCGCTCGGACTCATGCCATCGCGGCGCTGCATCGCTTCCACATTGGCCGTCATGTTCCGATGCGACAGCATCACGCCCTTCGGCTCGCCCGTTGAACCCGAGGTAAAGATCAACCAGGCCAGATCGTCGGGCGCGACCTCGGCCACGCTTGTGCTTGGGCTCGCAGCCGCCAGCAGGGGTTCCAACCCGCCGCCGTCTTCCCGCGGCTCGATCTCGCGCAAGGGTACTGGATCCACCGGCGCCAACTGCCGGGCCATATTGCTGGTCGTCAGCAAAAGGCGGGGTTGCACCGATTTCAGAATTGCGTTCAGACGCCCCGGCGGTCCCAGGAACTGAAGCGGGGCATAGACAGCACCCGCAGCCAGGATGCCATACATGAGCAGAACCGCTTCGGGCGATTTCGGCAGGCAGAGGGCGACCCGATCGCCGGGCAGCACGCCGGCGGCCTCGTTCAGCCAGCCGGCCAGCCGCAGCATGCGATCACGAAGTTGGCCGAAGGTCATGGACCCGCCGGACCAGAGAAAGACCGTCTGGCCCAGATCCTTCGCCGACATATGCATCAGCTGGCTGACGAGGTGATGCGCCTGCACAACGGCCAGGTCCCCTATTGACGCCTCATCCACTGCCCCTTAATGCCCGACCGGGATGCGCCCCCAGGAAGCTTAACCTCTCGCTTCACCTGCTCGCAACGATCGGAAACCGGAGCGGGATTCGATCCTCGAGCGGTCTATCGTGGCTTCAGCGTCAGCAGAATGCGGCTCGACCCCTCGCGCGGCAATCTCGCTGCGAGAGGCGCGTGGACCCTGGCCAGTGTCGTTACCCTGTCGAGAAGGGGCGCCGGCATGGCCGTGACCCGCGGGCCGGCCTGATCCACATGGAGGGCAAGAAGCTCATATGTGGCGAGCGTCGCACCATCGCTCTCGCGGACCATTTCGTGGAACAGATGGACGCGCTTGGCGTCGGCGGCCGCCAGAGTGGTGGCCATATTCAAATTCGTGCCGAGAGGCACTTCCTGCAGATAGGCGATGTGCCCTTCGACCGTATAGAGCGAGGTCCGGGTCCGCTGGCGATAGGCGCTGTCCATGCCGATCCAATCGAGGAAGGCATCGGTGGTGAAGCCGAAAACGAGAATGTAATAGGCCTCGTTCATATGGCCGTTGTAATCGATCCACTCGGGCTTGACCGAGGTCCGATAGAGGTTCAGCGGCCCCTCCGCCATGGCCGGCCTAGGCGGGATCGGTGTCGATGCCGTATTTGGCCCGCACCTCGGCAACCGCGCGGCTGACGGCGATAAGGCAATCGTCGCGAAAACGTTCCAGCTCCTTGACCGATTTGCCAGCGGCCTGGGCCTTGGTGCCTTCCACCATGCGCTTCACCAGTTCCGGCGTCAGCTTGGGTCCCTTCAGGCTGGTCCAGGGCAGTTCCAGCGCGGGGCCGAAATGATCCATGAAATGGGCCATGCCTTCGTCGCCGCCGGCCAGATGATAGATCAGGCAGGTGCCGAAAAAGGACCAGCGCAGGCCGGGCCCGAAGCGGATCGCGTCGTCGATATCGCCAGTGGTGCAGACCCCGTCGGCGATCAGATGAAGGGCTTCGCGCCAGAGGGCTTCCTGTAGGCGGTCGGCGATATAGCCGGGCACTTCCACTTTCACCTTCAGGGGGCGCATGCCGACGCGCTTGTAGAAGACAATGGCATCGTCGATGGATTTCGCCGAGGTCTTGTCGCCGCCCAGTACCTCGACCAGGGGCAGCATGTAGACCGGATTGAAGGGATGGCCCACGACGACACGATCGGGATGCCTGCAATCGGCCTGGAATCGGCTGGGCAGCAGCCCCGAGGAGCTGGAGGCGATGATCACATGCGGCCGGGCCGCGGCATCGATGCGGGCGTGAAGCTTGCGCTTCAGATCCTCGTTCTCGGGCGCGCTTTCCTGCACGAAATCGGCGTCTTTCACAGCCGATTCCAAATCTTTGGCGAAGCTGAGGCGCGATTGGCTGGCACCGGGCACAAGGCCGACCTTGGTCAGCGCCGGCCAGGCATTGGCGACGGTGGCGCGAAGCTTTTCTTCCGCGCCCGCTCCGGGATCGCTTCCCACCACATCCAGCCCATGGGCGAGACAGCGCGCCGCCCAACCGGCGCCGATCACGCCGCCGCCGATGACGGCAATGCGGCGAATCTCATTCACATCGGCCATCGCAGAATTTCCTTCCGTTCCTGAAAGCCCCGTTAGCCCCGCTTCTTGAGGCCGATCTTCTCGCGCGCCTCGGCCGGGGTCAGGGTGCGGGCACCCATCAGGCGCACGATTTCAACCGCACGCTGCACCAGCGTGCCGTTGCTGGCATAGACGCCCTTGTCGAGCCAGATGTTGTCCTCGAGGCCGACCCGGACATTTCCGCCCAGCAGAACCGCCTGGGCCACCATGGGCATCTGCATGCGCCCGATGCCGAATCCGGCCCAGACCGCGTTGGGCGGCAGCATGTCGGTCATGGCCTTCATCACCGTGGTTTCTGCCGGCGCGCCCCAGGGAATGCCCAGGCAAAGCTGGAACATCGGCGGGTCCTCCAGCAGGCCCTCCGCCATCATGCGCTTGGCAAACCAGAGATGGCCGGTATCGAAGACCTCCAGCTCCGGCTTGACGCCGAGTTCGCGAATCTTCCTGGCCCCGGCGCGCAGCTGCGTGGGTGTGCTGACATAGATGAAATTGCCGTCGCCGAAGTTCAGCGTGCCGCAGTCGAGCGTGCAGATTTCCGGCAGCAGTTCCTCGACATGGACCAATCGTTCGAGCGCGCCGACCAGGTCGGTTCCCGGCCCCGCCTGGCGGGGATCGTCGGCGCCCACTTCCAAATCGCCGCCCATGCCGGCGGTCAGATTGATGATGACATCGGTGCCGCTGTCGCGCACACGCTCCACCACCTCGCGGTAGAGGGCGGTCTCCCGGCTGCCCTTGCCCGTTTTGGGATCGCGCACATGCATGTGCGCCACGGCCGCACCCGCCTTGGCGGCCTCGATCGCCGCATCGGCGATCTGCCTGGGCGAGACCGGAATCGCCGGATGTTTGCCCACCGTATCGCCCGCGCCGGTGACGGCGCAGGTGACGATTACATCGTAGTTCATTGGATTTTTTCTCCCGGTGGTTCGATGCCAAGGGATGGCTTCGATCCGTTGGCTGAATCGATCCACCAATTATCTAATCCGGTGATCTGATTCACCTGCCGCTTCGGCAGAAAGCGTCAGGATCAGACCTCCAGGGCCACGCGGGCCACGGGGCGAAACGATAGTGGTCCCGACGGGCGGGAGCAAGGCGTTGCGACGACGACTTTTGGCGCAACCGCGACAGAAGTTGGCGCAGGCGCTAAAACCGCTTCAATAGCCGGTCGAGGTAGTCGAGTTCATAGCGCGGGCGCTGGCTCTCGCCGGCGCGCCGGCGAAGCTCCTCCAGGATTTCCCGGGCCCGCTGCAGATCGGATTTGTCGGGCACCTTGACGTCGCCCGTGTCCATCTGCCCCGCCCCCGGTATGGAGCGTCCTAACGGATCCCGGGATTGGCCGAACTGATCCTGCTGGTTGGGATTGCGTTGGCCCGGTTGCCGGCCAAAGCGCTCGACCAACTGCTGCATCATCTGCTGCTGACCGCGTTCCAGATCCTGGAGTGCCCGGGTCTGGGGCTGCACCGCAGCGCCAGGGTTGCGGCCGCGTAAGGATTCCTCGGCCCGGCCCATCTCGCGCCCGGCCTCGCCGAATTCCGGCGGCGTCTGGCCCAGCAGGTCGTCGAACCGCTTGGTCAACTGCTGAAGCTTCTGCTGCAGCTCGGCCTGGTCCTGGGCCCAGGCCTGGCTATTGGGCGAGGGCTGGCCGGGCGCCAGCTGCTGAGAATCGCGATAGGTCTTATCCAGCAGATTCTGCTGCCGTCGGGTAAGGTCGCCCAGATCGCGCATCATTTCCTGGGCCTGGCGGGCAGAGGGGTCGCTCTGCTGGGCATAGGGATTGGCCTGGAGATTCTCCAGCATGTCCTGAAGCTGGGAGAGCATCTGGCGTGCCGCGTCGCGAGCGCCGCCACGGACCATCTCGCGGGCCTTGTCCAGCAGGCGCTGCAGATCTTCGCGCTGCATGGTCATCTGGCGCGCGGTATCGTTGGAGAGTTTGCCGTTGGGCGCGTTCTTCATCGCCTGCTGGGTCAGCGCGTCGAGAAACTGGTTCATCGCCTGCTGCAGCTGGTTCATCAACTGCTCGATCTCCTGGTCGGAGGCGCCGCGGTCAAGCGCCTCCTGGAGCGCCTGTTCGGCGGCACGCAGCGCCATCTCGGCGCTGGCAATGCTACCCTCCTCCAGGCGCATGGCGATTTGCCAGAGCAGCCCCTGTACCTCGGCGATCTCGGCACCGGTCTTGTCGGCGATCAGGCGGCGCCCGGAGATGCGCAAGACCAGTGTCACCACCGGATCGCTGTGATAGGCCTCCGCATCGTTGCCGATGGCAAACAGCCTGCGCGCCACCGCCACGCGGTTCTCGGGCTGAAGGGTCAGCAGGCGGCGCTGCTCGATGATCAGCTTGGCCACCGGATTGGAAAAAACGCGTGCCGGTAGCAGGATGTCAACGGGCTGCGCGCTACCGGTCTGTCCGGTGGCATCGCTCGCCGTCAGCATCAGGCGCACCGGCGTGCCGGCCCAGGGATCGGCGGTCAGGTCGCGGAAGCTGACTCCGCGCGCTACCCGCGGGTCGGTGCTGGCGACGGGCAGGCCGATGACCAGCTTGGCCCGCATGCCCGGCAGGGGTACGGCTTCGCCGGCTTCGTCGCGCCGGGTGATGACGACCTGCACCTTGGCGATACCGTAATCGTCGCTGGCGGCATAATCGAGGCGCAGCGCATGGCGCTCGGTTTCCGAGGGCTGCTGGGTGAAGGCCACCAGCGGGGGCTGATCCTCGATGAGCTTATAGGGCCAGCTGGCGATCTCCTTGCCGCCCTGGACGACCACCAGGCGATCGCCGCCGACGATCTTGCCTGTAGCGCGGAAGGTGCCCTCGCCGATGACATCGAATTTCGACGTGACCTCGCCCAGGCGCAATTCCGTGGCACCGCCGCCGCCCTGGACTTGGGCCAGCACATCGCTGCCTTCCGGCACGTTCAAGGGCTCAGCCTTGGGATCGACGGCGGCGAGGAAGACCGGCGGCTGATTGGTATAGGCGGGCGGCGTCACCCAGACGTCCAGCCGCGCGGGTGCCGCCGGCGGCGGAGGAGCAAAGCTCGGCTGCAGGGCCCGGCTCAGGCGCTCGCCGCCGTCGCCCCAACCCACGGCGAGCCCCATGACCAATAGCAGGATGACGACGCCCCGCACGGCAAAGGGATCGCGCCGCGCCAAGCCGCCCGAGGGCAGTCCGATGCGCAGGCGGCCGAGCTGCTCGCGCAGGCGGCGGCGATGGAGTTCCCAGAGTTGAGCTGCCCCCGGATCGCTTCGCCCGCCGGCGATCTCGTCTTCGAGCGTGGCCAGTGGGCGATGGGGCAGCTCGTTGACGATCTCCAGCCGTCGCCGCGCGGTGGCTTCGTCGGGCAGCCGCAGGCCGCGCAATCCACGCCAGAGAAGGAATAGAAAGCCGGCGCCAAAGGCGGCCAGCAGGGCGATATGAAGATAGCCCTCCAGCAGGGGCAGGACGTCCAGAAGCGCCAGGGCCAGGAACAAGCCGGCCAAGGCGGCCGCGGGCCAGAGGGCCGGCCAAGCCCGCTCCCATAGCAGGCCGAGGCGCACCAGCAACAGCCGCCGGTGGGAAATCGGCCGTGCGCGGTTGCCGTTTACTTGGTTGCGCAGATTTTGCCGTGGGCTGGCGTCCGCCAAAACGCGCTCCTCATAGCCAATGCGGCAGGCGATCCATGTGAATTATATCATCGTAGCTCGGCCGTGCCCTGACAATCGCGTGATTTTCGCCCTGGACCAGCACCTCCGGCACCAGCGGGCGGCTGTTATAGCTGGAGGCCATGACTGCGCCATAGGCGCCGGCTGAGGCCAGCACCAGCAGGTCGCCCGCCGCCAGCGGGGGCAGGGGCCGCTCATGGGCGAAGAAATCGCCGGTTTCGCAGATCGGGCCCACCACGTCGAAGCGCCGCACAGGCGCATCGGAGGCCGGCTCCGCCACCGGCAGGATCGGGTGATAGGCGTCATAGAGCGTCGGGCGGATCAGATCGTTCATCGCCGCATCGACGATGACGAAGCTGCGGTCCACCCCATGCTTGACGTAGATCACCCGGGTCACCAGCAGGCCGGCGGGGCCGACGATCCAGCGTCCCGGTTCGAAGACCAGCTGGCAGCCCAGATTTCCCACGGTCTCGTCCACCACTCGGGCGTAATCCTCTATGGCCGGCGCCGCTTCGTCGCGATAGGCAATGCCGATGCCCCCGCCCAGGTCCAGGTGCTCGACCCGCCGGCCGTCGGCGCGCAATTCGGCCGTCAGCGCCGCGATCTTGGCGAAGGCCGCGCGATAAGGGGCAAGATCGGTAAGTTGCGAGCCGATGTGGACAGCGAGGCCATGCACCTCGATACCGGCCATGGCCCCGGCGCGGGCATAGATCTCGCGCACGCGGCCTAGATCGATGCCGAATTTATTCTCCGCCTTGCCGGTGGCGATCTTCTTATGGGTGCGGGCATCGACATCGGGGTTTACCCGCAAGGCCACGCGGACGCGCCGGCCCTTGGATCGCGCAACCCGGTCGAGGGTTTCCAGCTCGGGCAGGGATTCTACATTGAATTGCCAGATCCCGACGTCGATTCCGGCGGCCATCTCCGCTTCCGTCTTGCCCACTCCGGCGAAGACAATCCGCTCGGCGGGGATGCCGGCCGCAAGCGCGCGGCGCAGCTCGCCCTCGGAGACGACATCGGCGCCGGCGCCCAGCTTGGCGAATGTCGCGACCACCGCCTGATTGGAATTGGCCTTGAGCGAATAGCAGATGGTGGCGCGCCGCCCATCGAAGGAATCGGCGAAGGCCCGGTAACGCTCGATCAGCACGGCGCTGGAATAGCAATAAAATGGCGTGCCCACCGCGGCGGCAAGCCGGTCCAACGGCACCCCCTCGGCATGCAAGGTGCCGTTCACGTAGTGAAATTGGTTCATGGAGCTAAGGGAGTTAGCGGATTGAGCAACGGGGCTTCGGCCGGCGGCGGGGCGGGCGGCTGACCGGTATTGCCCGTTTCGGGAATGCTTTCCGCCTTTGGATATTGACGGGGAAACTGGTCGGCCTGCGGCGGCTCGGGGTCGCCTTTCTTGCCGCAGGCAGCAAACGCCAAGAAGGCGCAGGCAAACAAAGCGCAACGCAGAATGCCAGCATGTTTCATAGGAATCGCTCCCGTGCCGCGAGCGCCGCGCGGCGCACATTGACCGGCGCCGTGCCGCCGAAACTCGTGCGGCCCTCGACCGCCGCCTCGACGCTAAGCGTGCGGCGAATTTCCTCGTTGATCCGGGGCTCGATGCGTTGCATCTCGGCCAGCGGCAGATCGGCCAAGCTGCAGCCCTTCCGTTCGGCCAGGCGGACCAGGCTGCCGGTGATGTGATGGGCCTCCCGGAAGGGCAGGTCCAGGTGGCGGACCAGGCTGTCGGCCAGGTCGGTTGCGGTGATGAATCCCTTGTCGCAGGCGCGCCGCATGGCGCCGGCGTCGACACGAAGATCGCGCACCATGGCGGTCATGGCGGCCAGCGACAGATGCAGATTGTCGACGGCTAGAAACACCGGTTGCTTATCCTCCTGCATGTCCTTGCCATAAGTCAGCGGCAATCCCTTCATGACGACGAGAAGCTGGACCAGCGCGCCGACCGCCTGTCCCGCCTTGCCGCGTACCAGCTCGGCGGCGTCGGGATTGCGCTTCTGGGGCATGATCGAGCTGCCGGTGGTGAGGGAATCGCCCAATGTGACGAAGCGAAAGCCCTCACTGGTCCACAGCACAAGTTCTTCTGCAAAGCGCGAGAGATGGGTCGCCAGAATGGCGCCGGCCGAGAGAAATTCGAGGGCGAAATCGCGGGAAGCAACCGCGTCCAGGGAATTCGCCATGGGTCGGGCAAATTCAAGTGCCGCAGCACTCATCTGCCGATCGATGGGAAATGAGGTGCCGGCCAGCGCTGCAGCGCCCAGCGGGGATTCGTTGAGCCGGCGCCGGGCATCCGCAAGACGGCCGGCATCGCGGCCCAGCATCTCCACATAGGCCAGCAGATGATGGCCGAAGGTGACGGGCTGGGCGAGCTGCAGATGGGTATATCCCGGCATGATGGTGGCAGCATGCTCTTCGGCCCGGTCGATCAATGCTGCGATCAAACCCCTGAGCGCGAGGGCGAGCTCGTCCATCGCCTGGCGCAGCCACAGGCGGAAGTCGGTGGCGATCTGGTCGTTGCGCGAGCGCGCTGTGTGCAAGCGGCCGGCCGGCGCGCCAATCAATTCGGCCAGGCGCGCCTCGATGTTCATGTGAATATCTTCCAGCGCGACCTTGAATTCGAATCGGCCTGCTGTAACTTCCTCCTCGATCCGATCCAGGCCGTGGCGGATCGCCTCGCCGTCGGTTTGGCTGATGATACCCTGGCGCACCAGCATGGCCGCATGCGCCCGGCTGCCGGCGATGTCCTGGGCATACAGGCGCCGATCGATATCGATCGAGGCATTGATCTGCTGCATGATCTGGGCCGGGCCGCTGGCGAAACGGCCGCCCCACATGTTATTGACTGGGGCCGGCGTAGGCGCCTCGGCGGTCGCGGAAGGACGTTTCTTAATGCTCAAGCGCTTGGCTCTTTCCACCGCTCTGGCGGCCCTTCTTGTCATCCCTGCCGCGCTGGCCGACCAAGGTGCTGAACAAGGCCCCCCGGTCGCGGGCTCGGTCGAGAACTTTAGCCGGATCGACCCCTCGCTGCCAGCGCCCGACGACCACTTCACCGATATCAGCGGTCATTCGCTCAGCTTGGCCGATTTTCGGGGCAAACTGCTACTGCTCAATCTCTGGGCGACGTGGTGCGGCCCCTGCGTTGCCGAAATGCCCTCCCTCGATCGCCTGCAGGCGGCCCTCGGCAGTGCGAATTTCGTCGTCTTGCCCATTTCCGTCGATCGCGGCGGGGCGCAACAAGTGGCGGATTTCTACGATAAGCACCGCCTCACCCATCTGGGCATCTATGTCGATCCATCCAATCGGATCGCCCAGCGCATGTCGGTGAGCGGCCTGCCGACCAGTTTTCTGGTGGGCCCCGACGGGCGGGTCGTGGGCGCCCTGGTGGGTGCCACCGACTGGGATACGTCGGAAGCCATGGCGCTTATCGGCTATTATCTGAAGAACGCACCCAAGCTGGTGCCGATCCCGGTGGCGCCAGCGCCCTCGCCCGACGTCACGCCGACATCCCTGCGTCTTGCGCCTCAGCGGGTGGGGACGGGCTTGTCGCCGCTGTAGTCGTAGAAGCCACGCTTGGTCTTGCGGCCGAGCCAGCCGGCCTCGACATATTTCACCAGCAGCGGACAAGGGCGGTATTTGCTGTCGGCCAAGCCGTCGTAGAGCACCTGCATGACGGCAAGGCAGACATCGAGGCCGATGAAATCGGCCAATTCCAGCGGCCCCATGGGATGGTTGGCACCCAGGCGCATGGCGGTATCGATCGCCTCCACCGAGCCTACACCTTCGTAGAGCGTATAGACCGCCTCGTTGATCATCGGCAGCAGGATGCGATTGACGATGAAGGCGGGGAAATCCTCCGCCATGGCCACGGTCTTACCGAATTTCTCGGCCAGCTGGCGGATGGTGGTGAAGGTTTCCTCGTCGGTCGCCAACCCGCGGATCAGTTCGACCAGCGCCATCAGCGGCACGGGATTCATGAAATGCATGCCCATGAAGCGGGCCGGCCGGTCGGTCGCCGCCGCCAGGCGCGTGATGGAGATGGAGGAGGTGTTGGAGGCGATCATCGCCTCCGGCTTCAGCATCGGGCAGAGCTTTTTCAATATCTCGCGCTTGACTTCCTCGTTCTCGACGGCGGCCTCGATGACGAGGTCGCAATCGTTGAACAGGTGATAGTCTTGGCCGGTGACGATCCGGGCCAGCGCCGCCTTGCGCTCGGCGTCGGTGATCACGCCGCGCTTGACCTGCCGACCCATGTTCTGGTCGATGATCTCCTTCGCCTGGTCGATCTGATAGACATCGACATCGACGAGTTTCACGTTGTAGCCGTGGAGGGCCGCGACATGGGCAATGCCGTTGCCCATTTGCCCGGCGCCGATGACGCCGATGGTGCGAATCATGGTGGTGCGTCTGCTCCTCGGGCCTATTTACTCAGCTCTTTGGTCATTTCGGGCACCGCCTGGAACAGGTCGGCGACGAGGCCATAGTCGGCGACCTGGAAGATAGGCGCATCCTCGTCCTTGTTGATGGCGACGATGACCTTGCTGTCCTTCATGCCGGCCAGATGCTGGATAGCGCCGGAGATACCGACAGCAATGTAAAGATCCGGGGCCACGACTTTGCCTGTCTGGCCAACCTGATAGTCATTGGGCACGAAACCCGCGTCGACGGCGGCCCGGCTGGCGCCCACGGCCGCGTTCAGCTTGTCGGCCATGGCCTCGAGCAGCTTGAAATTCTCGCCGCTCTGCATGCCGCGCCCGCCCGAGACGATGACACGGGCCGAAGTCAATTCGGGCCGCTCGGATTTGCTCAATTCCTGGCCGACGAATTTGGAGAGGCCCGCATCGCCCGCGGATGTCACCGCCTCGATGGGGGCGCTGCCGCCGGTGGCCGCTGCCGCATCGAATCCGGTGATGCGCACGGTGATGACCTTGATCTTGTCGGCCGACTGGACGGTGGCCAGTGCATTGCCGGCGTAAATCGAGCGCACGAAGGTGTCGGGCGAGACGACGGCGCTGATTTCCGAGATCTGGGCGACATCGAGCAAGGCGGCCACGCGGGGCATGAAATTCTTGGCGCTGCTGGTGGCTGCCGCCAGGATGTGGCCATAGCCGGGTGCCAGGGCGACGATGAGTTTGGCCATGTTCTCGGCTAGGCGATTGGCATAGAGGGCATCGTCGGCCAACAGCACCTTGGCGACACCCGCCACAGCCGCGGCCGCCTCGGCGGCGGGACGACAGTTCTGGCCGGCCACGAGGATGATCAGGTCGCCGCCAATCTCCTTGGCGGCGGTTAGCGCATGCAGCGTCGCCGGCTTCAGGCTGGCGTTGTCATGCTCGGCAATCAGCATGAGGCTCATCAGATCACCTTGGCTTCATTGCGCAGCTTATCCACCAGTTCGGCCACGCTTTTCACTTTGACGCCGGCCTGGCGCTTGGGCGGTTCCGAAACCTTGAGGGTCTTGAGGCGCGGGCTGGGATCGACACCGAACTGCTCGGGCGTCAGTACCTCTATAGGCTTTTTCTTCGCCTTCATGATGTTGGGCAGCGAGGCATAGCGCGGCTCGTTGAGGCGCAGATCGGTGGTCAGCACCAACGGCAATTTCAGGGTCACCGTCTCCAAACCGCCATCGACCTCGCGCGTCACATTGGCAGTGCCGTCACCGTTCAGTACCAGCTTGGAGGCAAAGCAGCCCTGGGACCAGCCCAGCAGGGCCGACAGCATTTGGCCGGTCTGATTGGCATCGTCGTCGATGGCCTGTTTGCCCAGGATACAGATCTCGGGCTTTTCCTTGTCGACCACGGCTTTGAGCAGCTTGGCCACGGCCAGCGGCTGCAATTCGACATCGGTCTGGATCAGGATGCCGCGATCCGCGCCCATGGCGAGTGCCGTGCGAATGGTTTCCTGGGCTGCAGGAAGGCCTAGCGACACCGCGATGATCTCGCTCGCCTTGCCGGCTTCCTTGAGGCGCACCGCCTCCTCGACGCCGATTTCGTCGAAGGGGTTCATGGACATCTTGACGTTGGCCGTCTCGACGCCCGTGCCGTCCGCCTTGACCCGGATCTTAACGTTGTAGTCGACGACGCGCTTGACCGCGACCAGAACCTTCATATGCCTAGATCCGATTTTATTCCGAGAGGTGAAGAAGCGTTCGCGTCTCGATTTGAGGCGCCCAAAACCCGCTTATGACCCTGCTTTGTGCGGGCGCACAATAGGTCTCTGTCATTTTCATGTCAACGACCCGCCGCCTCAGCGATTGGCTCCGGGCTGCCACAGAATGTCGCGCTTGCCCTTGCCGTTCAGATAGCGGGAAAGCACGAAGAAATGGTCGGATAACCTGTTGATGTATTTGATAACGATGGGATTGACCGGGTTGCTTTCGGCGAGGCTGGTGATGGCGCGCTCCGCCCGTCGCGCGACGGTGCGCGCGAGGTGGAGATATGCCGCGGCGGGCGATCCGCCCGGCAGCACGAAGGACTCCAATGGTTGCAGCGCGGCATTCATCTGGTCGATCTCGCGTTCCAGCCGCAGGACCTGGCTTTCGAGGATGCGAAGATCGCCCTCTTTCGCGTCGGGCCGGCAAAGATCGGCGCCCAGATCGAACAGGTCGTTCTGAATACGGGCCAGCATGGCGTCCGCAGCCCCTTTGGTATGCAGGCGCGCCAGCCCGACGGCGGCATTGGCCTCGTCGACATGACCATAGGCATCCACCCGCGGGTCATGCTTGGGAACGCGCTTGCCGCTGCCGAGCGACGTCAGGCCCTTGTCGCCGCCCTTGGTATAGATGCGGGTAAGCTTGACCACGGTGGCGAGCCTAACTTCGATGCCACGTCATCATGAAGATGACGAACAGCAAAATGGCGATCCCCTGCATGATGACGCGCCAGCGCATGAAGCGGTTGGAATTGCGCCGGGCGAACTCCCCGCCCCGGGCCATGGAAAACAGACCCAGGAACAGCACCCCCAGCGTCAGCCCCATGGCCACGATCAGCAGGGTAAAGATGAGTTTATCCATGGCTGGTGACTATAAGGCGAAGCGGAGGAGGGGGACAGAGGCCACCAGAACTCCTTCCAATCCCGTGGCGCAGCATAGCAATGACATACGATGAAAGAAGGACTGCCGGCGGATCGAAGGGCTCGATCGCAAGTATGCCCGAGTCCCTGCGGGGCATTAGCGGGACGAACGAATTGCCATTATTGTCTGGCGAAGCCACGCTCCCGGACGCGAATCGAGCCCGATGACTCAGCGCCTCAGCATCAAGCATCTTCAGGTTCTTGCCGCCTTTCGCCGCACCGGAAGCCTGAGCAAGATCGCTGAATTCCTTAAACTTACGCCCTCGGCCGTTTCCCGCCGGATCGATGAGGCCGAGGCCAGGTTAGGCCGCGCTCTATTCGTCAAGGCGAGCAATCGGGTGCGGCTTACCCCGGCGGGCGAATACATCCTTCAGGCCGCCGAGCGCATTCTGGCGGATCTCGATCGCGCCGAAAGCGTTGCCGCACGCCTGGGCAGCGATGTGCATCACGTCATCCGCATCGGCATGTCGGTCTATCGCAGCTTCGACTGGTTTCCCGAATTCGCAGCGTACCTGCTCCAGGCCAAGCCCGGGATTCGCCTGGAACTTGCCGCCGACGTGGATAAAGACGAACTCGATGCCCTGAAGGGTCATGGCGTCGATATTGTCATGACGCCCCTTGTCGACGACTTTCCGGGAACATCCAGGGTGGAGCTGTTCGCTGACGATCTGGTCGCCCTCGTAGCGCCTTCCCATCGACTCGCCAAGCGCCGCTTCATGCGCCCGGTAGACATCGGGCCGGAGGACTTCTACACTTACAGCCTGGCGGTGCGGCCGAGCTTCGAGTATCTGGAATTCTTGCTGCCCGCCCATGCCGCGCCGCATCGCTACGTCGTCGTCGATGCGCCCGAATCCGCGGCAGCCGCGGCCCGCGGTGGCCAGGGATTGACGATCCTCAGCAAATGGGCCGTGCAAGCCGATCTGGATGACGGCCGTTTGATCGGGCTTCCCTTGGGGAAGCAGGGCTTGAAAATCACCTGGGGGGCGCTTTTGCGGTCGACGGACGGGAAGGGGACCGTGGCATTCGATGTCGCCCAGCTCTTGCGAAATTTCTTCACGCAACGGCGGCAACGTGGACGCCGGCATCAGGCCCTCCGCATAGCATGAGGTGTCTGAGATTGCGAAAAAATCAAATAGATTTTGATAATTTTGACATTGCTGCACATTTCTCTTCGCCCTAGCGTGTCTCGGAGGCGGCCACCAGGGAGAGTTCATGGCAGCGCGAGCGCAGTCGGAACGACGGGAACCGGGCGAAAATGAGGGCGAGCTCAGCGCCATCGTCGATCTGGGCCGCTATCCTATCCACCGTCCAGCATCACCGGAGTGCCGGCGCCTAGTCGAAGCAGCGAAAACAAGTCTTTCCGAATCCGGCGCCTTTGTGCTGAAGGAATTCTTGCTTTCCTCGGCTGTGGCGGAAATCCTCGACCAGGCCGATTCGATGGCAAAGGCCGCCTTTGCTTCCAGCCAACCCCACAACGTCTTCCTGCTGCCCGGCGATTCCGCCTATCCGGCCGATCACGCGCGCAATCGTCTTGTGCGCAGCGAAAAGGCGGTGCTTGCCGATGACCAGATCCCGCAGGGCTCGCTGTTGCGCCGGCTCTATGGCGCCGGTTGCTTCCGGTCATTCCTCTGCGAGGTCCTCGGCGTCGAAGGACTCTTTGCCTTCGAGGACCCACTGGCACCTATCAATGTGAGTTTCTACGGCGAAGGAGAGGAGTTGGGGTGGCATTTCGACAATTCGCCTTTCGCCGTCACCTTGCTCTTGCGCGATCCCGCGAACGGCGGCGTGTTTGAATACGCGCCCAATATCCAACGGGATACACCGGAAGGCTATGCTGCGATCTCAAGCATTCTGGATGGTGACCAGGACAGTGTGCGCGTACTGAAACAGGGTCGCGGGGCACTCGTGCTGTTCAAGGGCGCACGCTCGCTGCATCGGGTCACGCCTTGCGGGGGTGCCATCGCGCGCACCATTGCCGTCCTGAGTTACGCATCTGAGCCCGGTCGAAGTCTCAAGGAGCATACACGGCTGTTGTTCTATGGTCGCACGCGGTGAAGTGCTCGAATTACATGCGGGAGGGCTCAAAGCACCTCGGCCTGCCAGCTGGATCCGACGCAAGAAATAGAGAGACCGAGTGACCGTCATCTTCAAGGACCCGCGTAAGCGCGCCTACCTTAACGCGAGTGGCAACGACGGACCTCTCAGAAGTCCCGTTCTGCCCACCACCATCGAGTTGGCGAGGCGCTATCGGCTCGCGCGGTTGCGTCGGCAAATTCAGTTGCACGACTGCGCGGCGGCCTTGCTCTACGATCCAATAAATATCCGCTATGCGCTCGACGCCGCGAATATGCAGCTGTGGACGTTGCACAATGCATATCGTTACGCGCTCGTCTTCGCCGATGGCCCGGCGATCATGTTCGAGTTCAAGGGCTGCGAGCATCTTTGCCGCGGTCTGCCGGGCGTCGATGAAATAAGGCCCTCGGTTTCCTGGATCTACATGGCCGCAGCCGAGAACGTCGACCGGCAGGTCAAGGCCTGGAGCGGGGAAATCGTCGAGCTGCTGCGCACGCACGGCGGCGGCAACAAACGGATCGCCATCGACAAGATCGAGCCGCTGGGGCTGAGGGCGCTAGAGCAGGCCGGTTACATATACGTCGAGGGCCAAGAGGTCACCGAGAAGGCCCGGGCGATCAAGAACCCGGCCGAGATCGAGATGATGGGTTGGGCCATCCGCGTCTGCGAGGCGGGGTTGGCGCGGATGTATGAAAATTCCCTGCCGGGCAAGACCGAGCAGGAAATCTGGGCCGAGTTGCACTTCGAGAATGCGCGCTCCGGCGGCGAATGGATCGAGACGCGGCTGCTGAAGGCCGGCGCCGGAACAAATCCCTGGTATGGAGAGTGCTCGGACTATGCCTGTCGAGAAGGCGACATGATTGCCGTCGATACGGATATGATCGGACCGTACGGCTATTGCACCGATCTCTCGCGCTCATGGATCTGTGGGCATCGCCGGATGAACGATACGCAGAAGCGGATCTATGGCACCGCGCTGGAGCAAATCCACCATAACGTGGCGCTCGTCGCGCCGGGGGTCAGCTTTTGCGAGTTCAACGAAAAATCCTGGCGGATACCCGAAAAGCACCAGACTTACCGGTACAATCTCGCCGCTCACGGCGCCGGGCTCGCCGACGAATGGCCCATCATCCCATTGCACACCGACTTCCAGACGGCCTGCGAGGGCCAATTCGAGTCGGGAATGGTGGTCTGTGTCGAGAGTCTGGTGGGTGAGGAAGGCAGCGAAAGCGTCAAGCTGGAAACCCAGGTTCTCGTGACCGAGACCGGCAACAAGCGGTTGGATGGTTTCCCGTGGGAAGAGCCTTAACACGGTCCCCCTGCGAGATCGACCAGGACGTGTCGCGCGCAAGGTGCGTGCCACTTGCTGAAAGAGCCAGGCAACAACAGAAGTAAGCAAGGGAGGATACGATGAGCGGTTCCAGACGACATTTGGACGAACTGCGCCGCCAGGCGACCGAAGTCGAAAACGATCTGATCGACGAATTGAGTGCCGGGCACATTGGCCGGCGCGAATTCCTGCGTCACGGGACGGTCCTGGGGATGTCAGCGCCGCTGTTGCTGGCCACCCTGGGCGGGCTCGCCTATTCAGTTGCCCCTCGGTCGGCGCGCGCGGCGACGGCGGGCGGCACGGTTCGCGTCGCCCAGACGACGCCCTCGGGTGCCATCGATCCTATCACGGTTCCGGACTCGGGCGGCGTCATCATGCTTTGCCAGACAGGCGAATACCTGGCCCTGTCCGGAGGCGATCTTCGATTGCGCCCGGTCCTGGCGGAGAGCTGGAAGCCCAATAAGGACGGGTCAGTCTGGACATTCACGCTGCGCAAGGGCGTAAAATTCCACGACGGCAAGACGATGTCGGCGGACGATGTGCTGGCAACGATCGATCGCCTGGCCGATCCGAAGAATTCCTCCAACGCGCTATCGGCTTTCAGCGGCGTCCTTTCAAAGGGGGGCACGAAGAAGGTGGACGACTACACCATCGAATTCCATCTTGACGCGCCCAATGGCAACTTCCCCTACTACGTCTCCTCTGACAACTACAACACCATCGTCCTGCCGGCGGATTACGCGGGGGACTTCGAAAAGAATTTCATCGGCACCGGTCCCTTCAAGTTGGAGAAATACACGCCCAAGGTAGGCGCTTCGTTCCAGCGCAATCCCGACTACTGGGGTCCAAAGGCCTTGCCGGAGCGCACCGAGTTTACCTTCTACGCCGACATACAGCCCCAGATCCTGGCATTGCAGGGCCGTCTGGTGGATGTGGTTGCCCAGGTGCCGGTGCAGGAAGGCATGGCGCTGCTGAACGACCCGAATGTAAGCATCACCAGCCTGCGATCGAGCGCCCATACGCAGGTGCATATGCGCACCGACATGGCACCCTTTACCGACAAGCGGGTGCGGCGGGCCATCGCGCTCTGCCTCGATCGCAAGAAGCTGGTCAATGGCCTCTTCCGCGGCCGCTCCGACATCGGCAACGACAGCCCGTTCGCGCCCGTCTATCCCTCGACCGACACCTCGGTGGGACAGCGCGATCTGAATATCCGCCAGGCCAAGCAATTGATGGCCGACGCCGGATTCGCCGACGGATTCAAGGTCAAGCTGACAAGCGAAAAGTTCATCGAGATTCCGAACTATTGCCAGGTCATCCAGCAGGCCGTCCGCGCAATCGGCGTCTCAATCGATCTCAACATCGAGAGCCAGGACGCCTATTATGGCAAGGCCGTCTTCGGCCAGTCGGATTGGCTCGATTCGATCATTGGGGCCACCGACTATGGCCATCGCGGCGTGCCGAACGTCCTTCTCGCCGCGCCGTTGACCAGCGATGGCACCTGGAACTCGGCGCATTTCAAGAGCAAGGAATACGACGGTCTGGTGTCGCAATATGTGGCGGCGCTCGATCTGGGCTCGCAAAGGGCGGTGGCGGGACAGATCCAAAAGCTGTTGCTGGACGAGACGCCCATCATCTTCTCCTACTTCTACAATTTTCTGACTGCGACGGCGAAGAACCTCACGGGAATCGAGACGACCGCCATGGCGCATGTCTTCGTCGATCGTGGTGTCTTTCGCTGAGGCGGGACGGGATCGCGCGGATACCTAAGGCAGGGCCAAACATGACCGACGATCGTCTTGCTCTGATAGATGGTGCCCTCCAGAAGGTCGGCGGCCTGTCTTATGATCGGGCCCGCGCGATGCCGGGAGGGTTTTATACGGATCCGCGCGTTCTCGCCCTGGAACGCGAGCAATTGTTCATGCGCGAGTGGATCTGCGTTGGCCGCCGGGAGGAAGTGGCCGAGCCCGGCGATTTCATGGCGATCCAGATTTGCGACGAACCTGTGATTGTCATCCGCGGCGAGGATGGAAAAATCCGCGCTCTCTCCAATGTGTGCCGCCATCGCGGCACCGTCATGGCGAGCGGGCGCGGCAACAAGCGGCGAATCGTCTGCCCGTATCATCATTGGTCTTATGACGCCGCCGGTCGTCTCTTGGCCGCGCCACGCATGCACCAGCGGCCCGATTTCGATCCGGGCAGCTGTCGCCTGCCAGAATTCGCCTGCACCATCTGGCAGGGTTTCCTCTTCGTGTCCCTGGCTTCCGATCCGCCCGCGCTCGCCCCGCGGCTCTCTCCGCTGGAAGACATGATCCGGCCCTATCATCTGGAGCAGGCGGTCCTTCGCTATGTGGCCGACGAGGTCTGGCAGACCAATTGGAAATGCCTGCTGGAAAATTTCATGGAGGGCTATCACCTCTCGGCTCTCCACCACCAGACGCTGCACAAAGTCAATCCGACCAAGCTCTGCCATCACTTCCCGCCCGGCGAGGCCTATTTCGGCTACCATGCCGGCTTCTCGCCCGATCTGCCGCGCTCCCGGAAGGGCCATCCCGAGCTTTCCAACAGTCAGCTCGACGATTGCGTCATGCTTGCTGTGCCGCCGGGGCTGGCCGTGGGTTGTGCGAGCGACTACAGCTCGTTCATCTGCATTCAGCCCGAATCCATCGATCGGGTGCGGGTAAAGCAGGGCCTCATCTTCTTTGGCCCCGACTGGCCGCAGGGAACGGTGGATTGGGCCGTCGACCTGTTTCAGAAGACCATGGCCGAAGACAAGGCCGTGCTCGTCAATTTGGCAATGGGCTTGAAGTCCCGTCACTATCAGCCAGGCCCCCTGGGTCCTGCGGATTGCGAGGGTCCAATCTGGGATTTCTACAACTACATAAACCGACGGATGGGATCCGCCGTGGCGGCAGCTTCAGCAGCACGGCCCGCCTGACGGCGCCATCTATCGATGCAAGGGCTGGCTCAATCCGCCGGACCGAACACCGACGGATAGCAATAGAAGCCTATGACAGGGAATGTGCCCATGGTCGATATTCAAGCGCAGGAAGCCAGGCGCGATCGTCGGCGTCCCGGGCGGTCGTCCGATGCGCGGGAGGAAACACGCAAAACCAACTACCGCAATCTGCGCAATCCGTTCCGCCCGCAGAATGTCTTTACCGACGACCAGATCGCGGAAATTCAGAACACGGCGCTCCGAGTGCTGGAGGAACTGGGGATACTGGTATTGTTGCCCGAAGCCCGCGCGATTTTCCGGCAGGCCGGCGCGCGGGTGGACGAAACGACACAAACCGTTCGGCTGGGGCGCGAGATTGTAACGGCCGCTCTCTCTACTGCGCCCAAGACGATCCTTGCCTCTGGGGGCGACCGGCATCGCGATCTGAATCTCGAACTGGGCAGTCTGTGCTTCGTGGGCGGGGCCGGCGCCCCCAATGTCACCGATATCGACCGCGGGAGGCGCCCGGGCAGGTTGGCGGATTTCGAGGACCTGGTGCGTCTCGCGCAGTCCTTCGATGTCATCCATATGCAATGTCCGCATGTCGAACCCCAGGATATCGAGCAGCGCTTTCGCCACTATGCCGTCAACCGCGCCCAGTTGACTCTGTCGGACAAGCTGCCGTTTCTTTATGCCCGTGGCACGGCGCAAGTGACTGATGGATTCGAGATGGTCCGTCTGGCACGCGGCCTATCCGAGGCTGAGTTCCGGGCCGGCGCCCATTGCTACACCGTCATCAACACGAACTCGCCACGCCAGCTCGATATTCCCATGGCCCAGGGAATCATCGACTTCGCCCGATGGGGCCAGGTTTCCATCATCACGCCGTTCTGCCTGGCCGGCGCCATGGCGCCCATCACCGTTGCCGGCGCTCTCACGCTCCAGCACGCTGAGGCGCTCGCCGGCATCGCCTTGGCGCAATTGACCCATCCGGGTGCACCAGTGATCTATGGAAGTTTCTCCTCCAACGTCGACATGAAATCGGGTGCCCCGGCCTTCGGAACACCCGAGCATGTTAAGGCGACGCTGGGCGCGGGCCAGCTTGCGCGGCACGTCGGACTGCCTTGGCGGGCCGGCGGTGGCAGCGCGGCCAATATTTCGGATGCTCAGGCGGCCAATGAAACGCAATTCGGCCTGTGGGGCGCCGTCCTTGCCGGGACCACCGTGCTGATCCATTCCGCCGGCTGGCTGGAGGGCGGGCTGACGGACTCTTTCGAGAAATTCATCACCGATATCGAGGCGCTTCAGACCATCGCCGAGCTTTGCGTTCCGACGCCGGGCGATTCTGCGGCGATTGGATTCGCGGCCATCGCCGAGGTCGAGCCGGGCGGACATTTCTTCTCCGCCCAGCACACGATGTCGCGCTATCGCACGGCCTTCTATGATCCGCTGGTGGCCGACTGGTCGAATTTCGGGACCTGGAGCGAATCCGGCGGCAAAAGCGCAACCGTGCGAGCCAACGCGATCTGGAAGAGAAAGCTCGCCGAATTTCAGGCGCCGGTGTCCGCGGCGGGCGTGGCGGAGATACTCGATCCTTTCATTGCCCTGCGCAAGGCGGGCGGTGGCGCCATGCCGGTCTCGTGATGGCCGCGGCGGCACGATCAGCAATTTTTTTATCCAATATGACAAACAGGACGCAAACAATGCGAATGACACTGGAGGACGTCTATCAGCTGAGCCTGGCCGCCCTGCAGGGCAGCGGCGCGAGCCTGGGCCAGGCGGCTCCGGTGGCCGATTCCGTGCGAGAGGCGGAGGCCGAAGGCATTCGCAATGTCGGCCTGGGGTATCTGCCCATCTACTGCGAGCACCTGCTTTGCGGCAAGGTGAAGGGCGATGCCGAGCCCCGCTTGATCGAGGCGGCGTCGGCCGTGCTGCGGGTCGATGCTGGCCATGGCTTTTGCCATCCCGCCTTTTGCTGGCGCTGCCCCGGTTCGTCGACATGGCCGATGCATCTGGCATTGCCGCGCTCGCCATCGCGCGCTCATATTCTGCCGGCGTCGTCGGCTGGTTCGTCGAGCGGCTGGCCGAGCGCGGGCTGGTGGGGCTTGCCTTCGCCAACAGCTCGGCCTCCATCGCTCCCTGGGGCGGCAGCAAGGCCATGTTCGGAACCAATCCCATCGGATTTGCCGCCCCGCGTCCGGGCGGTCCGCCGATTGTCGTCCATATGGCCTCCAGTGCCACGGCGCGAGTCAACATAGTTCAGGCGGCGGCCCGCGGCGAACAGGTGCCGCCGGGCTGGGTTTTCGATTTCGAGGGGAAACCCACCACGGATCCCAAGGCGCTGCTCGCCGGGGGCAGCGTCGGTCCGCTGGGCGGGGCCAAGGGCTACGGCCTTGCCCTGATGGTGGATATTCTCGCCGCCGGGTTGACGGGCGCCAGTTGGTCCCATGAGGCGTCTTCATTCGCCACCAATGAAGGTGGGCCACCGGACGTGGGCCAGCTCTTCATCGCGCTGGCGCCGCGATTGACCGGGGGCGAGAATCTAGGCAAGCGCTTGGCCGGCCTGGCGGCCCTGATCGCCGAGCAGCCTGGCGCGCGCCTGCCGGGCGACAAGCGCCACGACCATCGTCAGGCCGCAGCGCGCAATGGGATCGATGTGCCGGAGGAGTTGGCGACGAAACTCCGAGACTATGCCGGGCGCCGGTAAGCGGCTGCCCGGGGCCGCGCATTGGCTAGGCCAGATCTAGCCGCTCCTTGCGCCGGATGAACGGCGAATGGACGGGCGCATGGGGTTTGATGCGCCCCTTCGCACCCCACTCTTCCATGCGATTGAAGGGGATGATCGCTCGGCGATCCAAATCGCCCAGTGCAGCTTCGATGTCGCTCTCTACGGCGCGCAGCCGCGCTTCGACGACCTCGGCATCCGAATAGCGCAAGCCGGCTTCCACGCCATAGGCGACGAAGGGCGCGAGGATGGAATAGCCCACATAAGCGAGCGTGAAGTTGACGGGCCAAAACAACAGGTCGATGTCGCCGCTGCGGCCGTCGAATGCATAGGTTTGCGGGCTGGTGCCGACGGTGACTGACGGCATGGCGCGCTTGCCCAGGAAGCGGCCCTTCTCGAAGCGCTTCTGGCTCGTATAGACCTCGCCATAGATCAGCACGCGGTCGAACCATCCCTTGAGTGTCGCCGGCGGCAGGTGCCACCACATGGGATATTGCAGGATCAACAGATCGGCGCGGTCGAGCCTTTCGATCTCGGCGGCTACTTCTTGTGGCATCGTCCCGTGATTCGAGGCATGGCGCTGCTCGGCCTGG
>WNFP01000780.1_pt1 | contig 24682 bp, 26 predicted proteins | sample 5400201 | NCBI WGS metagenome assembly WNFP01 (sample SAMN13153355, study PRJNA577476) | soil metagenome | isolation source: 115 cm saprolite under Madrone tree | place: USA:California | collected 2016-06-14
CCTTGATCATACTCGGCGCGGCGCTCCGTATCCCGTTCCCGACGCAACACCCGCAGTTCGCTGTCCGCCAGGCATTCCTCTTCGGCCTGGTCGAGCGCGGTTTCGGAAATCAAAATGCCCTGGCGTTCGTACCGCCGGCGCGCGCGGCTGAAACGCACGACTACCGCCGAAAGAGGGCTATACTTCCTAGCTCGGCGGGTGAGTGCGGCATCCCCGCTGGGAAGGTAGACAAGTTCATCGAGATCGGCGCAGCTCATGCAGAGTCCGCGCTCGCCGTCCTTAAACAGCAAGTCTCCCTTCCACAGTGCCTTGTTACATTCGGAGCATGTGGACTCGCGGAGGATGGAGAACACAACCAAGTCCCGAGATTCTGCCATCGCTATGATCGGGTTCCTGAGCGCCCTGGAGGAGCACGCTTAATACTAAACCTGGGCGCAGTTGCCACAGGTCCATCCCAATCGTCTCGGACCGCCAAACTGTGACGCCGGTGTAACGCAAAACCTGCCATCACTACCAAAGTTCACATCATCGACACTTCACGGCGACTGATTCTAAGAATTCGGCTTACAGGTCCGGCTGCCACAAACTTCTACTTTCAATCACTTGCAAGAGCCAACAAAGCCCGGTTGTGACGCCGGCGTGACACGCTTGGGCAGCGGCAACGACATTCCTCTTTCTCTAGTACACACAGCCGGGCAGATTCGTTGATGTCGGATGTGCGCGCCACATGGTACCATTCCCGCGTGGGCGACTCCGCTTGCGTCCCGAGTGCTGCCTCGGCCGTCCCAACCACGACGGTTATTTCGCGGCATTCCGCCCTCGTCCGCATCACTCACTGGATCACGACCCTGTGCTTTTTTGCCCTGCTCATCAGCGGAGTTGAAATTGTGATCTCTCACCCCCGCTTCTATTGGGGCGAAACCGGCAACGATTTGACGCCACCGCTGTTCAAACTGCCGATACCTGCCTCGAGGGCATTGGTGCCGACCGGCTACGGGTACGTGCTGCCGGACCAGAACGGCTGGAGCCGGTATCTCCACTTTCAATCTGCCTGGGTGGTGGTATTGACCGGCTTACTGTATGTAATCTTCGGCTTGTTTACTGGCCATTTGCGGAAAGACTTGCTCCCGGGTAAGAACGATCTGTCGTGGCAGGCGTTCTCGACGACGCTCGCCGGCCATTTGCGCTTCGAGCGGCCGAGTGAGGCGGAAGCCTGGTCGTATAACGTGCTCCAGCGGCTCACTTACATGTTCGTGATCTTCGTTCTTTTCCCGTTAGTAATCTGGACGGGCCTGGCGATGTCTCCCGCCTTTGTTTCCGCGGTTCCGGCGACCGTCACTGTGCTCGGCGGCCAGCAATCGGCGCGCACGATTCACTTCTTCGTCTCCCTGTCTCTCCTGCTCTTCCTGCTGGTCCACGTTGTGATGGTTTGTCTTGCCGGATTCAGGCGCCGCATGCGAGCGATGATCACGGGCCGGGCCGCTACACCTATGGAGCACACATGAGCGATCTCTCACGTCGCAAACTGATCACAACCGGACTCTCGGCCACAGCGGGCGCATGGGGCCTGGGCGTGGCCGCGCGCATTGCGCAAAGGTATGGGCTGGTCCCGCCCGATCACGGCGGAATCTATGGCCTCGGCGAAACCCTGACCTATGCTTTCCAGCGTCTGCTCACGAGGCACTCCTTAGCTCGTGAGTTCCCTCGGAGCCAGATCTCGAAGCCTCCATTCGCGAACGAAATCCCGCCCCTAAATGAACCCTTCAAACGCCTTCAGGCCGGAGGATTCGCTGATTGGCAGCTCTCCGTCAACGGCATGGTTGCCCGGCCTGCCTCGTTTTCGCTTGACCAGCTTAAGAGCTACCCGCCTCGCAGCCAGATCACTCAACTGCAGTGCGAAGAGGGTTGGTCGTATATAGCCGAGTGGATCGGTGTGCCTCTCTCCCACATCCTGCAACTCGTGGAGGTCCACCCGCAAGCCAGATACGTTGTCTACTTCTCTATCGATCCCGACTGGTGGGAAAGCATCGATATGGCCGATGCATTGCATCCGCAGACTTTTCTCGCCTATGGGATGAATGGCGATGAACTCCCCGTGGGCAACGGCGGGCCGCTTCGCCTGCGGCTGCCCCGCCAGCTTGGCTACAAGAGCGTGAAATACATCACCCACCTGACGGTCACCGACAGTCTGAAAGGTTTCGGCAAGGGTCTGGGCTCCGCGTCTCCAGAAGGAGGCTATGCCTGGTACGCCGGCATCTGACAGATTCGTTTCAGGCGAGTGGCGCATCTCTGTCGCGAATGGATGACGGGCAATGGGTATGGTTCCAATTGCGGAACCTCTCGCGCGGGACATCCCAGGCAAGGTCCACGGAGATCTCCCGGATCACGTTCCTGACAACTGGACGCGCGAGGATGCAGGGCAGGACTCAGCGCAGGCGAAGTACTATCCAGAACATGGTTAGGTCATTGCCGCTCATCTTGGAACTGAAACCGTCGGAAGCGCAGGCGTCGTTGGCTCGCTGAAAAGGTGGGTCTACCGCGTAGATTGCAGCAATTTGTATTACGATCTTCAGGGTAACAGAAAGCCCTCTCTTGCCATTGGCCAAGGCATTGATTTCCGAATCGAAAAGGAAAGGGCCTAATCTAAAGGGGGGCAGGAAAGAGACTCGGTATCGGGTTGTCGGTATGGGTAAGCTGGATCAGAAGCAAATTCCAAATTAAGACACATAACTGGACTCGCCTTCGGGTCTAGGTGAGCCTCATCCATCCAAATCAATCCGCACCGTAAGCAAGTCCGTTCCGAATAATCACACCGCGGCCGCATTCGATGTGCTCCCTGGCACCTGACCGGCGAGCCAGCGCCGACCATCCACCCTTTTCAGTTGACAAGACATTTCGTTGCTGTACTATTCCGTGGGTTCCCTACGCCACATCGTCCAAAGTAGCAGGCCTGCAGGGCTCAAATTTCTACTACAGGAGAATGACGATGAGCAGGAAACTTTTTTCAGTTCTGGTATTTGCAGGGCTGATCGCGGCGGTCATGTTTACGCTTCCCGTGAGTGGACAGAACACACGCCAAATCTCAAGTAGCGGCACAACCTTTTTTGCGCCGGCGGCGCCGGACGATACTTCAGCGGTCCAAAACCCCGAGGTCGCCAACCCCGGGGAAGGTGACACCCAGGATTCCGCCGAGGCCACTGATGGCCGCCACGGTGTAAATCGCAGCTTTTCCGGTCCCACCACTGGCACTGGCCGGTCCGTGAATCCGCACAAGAAGGCCAAGTCCAACCCCGAGTTGAACCTCAGTGTGGAGGGATTGAACTTCAACAAGCAGCGCTTCGCCAACGGCGGCAACCAGTTCTCGGTGGAACCACCCGATCAGGGCTTGTGCGTGGGGAACGGTTTCGTGGTTGAGTCCGTCAATGACGTGATCAGGGTTTTCCACACGAACGGTACTCCAGCCACCGGGATCCAGGATCTCAATACATTCTACGGCTACCCGGCGGCAATCAACCGCACCACCATTGTGCAGGGCCCGTTCGTCACCGACCCGAGCTGCATCTATGATCAGACGACGGGGCACTTCGTGCATGTAGTTCTGACGCTTGAGGTGGTGCCATCGGGCGCAACTCGTGGCAGATTCATTGGCCCGAATCACCTCGATGTCGCAGTGAGCAACACCTCGGATCCGACTGGCGCGTGGACGATCTATAGGATCCCGGTGCAGGACGACGGCACCGATGGCACCCCGGACCATCACTGTTCCCCGGCTGGCACCCCGCCTCCGACTTTCCGAACCAATCCGCGAGCGTGCATCGGCGACTACCCGCACATTGGCGCTGACCGCAACGGCATCTACCTTGAGACAAACGAGTATGATTTCTTCGGGAACGCATACCACGGCTCTCAGATTTACGCCATCTCCAACCAACAACTCGCCTCGCTTCCAGCCAGCATTACCTTGACGCAGTTCGATACCGCCAATCTTGGTCCTGCCGGCAAGCCTGGCTTCACCATCTGGCCGGCCCAGACACCGGGCAACCAGTTCTCTGACGACCAGGGCGGCACCGAGTACTTCCTGAGCTCGACCGCGGCAGACGAAGCCCAGTGCGATTCTGAAGTGGTGTGCAGCGGCACGGGCACCAGCAACCAGCTTGTGCTGTGGGCGCTGACCAACACGTCATCGCTCGGCTCCGGCAGCCCGTCTCTCTCGCTTACCAATGCCCTCATGGCGGTTGATCAGTACGGTATCCCGCCTAAAGCCAACCAGCCGACGACCGGCGACTGGCCGCAAGGGCAGTGCCTCAATGATCCTAGTTGCGCACCAATCCTAATCGGCGTGCGCGATCCATTCACTGAGGTCATCGCTCGTTTGGACAGCAACGATACGCGCATGCAGCAGGTCGGGTATGGAAATGGAAAGGTCTGGGGTGCGCTCGATACGGATATTATCGTGAACGGCCTGCATAAGGCGGGTATCGAGTACTTCATTGTCAAGCCAAGCATATCCTCCGGCTCGGTGGTGGGAAGTTTGGCACTGCAAGGTACGCTGGCGCTGGCCGGCAATCACCTGACCTATCCGGCGATGGGGGTCACGTCCAACGGACGAGGGGTGATGGCTTTCACGGTCGTCGGCGATGATAACTACCCGAGTGCAGGCTACGCCAGCATAGATGGGTCGATCGGCGCCAGCGACATTCACATCGCCGCCGCTGGCGTCGGGCTGGACGATGGCTTCACCGCTTACCAAGCGCAGGTCTTCCCCAACCCGGTCCGCGTGCGCTGGGGCGACTACGGCTCCGCCGCGACAGATGGCAAGAGTATCTGGATCGCCTCCGAATATATTGGGCAGTCTTGCACTCTCACTCAGTACCTCATTGCACCGATTGGCAGATGTGGTAACACACGCGGTGCCTTGGGTAATTGGGACACGCGCATCAGTATGCTAACGCCGTAGCCATAAATCACGCATCGGTTTCCCTTCAAGGCCGCTGCAGAGCTTTGCGGCGGCCTACTCATCCAAATCAATCCGCACCATGAGCAAGTCGGCCCTCAAGATTTGACAGCAACAATCCTCCGGCCTAAGCTGTTTCCCCGTAAATAGTCATCAGCAGATCCGATCCCACAAGAAGAGGAGGCAGGTCATGAACCAGAAAAGTTTTGCGTTCCTACTCGCATCAATATTGTCTCTCGCGGTGTTGCTCAACGCGGCCTGGGCTGCGAGCGCAGAAGAAGAATTGAAGAAGCTTGAGACCGATCGCGCCGCCGCCGTCGTCAAAGGCGATGTGGCAACACTCGAGAAGCAAACGTCTGACGACTACACCCTGATCAACATGAATGGCCAGATGTCGGACAAGTCGCAAATGGTAAACGCGTTTAAAACGGGGCAAAGTAAACTCACGTCTGACGAGCTCTCCGACATGAAGGTACGCGTGTATGGCAACACGGCAGTGATCACCGGTAAGGCCGACGTGAACGGGACCCTGGGGGGAAAAGATGCGACCGGCCAAATAATGTTCACCCGGGTCTACGTGAAAAAAGGCGGCCAGTGGCAGTCAGTCGCGTTTCAACAGACTCGCGTCTCGAATCCCTAACTAAAAAACCACGAGCCGAGCGTGCCAACGCTCGGCCCTTTTTCGGCCGGATATTGCACCCGACAACCTGCCCCGGACTCTGGTCGGCATCGCCCTCTTCTCCCCCAAAAAGCTCATTGCTGCGTCATTCTCGATTTCTTGCGGACGGTCGACAACCCTGATGACCTCCGGAAGAGTACAAACAGCTCCCTCGCGAAGCGCAACATGTCCGGCCAATTCTTCCGTTCTTCCTCGGATCCCAATCACACCAGATTTCAATGAGAACCTTGAAGTACGCCATGAGACCTCCTTCCCGGCGTGGGAGTCTCCTTCGCGATTTTTCACTCCATCCCCGCCGATGCGTTTGGGCTCCTTCAACGAACTCACGACACGTCGGCGTCGTTTGCGTTGAAGGCCACGGTGTCCTAAAGTCCAACTGATGCCTACCGACTCAGCTCCCGGGGAATCGTTTCGTCTGCGTGCTCCGGAAACTTGGCTATCCCCCCAAAGGCTAAGGCTGGTTCAGCAAGATCGTTCATGAAACCGGAACGTATACCGAATGTTGTTTCCTTCCGGGGAGACCCATCCCGGACGAAACCTGCATCCAACAATGTTGCGCCCGTATCTTCGCAAACTGCTTCTCGATCAGGATGAGTTCATGCGACTGTTGCAAGACGGCTAGATCGGACACGCGAACGACAACTCGTGGCCATCCGGATCTGGCATGTGGAAATACCGCTCGCCCCATGATGCGTCTCTCGGGCTCCCTGGCTGAAGTCCTTTTCCCCGCAGGTATTCCCAGAACCCATCCACGTCCGCTACATAGAAGATCATCCGTCCCCAGCCAGAAACGGGATGACCTTGCTCTAAATTGAGGATTGAGGTTTTGGCGTCCTTGGCGCGAAGCGAAGAGAAAAACGCATCGTCCCCACCGTAGACAAGTTCCATCCCGAGCACATCTCGATAGAACTGCACAGAAGCCTTCATGTTCAAAACCCGAAACGTCACCGCCGAAATCTTTTCAATCCTCATCGCGCCTCCAAAGAAATGAAAGTGCATCCCGTCTGGCATTCCCCGGTGCTCCTCAAGGCCTCGAGACTCAGTTACCTTCGTCACCCGCTTTGAGCCTTTCTCCCTCAACTTAGAACACCGCTCGAGCTACGATCAAGATTCCGAATCAGGGGGTATCCGTGAATCGTCGCTTGGCTTTACGTAGTTTCTTGCTCCTTCTACTTTGGGCGTCAGTTGCTTGCTCAACCAAACCCGCAGGCGACAACGTAGAAGCTTCGGCCACATCGCATATATTCGGCAGAAAACAAGTCACCCTCCCCCCAGGTACCGCCATCACCGTGCGCCTGGCCAGCGCAGTGGGCTCCAAACTGAGCGCGAAGGACGACCACTTCAGCGCCACCGTTGCGACCCCAGTGCAAGTAGACGGCAAGGTAGTCCTTCCCGCAGGAGCCGAGGCATTAGGTAGAGTCGTCGAAGCCGTGCCACAGGGCCGCTTCAAGGGTGCCGCCGTACTCCGGCTCGTCCTTGAGACCGTGACGGCGAACAATAGCAGCTACGACGTGCAAACAAGTTCGGTCAGCCGCTACCTCAAGGGCAAGGGGAAACGTACCGCCACCTTCATCGGCGGCGGCGCTGGAGGCGGAGCCTTGATCGGAGGTCTTGCCGGCGGTGGCAAAGGCGCACTCATCGGTGCAGCATTGGGTGCAGGTGCGGGAACCGCGGGAGCGGCCTACACCGGGGAGAAGGAGATTGTCCTGCCCGCCGAGTCCACTCTCAGCTTCAAACTCGCCGAACCCCTCACCATCAAGATGTAGTAGTAAATCAGACGAGTTACCCACGGCCAGAGGAAGCCGCCCCACCGGGCGGCTCTTCCGTCGCAATTTCAAACACCTAACATCCACGGAAAGCGCCCGATCCGCAACACGAATTATTAAGCCTCGGCGGAAGTCTGATGCGCCGCCTCGATGGGGAAGCTGATCGAACGCATGCCATAAGGGGCTGCTTTGCATGCTCGCCGTGCTCGGCTTCACGGTATCACAGGTCATGTAAGGCGTTACTTGAGAGCGTCAGCATCTCCGCCCTCTCCGAAGGCATCTAAGTAGGTGGAGGCGCATATATGAAGCGATTTTCTCTGGTGGCTATCAGCTTGATTGTGGTGGCCGCGATTTCCGCGCCTGCTGCGCCCCATCCGAGCACCGCGAAAGTGCCAGCGTTTCCGGGCACTCTGGCGAATGCGCGCTATGTGTACGTTGCCTCCTATGAAGGAGATCAGTTCAATCCGAACCTGCTTCCGGAAGATCGGGACGCGATCGGCGCTGTGCAGAACGCCATTCAGAAGTGGGGCAAACTGACGATCGTGTATCGGCCCTCCGAAGCCGACATCATCATCCTCGTGACGAGCAGGCCTTCCGAAGATCTGATGGCCGTATACGATGCCCATCAGGGGCCGAGTGGCAATTTTCTCTGGCGCGTCATGGCACGCGACGGTCTCCAGTCCGACGAAACTCCGCTGGTCACGCAATTTGAAAAGGGATTCGAGAGTGTGCAAAAGCACAAGTAACCTTGGGCGCACGCGTTGCCCGAAACGAAGTCGAAGCAAGCGAACCGCGGAGGGCACACTCTGCAGACCGATCGAACCTGATCCTCTGCCATCTGTGTCGCCCGCGGTTTTCGCCTTCACGGCACGAGTCACTCGGAAGGATTGGGAGTTGGCGTGAGGACATGCCCGACCCTGCGCCAACCCCACATCACGGTCTCCGTCACCAAGATTCTGCTTCCCCGTCCCAAACAGCGCAGGGCAATATCTGCGGGGTTTCAACAACACCGGTACGCGGAAGCTGAAACTTCGAGAGGACAATTTTTACCTACACCAAGTACGGTCGTATATACCCTGACCACAAAGAGGGAGATGAAAGGCGTCTTTGACTGCGAATGAAGCTCTTGAGGCTGGATTAGAGACTGGGGAACAGCAGATGGATCCTGGCTTCCAGCCGGTCAAAATAGTAGTCAACTAATAACAAGCCCGGATGCCAGTCGGGCCGATGTGACGCGCTCTACTCCCACATTTGGTTCGAGGCATGTCTGGCGTCCGTTTCCTCCCTCTTAGACCCAGCCGAAAGCGAACGGTGTCTCGTCCCTAGCCCTTCTGGTTCGTTCTTCAAGAATTCCCCGCCGGGTTCGAAGGCACCTCCCGTGGCCGCAGATAGAAGAAGAACGCTGCGAACACCAGCCTGACCACCGATCGTCCCCAAATGAGGTGGCCAGGATAGATTCTCTGGATGTCGACGGTGTAGAGCGAAAGCAAGGGCGTTACGGCGAGGATGACAAGACCCACAATCAATCCATCAACAATAGCCAGGTTGCGCTCCGGATCTCGGGAGGCAAGAAACAGCATCGCGCTGACCATGAGCACGATTCCACCCATCTCCTTCAGAAGGAAGAGCAGCAGACTCGAAACCTCGGCCTCGGGAGGGTGTAGGAATAAGCGGACTACAAGATCTCGGCTCCCGAAAATCATCAACAGCGCGCCTATGGCGAGTAGCACAGAAAAGATGCGCAGCGCTACCTGCAACGCACGATACGGTGGTCTTGACATGGCAGGAGGCCTCCCTTCGCTGAACACTGAAATGTGCCACTGAACCTGTTTCGGGTGCAGTCTACGCCAATTTCAGCCCGCTCAACCTCGCAAAATCCGTGACCCGGATCTCCTGAAAGATCCGAGTCCCAGGCACGCAGAAATTCGTGACCTGACATGTTGAACCTGCCAATCAAGGGGTCTAGAATTTTGTCGTCACCTTTCAGCACTTTGGAGGTCGGTATGCCCAACTACGAATTCTTCTGCCGGGACTGCAAGAAAACCTTTTTGAAGACTCTGACCATTGCTCGGCATGAGAACGAAAAGATAGCCTGTCCGCACTGCGGCAGCAAGAATGTCGAGCAGCGCTGGTCTGCGTTTTCCGCGATCACCTCGAAGAAGAGTGCCTGACCACATTTTCCGAGGAGGCGTCTATGCAGTTTGACAATTTCTCCTTCGGCTCCATCCAGATCGATGGCAGCACGTATGAACATGATGTCGTAATCGACCGTGCGGAGATCTCTAAACGCAAGAAAAAAGCATCCAAGCAATTCCGCCAGGAGTTTGGACACACGCCACTGTCCGTTGAAGAAAACATACCCTGGAAATGCCGCCAACTCGTCATCGGCAGTGGTGCATACGGCAGATTACCGGTGATGCAAGAAGTGCGGCGCGAGGCCGAGCGTCTAAAGATCAAGCTGTTGGTTTTGCCAACCCCCGAGGCCATCAAGGTTTTGGAGCAGGACCAGAAGGACACCAATGCCATCCTCCACGTGACATGTTAGTCGTCTGCCATCGACGGAGGCGTCGCACCATTCTTGGGTGATTACCCTGAAGCTAAGCGTGTACCGCAATTTCGCAAACACCCAAAAGCGTGCCAGCGGTAATCACCCCGCGCGACGGATTCCTTTTACCCTTTGTTCGCCCGCATAGTCGAACCGACCACCAAGCCAGGCAACAATAAACTGGTTGCCGACACCATCGCTGACAAAGTACGGCCGATCCTGAAGAGACAGCTGCGCCCGTGAGCTACATCAACTCCGCAATGAACGACGCGACTACGTCGGGTGGTATCTGGAGGTCACCACGCACCAGCGGGCCAGTGTTTAGAACTGGCTCTGCTCCGTGCAAGGTGGGCACATCGGTGCGCTCAAAGAATTTCCCGATGGGGATCTCCTCACCCCAAAGCAGCGATTTTCCCATCGCCGCCATCCAGTCGGCACAGTCATAAGTTGGATCGTCCTCGAGTTTTTTCATACGAGGACGGAACCACTGGTAGGTGTTGTCGAGGTTATAGGTCACGCAGGGGCTGAAGACGTCCAGGAACGAGAAGCCCTTGTGCTGGATGCCTTGTTTGATCAGCTGGGTGAGGTGCTTCTGTTCCCCGCTGAAGCCGCGCGCGATGAACGTGGCCCCGGCGGCCAGAGCCAGCGAAATCGGATTAACCGGCGCTTCGATGTTGCCGAAGGGCATACTTTTCGTCTTCATGCCGATGCGGCTGGTGGGCGAGGTCTGGCCGGTAGTAAGGCCGTAGATCTGGTTGTCCATCACGATGTAGAGGAGGTCAACATTGCGCCTCATGGTGTGGACAAAATGGTTGCCGCCGATCCCGAAGCCGTCTCCGTCGCCGCCAGTCACTAGGACGGTCAGCTCGTGATTCGCCAGCTTCAGTCCGGTGGCTACCGCCAACGCCCGGCCGTGCAAGGTGTGCATGCCGTAGGTGTTGATGAAGCCCGGGAAATTGGACGAACAGCCGATGCCGCTGATGGTGACAACGTTGTGGTTTGGGATCTGCAGCTCGACCAGGGCCTTCTCGACCGCGGCGAGCACGCCAAAATCGCCGCACCCGGGGCACCAGTCGGGATCGACTTTGCCCTTCAAATCGGCCATTGTCAGGTTTTTGGGAGGCGCTAGAACTGTCGCCATGTTTTGTTCTCCTCAAACCATGATTTCATGCACGGGAACGGAAAGTTTAGACTTCCCGCCCAATTGCTCCTTTACCGCTTCCACAATGTGGTGCGGCATGAACGGTTCCCCGTCGTATTTTCGGATATAGCCGTTGGGCACATAGCTGGTTTCGCTGCGCAAGTAGCGGGCAAACTGGCCGCTATAGTTGTTCTCCACGATGAAGGTGTGCCGGGTGTCTTCCACAATGTTGAGAATAGCCTCGCCATGCAGCGGGACGAGCCAGCGAATCTGAAGCTGATTGGCCGAAATGCCTTGCTCGGTGAGGATCTCGCAGGCCTCTTCGATCACTCCTTTAGTGGACCCCCAGCCGATCAACGTCACCTCGGCATCGCGCGGGCCCACGAGCGCGGGCGGAGGAACCGCGGCCTCGATGCCGGCTACTTTCCGCATACGCTTCTCCATCATGGCGCGTCGCTTCGTCGGGTTAGTGAATTCGTCGCTGATCAAGATACCGTCTTCCTCGTGTTCGTCCGTCGCCGCAGTGTGGGTGTGCCCGGGAACGCCCGGAATCGCTCGCGGCGAAATACCACTTTCCGTGATTTTGTACCGCTTGTAGCCGCCGTTGCCAGGGGTGCTGGATGCCGGAGTGGCTGTGGTAATTAGCTCTCCGCGATCGATGACGGGATTAAAGTCCAGGTCCTTCGGGTCCACACTGAGCCTGCCTTCCGACAGTAATAGATCGCAGAGCACGATGCCTGGGCACTGGAAACGATCAGCGATGTTGAAAATCTCCGGGATGATCTTGAAACAATCTCCAATATCGAGCGGAGCCGCCAGGACGCGCGGATAATCGCCGAAAGCGGCGCCCAACATTTGCCAGAGATCACCCTGCTCCGTCTTGGTGGGAACCCCCGTGGACGGACCGGCCCGCTGGCAATCAATTACTACTACCGGCGTTTCCATCATGGCCGACATGCCAAGCCCTTCGCTCATCAGGGCGAAGCCGCCGCCGGAGGTGGCGCACATCGAGCGAACGCCGGCGTGGGCGGCACCGATCGCCATATTGACAACCCCAATCTCGTCTTCCACCTGCCGGACCATGATGCCGGCCTTGCGCGCATGTGCGGCCATCCAGTGCAGCACTCCGGTCGAAGGGCTCATCGGGTAGGCGGAGTAGAATTTCACCCCCGCGGCCGCGCCGCCCATGGCCATGGCAACGTTGCCGCTGAGCACCGCGTAGCGATTCTCCGCCAGGGGAAGTGGTCGAGCGAAAGGCGTGAAATTCGAGGTGGCGTAATCATAGCCGGCTCGTGCAATTTCGAGGTTTTCGGCCACCACAGGTTGTCCTTTCTTCTTGAACTGCTCGCTGACAACCTCCTCCAGCGCCTGGAAGCCAATGCCCATCATGCTGAGACCTGCGCCCACTGCGAGCGTGTTCTGGGCAACCTTGTGCCGGGCGATGTCAGTCAGCGTTGAAACTGGAAGAGGGCAGAGCTGCACACCCTCAGCGGCAGCGCCGGGCTTGATCGTGTCAGCGTTATATATACACGCCGCTCCGGAGGTAAGCAGCCCGAGGTGGCGATTCATGGCGTCTTGGTTGAGCGGGACTAGCAAATCGAGGCGGTCACCCATATTGGTGACTTTTTCTGGACCAGTACGGATAGTGAGAAAAGTATGGCCACCGCGGATGATCGATTGATAAGCGTTGTAGGCATTCAAATGCAGGCCGCGGCGACTGAAGATTTTTGCGAAAATGTCGCCCGGCGTGGCGACACCCTGACCTGCGGCACCTCCAATCCCGATAGCGAAAGTCTGTCTCATACGCAATCTCCAAGCGAAGCGTCAGGGCGAACGGACCAGATTTCGGCGCCCTTGTGCTTCAAGAGCGAGTCGATTAATCACTAAATCTCATATCGGTCCTCCTATCCAGAGGACTTCCACAGACCGGACGGCAGACGCTAGCATCGATGCACTCCGCTCGACCAACGCAGGGCGGGGCGACTCAAGCAACCGTCGCTATAAATCGTCTTCTTTTTCGGGTGAATGCGATCTACGGGGCAGGCATCGACGCGGACGGTGTTTCTTGCCCCGACGCGGGATTCCTCAATGACACAGACCATGGGCGACCTCGCCTATGTGTTTCCACATTATGCCTCTGCGAGCGAAGATTCAAGCGGCTGTCAGCCGTTGGTTTGATTTCCAACACCACCCCATGTTGGTTGATCCTGGGACGACCCACCGATCCGCACACCGAGACCAGATGAAGGTTAGAGTGGACTACGTCATGCTGCCCGCGAAAAGCAGCAAACCACGAATCGGCGCTCTAAGGGCTTACTCCGTTCTCCGCGACACGCCCGCCCTCGTCCATTGACGGGTGCGGGTTTTTTCGGGTCGCATCGTAGACTTTGCGCGGAGAAGCGGGCTTGGGCTGCCGACAAGCACATAGCATGCAGGCTTTCTGTAGGCATGGCGACATGCACTGATCGCAGCTATGATCAGCCCCGCGTTTCCCCGGGGGCATTTGAAGGTGAGCCTCGATCCCCCCGGACCACGGGGAGCACTGGTCGCGAAAGATCAAGTCCGGCATTCCCTTCTCCTGCGAGAAATTGACGACCGCGTCGAAGGCCGTCGGCTCGGCCGCCTGAGTGCCGCGAGTCTTCTGATCTCATGAGTGTTCGCAGCGCGCAGGCGTCGAGTAGGACCGACGCGTCGCAATATCGCGCTCGACCTCCTGCTAGCGGGGTGGAGGTGTTTCTGATGATCGAGCGCGCCCGGCACGCGCTGCAGGCCCTCTGCGGGCAACGGGTTGCTACACGCTCTACCATCGGTATTACGGCCTATGTCGCCAACGACGGGACCAGGGAAAACGCCCAGGCCATCGCTGCCCACGAATTGCTCCGCCCAACCAAATTGTACGAACCAAAGACGAAATCACCCTGAAGCGTGAATCCCGGGTTGCCGTCGGCAGAGCTAGCCTTGCCGGCAGCTAAAGGCCCTCGATATAGTGAGTGGCTGATGACGGGCTGAGGCCGGTCGTCCGATATAGTGAGTGGGCTGATAACAGGCTGAGGCCGGTGGTCCCTCTCTTGCACTCGACCCGTGGAGTTCCTTGTCACTGTGGCGAAGACGAGCGCAGCCAAATCGAAGAAATCAGAGAGCGGTAAATTGCGGATCGGCGATGATTGGAACGCTATCCGTATCATCGCGCTCTCGCAAAGCAATCCGCTCAAGGCCATCGCGGAGTTCGTCGAGAACAGCATCGATGCGCATGCCAAGACCATTGCCATCACGCGCGGCCGCGAGCGCGGAGAACACTATCTGACGGTGAAGGACGATGGCGAGGGCGTCCCTCGCGATCCGCATGGGCTGCCTGACTTCAAGTATGTCGCGACTCATATCTGCGACTCGATCAAGCGACGCTTGAAGGCAGACGGGGCTGGAGGCGGTTTACAAGGGGAATTTGGCATCGGTCTGTTGAGCTTTTGGACGGTGGGCGAGACGCTCACGATGACTTCAAGCGGTGCCGATCAGCGGGTCTATCAGATGGTTATGAGCAAAGGGGATCCGCGCTACGCCGCGAACCCGCGACGCGTGCTTTTTGCCGAGGCGGGCACGGAGCTCAAAATCAGTCCCTTGCTCGCGGGCATCCGTGGCTTGAGCGGCGAGAAGATCCAGTGGTATCTGGCCTCGGAGTTGCGCGACCGTATCCGCGCTACTCAGGTTCGTATAACGGTGGTCGATAAACTTGCGCGCAAGCAGTACCAGGTCGAGCCACGGCAGTTCGAAGGCCGCTTGCTGCACCAACTACCGGCAGTTCGCTCGCCATTCGGCGAGGCGTATGCCGAACTGTATCTCACGGAACCGGCCGAGAACTGCCGGGTCGCCCTTACCCGAGGTGGCACGCGAGTGATCGAGGATATCGGCACGCTGCCTGGCTTGGAGCGCGTGCCATGGAGCTCTCGCTACTTAGAAGGCCTGATCGACGTACCCTACCTGAACCTCACACCCGGCACACGTTCTGGGATCGTCCACGACGAGCGCTATGGGGCATTTGCGGAAGCTCTAGCACCGCTCGAAGCGCACCTCAATGGCCTCATCGACGCACAGCGCCGCGCCGAGGAAGAGCAAGCGAACCGGGAGTCCCTGCGTGCCATCCAGCGCGCGTTTCGCGAGGCTATGCTGGTCTTGCCGCGTGAGGAATACGACTGGTTTGACATCCAGTCACGCTCGCCGCAAGTGGCCGGTGCCGGCGAGCCGCCGGAGCAACGCGTGGAGGCCTCTGGGGAGGAGGAGGGGGCCGCCCTGGGTGTTCCGGAACCGAGCGGAGGCGAATCCGCCCAACGCCAATTCTTCGACTATGCTGGGCCTTTGCACACTGTCGTGATTTCGCCAGCGGCAAGCACATTGACAGTGAACCAAAGCCGGCGCTTCTGCGCGCTGCCCCGGGACCGCTCTCGCCGGCGAGTCGAACAGAATTTGATATTTACCTGGAAGATCGTCGAAGGGGGTGGCACGCTCTCGTCCACCTCCGATCAACAAGTGAGCTTCCAGGCTCCGTCCGCGCCCGGTCTCGTGCGTTTGTCCGTCGCCGTCTCACAGCGCGACATGCACCGCAGTGCTGAGGCACTGATCACGGTCACCGACAGCCTTGATGCGGCTATAGGCCCGGCTGTCGTCAATGCGCGCGGTTTACCGGGCTACACGTTTGAACGGGCGGCCGGGGAACTGTGGCGCTCGCGATTCGATGCTAAGCGGAACCTGATCGTCGTGAATAACGGGCATCGCGATTTTGTCTTCGCCACGCGTAGCCGCGCGCTTCAGCTTCGGTATCTCATGCGGCTCTATGTCAAGGAGTTGGTGCTCAAGAACTTTGCCGGACTGCCAGCCGAACAATTGATGGAGCGCATGATTGAGCTCTCGCTCTATGTCGAAGAGAAATTGAAGCCTACGTGAAGGGGCCCGCGAGGCGAAGCCTGAGGCCGACCTCGCCGAAGCGCGCTAAACGGCTTGAGGCTTTGTATGCGACGCCGAGCAGCGATGAAGTCGGACTAAGTGAGTGGCTCGAGCCGGAAACGGATGAGCAAGATGAGGAGGTTGACTCGGAGGGAAATCGACGCGGCGATCGACGCAGGTCGCCGTGGCTAGATGTTGGGGAGCGGGCCCCGCTGTGCGAGTGTCAACGATTGGGGCGCCGGTGTGACGCAAAACTTGCCAACGCTGCCAAAATTGACCTCATTGACAGTTCTCGCAGTCTCGCACTCAATAACTTACGTGGCTGCAACGTGTTCCGGCAAATTCAGCTTACAGGTCCGGCTGCCACAAACCTTTTTGTTGCATTGCGTGGTGCCTCCAACGGGACTATGCTTTTGAATCGTGAGGCAGGATGGGGACGGCACAGGGTTTTTACCGTTTCCGCTGTCTTGGGCCCGACCGAAGGCGAACGGTGTCAGGCTAGGCCACGTCTCTTCCCCTGCCTCTTCTGAGGAACTCTTCATGTCGGCGGGTTCGCCCGCCTGCACCATATTTGGGTAATTGACCCTCAGCCTGACCCGGCGTAGCTTGGTTTCCTGCTTAACAATACGTTCCGTCGTCGCATTGGCGGCGGGTTCCTTTCACCCTTAGCCAACGAAAGGAGCGCATGTATGTTTACCCGAGTCGTCGAACTAACCACCAAGCCAGGCAAAAACAAACAACTCTCCGAGACCATCAATGACAAAGTACTACCGATCCTGAAGAAGCAGAAAGGCTTCGTAGATGAGACAGTTCTCGTCTCCGACAAAGAGGACAATCGTGTCCTCTCCCTGAGTTTTTGGAACACCAGGGAGGATGCGGAACAATATCATCGCGCGGAATACCAGAAAGTGAATGAAATGGTGCGGCACCTCCTTGAGGCCGAACCCACGATTCGCACGTTCGATGTCCACACCTCCACCACCCACAGAATCGCCGCGGGCAAAGCGGCCTGAAAACGGCGTCCGGGTGGATGCTTCGCCAATCAGCCTGGGCGAGCCTACGGGCTCGCCCGATCAAACTTCTGTCAGATGAAGGAGGCGTTATGGACTCGAAAAACGTCGAAACAGTTCGTGCCGCACACGAAAGTTGGAACCGCCGTGACTTCCAGGGCGTGGTCCGCGACTCCAGCGAGGGCCTGGTCTACACCGACAATGGCCGGAGTCTCACGTTAAACGGCCGGGACAAGTTCAGAGAATGGACGGAAGCCTGGGCGAAGGCCTTCTCGGATGGCCGAATCACTAATCCCAAGTACATTGATGCGGGAGACGTCGTTGTCACCCAGTTTACCGTCGAAGGCACGAACGACGGGCCCTTGGGTTCACTGCCGCCTTCTGGCCGTCGGATATCCCTGTCCTTCTGCGAGGTCTGTCAACTCGATAAACAGGGACGCGTCGCGTCGGGGGGCTGTTACTACGATCAATACACACTCCTAGCTCAGCTCGGGCACATCCAACCGCTTGCCGCGGCGGCCTAGGCTACTTGCACGAACCAGCCTACGATCACAGAAGGCGCGTTGGGAGCGCGCCTTTTGCATTTCGAAGCCACTCGGCGCGGACCTCAGTGTTGCTCGCCTCCCGCAAACCTGCCCAAACTACAATGATAGAAGACTACTAAGCCGGACAGGCCATGCCGGGATGGCTTTCAGGCCGCAGCCGCTCCAGTTGTCGGTGGTTGCTCGGCCGCTTGCACCTCGATGTCTTCAAGCCTCTGCCTTCGGTGCAGGAAGAAGTAAACCGTAAGAAGCGTCAACATCAGCAACGCCAGGACCACCATCAACAAAGCAAAGCGGCTCAAGCCTAGTAGAGGGGCAAGGGCCTCCCGTTCGTCTTGGCTCACCAGGATGAGCCAGCCCAAGTTAGGATAGGCCCTCTTGAGTCCAGTGTCGGCGAAACCGACAATCCGGTTTCCTCCTCTCATGCTGGCGACAACATACCCCGCCTGCCTGCCCTGAGGCGTACCGAGTACGTCGTGCACGGTTGCGTATTCGTCCGTCTTCAACCTCAGAGAGGGGTCCACGTTCAGGGCGCTCATCACCGTACCGTCGTCCCGTACCAGCATGATGCGAGCGGTCTCGCCGATCTCCTCTCTTTGGAAGCGGGACAGGAGACTGGAAACATTCACCAGCGTATTGACCGCACCCATGAATCGGCGCGTGCCATCTTCCAACACGGGAGCACCGATTTCAACGTAGTTAGCCTTGGTTTGGTCGTCGTAGCGAATCTCGGAAACGTAAATGCCGCCTCGACCCTCGCCATAGACGGCGTTCCAGAGCACCTCATTCGGTTGAACGTAGTGCAGCGGCTTATCTGTCGCGGCCACCGTCGCGCCCGTCTCATCAGCGACCAGGACCTTCAGGATCCTGGGCTCAGCTTCGCGGTGGCGCCGCAAGAGCTGTGACGTGGGCGACGATAGTATTCCCTTGACCAAGGGATCGACCTGCGGCGTTTCCCAGATGCTCTCGATCTTCTCAACTCTTGCCGTGATCACCGAGTCGTCGAGACCCTTGCGGGACCGCTGCGCCGCACTAATCGCGTCTGCCACGGCTGGGTTCCTCGAGAGCGCGGCAATATCGAGTACCCGATCGTTGATGAACTGAGAAGTGGCCATACCCTCGGCTTGAGCGATGCTTTTGAAGTGCGCACCTACGGTCTGTTGCAGAGAAGTATCGGCTTGGGAAGTCAGGTATAACCCAACGAAGCTAAGCGGAACGATAACCAGGATCAGGCCGATCAGCAGTTTTTGGAGAGAAATCCGGATCTCCAGCGTATCGAACGGCATTGTGGGCCTCCTTTCAGGTGGGAGGCATAGGACGGATGTCCCTAGGGTGAGTTTAGGGTCACCTATGGCAATTATAGCGCCGCGGCCGCGGGGTGCGCGGTCATTTCCCGGCCGGATCAGCGCCCGAGGACCGGGTGCGAACCTCAAGAGCTACCTGGCCCTTTGTGAACCCCTGATCTCCCACATTGAAACTGGAGTACGATGGGCCTGCGCAAGAAAGTGGCTTCATCCTAGCTCATCGATGAAGGGCACTGGGAACCCTACTTTTACGGCTCTAGCCGCCGTTCCTGGCGTTCCCGTGAAAAGGGGAGGAGCCCCATGCGTGATGCAAGCGAATCCGCGCCGTCGACTGGTGATTGCCGGATACTCTTCTTTGTCGTGTTTCTCGTGTCTCTGTGCCTTACGCCGGTATGGGGGCAGAGGGCTCCAGAGACAAGCCCTCCCAAATACGATCCGCAAACCGAGACTAAGATGAAGGTTAAAGTGGACGACGTGAAGCTGCCTCCGAAAGGCAGCCCGAAGGAAGTTGTCCATCTGCTCGCGAAAGAGGGGACGGACATGGTCGACGTCTACCTCTGCCCAAAGGCCTTTTTAGACGAAATGGGCGTTAGCTTCAGCAAGGGGGACGACATTGCGCTTATCGGGTCGAAGGTAAAACAGAACGGAGCAGATCTCCTCCTTATTCTTGCCCGCGAAGTGGTGAAAGGCGACGTGACCCTTGTGCTGCGTGATGGCAAAGGCGAACCCGTATGGAGTTGGCACCGCTGATCTCGGCTTGTACGCGAGAGACTCGGCGTTCATTGGTCCGCAATGAGCTCGAGAGCGGTGACCACGTACCAGTAGCGGCCTTGGGAATCGTCCCGAAACTCTCGAACCGCGTACCCTGCCGCCAAGCGCTCGACGCGCCGCCGCTTGGGCACAACGTCCTTGTTGCGAGCCACGACGAATACTTTGGAGTGAGGCACCGTTGCAGAAGATGCATCCATGCTGCCGATATCCTGAGGGAAATCCCCCATAAAAGTGTTGCAGACCTGGAGCATCCTGACAAACGCAAAGAAGTGATGGCGAGGATCAACCAACGCAACTAAAGGACCGTCTCCACCAATGCGGCGAGGCCAAGCTAGATCGTGCCCCCAACGAACCCAGAATCAAACTTCTGTGAATTTTGTAGCATCCGTCTAGACTGGCGTCCCACCTATTGCTTCCTGGCTTATGCTAGAACCTGGTTCGCTTTCCGGGCGATGGGTGGTCGCGATCGTCAACAACTTGCCTGGATTATAGTAGGAGTCGGTGGCGAACTTCTGGAACTCGGAATGGTTCTAGGATTGCGACGCTTGCACCGCGGGCACCAAGATCTCTTTCGGAACGACAGATGATATAAACTAGATCTGGTTGAAAGAACTGGGAGACTTCTATGTCCGCACCGAGCCGTCGGCCTGAGATTCGCCGCCGCCGTACCCGCAATGAAAAGATCGCGAAGCTGAAAAAGCGCCACACTGCCGCTTCGAATGAAGCCGATCGGACCCGGATCGCGGCCAAACTGCATCGTCTGGGGTTGAATTCTCCCGGACAGCCGCTGCTGAAGAATGCCTAACCCGACAGGCTATTAAGTGGCGATCGGCTAGGTTAAGAGTTCGCCGCACGGGACGTCACTTGTTCGTTCGCCAGTTGCGGCCTCACCGGTCGCCTGTCCGCTACCTCGTGATATACGCGGAGAATCTGCCGGGCCGAGGCGTCCCATGAGAATCGTTTTGCCTGCTCGTAGCCCCGCACTTTGAGTTTGTCACGCAGCGGCTGGTCTACCAGCACACGGTGCAGCGCGCGCATGATCTCAAAAACATTTTCCGGATTCACCAGCACGGCGGCGTTGCCCACCACCTCAGGCAGCGATGAGGTGTTCGAAGTCACCACCGGCGTGCCGTGCGCCATGGCTTCCAGCGGTGGGAGTCCGAATCCTTCATAGAGCGACGGGAAGACGAAAATCTTGGCCGCGTCGTAGAAGATTCGCAGCACTTCGATGGGGACAAACCCCATGAAGCGCACGTCATTTTGCATCCTGCTCCGAACCACGGTACGGCGTAAGTCCGGATGCTTGGATAGCTCATCCCCGATGATGATCAGTTTCAGGCCCGGGAACATCGCTTCCTTTTCTAGATCCGCTTTCAGGGCGGAGAAAGCTTCGATGATCCGCACCACGTTCTTGTGGGGGCTGATCCGGCCGGTGTAAAGCAGGAAGGGATGATTAACCAGATAGCGTTCAGCCAGTAACTGCCGATCTGTCTCCGTGGCGTGGCCTCTCAGGAAACGCTCGTCAATCGCGTTGTACACCACCTCGATACGCGGGGCTGGAATGCCGAACAGCTTTTCAACCTCGCTCTTGGTGAAGTTCGAAACCGCGAAAAGCCGCGCCGCTCCGTTCAGAGCTCGATGGGTCAGGAAGAAATGCAGTGAGCGCCTCAATCCCGACTGATCGCGGGCTCGGTACATGTGATCGAGCACATCATGGACGGTCATCACGTAGGGACAGGGCAGATTTCGCGGCAGCCAGAACAGGTGCGGAATGTGGACCAGATCGCAACTCAAACGCTTGAGGATGGCGCGAAAGTCAAAATAGCTTTTGATGGTTGTGTCGTTTCCCAGCAGGGGCACGGCGTGAAAATTGGGTGGCAGCGGACCAATCTCGGCTACCTTTTCTGGAGGACCGATTAGAAAGTACTTGCTCTCGCTATCCAGCCGGCCTAACGCCCGCACAATGTTGCGAGTGTAGGTGCCGACGCCAAATTCAGTCATGCGCCGGATGTCGATGGCGACTCTCACGGCAGGAATTTAACCATAGAGGACACAGGGGCACACAGAGAATTCGCATTCCTTCACCGCTTGATCCCCCTGATGGTCAAGATCCCTAGGCTCTTATGTCCGCCTGGGCCCTGGCCCTGCGTTCAGGATACAGCGGAAAAGCCTCGGCCAGACCCAGCACCTGCTTGCGAATCTTGCTGAGCACTGGCATTTCAGTGCGATGGTGCAAGGTCTCGGAGATCCAGCGCCCGACCTGTCTCATCTCATCTTCCTTCATGCCGCGCGTCGTGAGAGCGGGCGTGCCGATGCGGATACCGCTCGGCTTCATGGGCGGGTTGGCGTCGAAGGGTATGGCATTCTTGTTGACGGTGATGCCGGCAGCGCCCAAAGCTTTCTCAGCCTCGCTGCCGAACATTCCTTTGGAGAACACATCCACCAGCATCAGGTGAGTGTCAGTGCCTGCGGAGATGATGCGGAAGCCCTCGGTGGAGAGGGCCTCAGCCAGGACCTTGGCGTTGGCTACGATCTGCCGCGCGTACTCTCGGAATTCGGGCTGCATCGCTTCCTCGAACGAAACCGCCTTAGCCGCGATGATGTGAACCAGCGGGCCGCCCTGCATCCCCGGGAACACCACCTTGTCGATGGCCGCAGCGAACTCCTGTTTGCTCAGGATCATGCCGGCACGAGGTCCGCGCAGAGTTTTGTGCGTAGTTGTGGTGACGATATGGGCGTGAGGCACCGGTGAAGGATGCGCGCCTCCCGCAACCAATCCGGCAAAATGCGCCATATCCACCAGGTAGAGTGCGCCCACCTTGTCTGCGATTTGCCGCATGCGGGCGAAATCGATGATTCGCGGATAGGCGCTGCCGCCGCCGATAATCAGCTTTGGGTGCTCCTTCTCGGCAAGCTTCTCCAAGTCGTCGTAATCGATCGTTTCGGTTTCCTTGGTCACGCCATAAGGAACGATGCGGTAGGTCTTACCGGAAAAATTCAGATGATGGCCGTGGGTGAGATGTCCGCCGTGGGCCAGGTTCAGTCCCAGGATGGTATCGCCCGGTTGCAACACGGCTGCATATGCCTCCATGTTGGCTTGCGATCCGGCGTGCGGTTGTACGTTGGCGTGTTCCGCGCCAAAAAGCTTTTTGGCGCGCTCCCGTGCCAGCTCTTCCACGACGTCGGCAAACTCGCAGCCGCCGTAGTAACGTTTGCCGGGATAGCCTTCGGCATACTTGTTGGTGAAGACCGAGCCCATCGCTTCGAGCACAGCTTCGCTGACAAAATTCTCCGAGGCGATCAGTTCCAGACCTTCGTGCTGGCGGCGAACTTCATTGTCGACGGCAGAGGCTACTTGCGGATCAACCTCGTAGACCGAACGGGACATGGGGTCATTTTTCATGATGTGTCTCGGAGCTTCTGGCTTCTACCTTCTAGCTCTTAACTTCTTTAGCTGGATTCTCGTTACGCTTGTAGACTTGCGGGTCGTGTAGTTCCATATACCTTTCCGGGTTCTTGAGCGGCGTGAATCCGAATTTGGTGTAGAGCCCGTGAGCATCACCCGTCACCAGGCTCCAACGACGCAGCCCCTGTAACGACGGATGGCACATAATGCACTCCATCAGCCACTTCCCCACGCCGTGCCCGCGATACGATTCCAGCACAAACACATCGCCAATGTAAGCGTAGGTCGCGTAGTCGGTAATCACGCGCGCAAAGCCCACCTGCTCCCCGTCGCAATACACTCCAAAGCAAAGCGAATTCTTGATGGAGCGGACCACAACCTCGCGCGGGATTCCCTGGGCCCAATAGCACTCCGTCAAAAAACCGTGGACGACATCCACATCAAACCGTTCTTGATCTGTGCTGATGACGAACTTGCCTTTGCGATGTTCTGTGAACGGTTCCTCGCTGGCTTTCACTCTGTTGTCATTCTAACGTAGCTCTTAGCCCTTGGCTTTTAGCTTCTAGCGAGAAACTTCCGTCCCGACTGGGCGCCGCTCCTGAGGGCATGAGCTGAGAGCAGCTGAAAGCTAAACGCTCTCAAACGCCGTCCGCAAGAATGAAGCTAGTTGCCAGCCGTCCATATACTTATACGGCGTTTCTCCGGTCGTGTAGTGGCCGCAGGGTAGCACGACGACTCTGTGGTCCAGGCCGTGCCGTGCGAACTCCTCCACCGCGTGGCGGGAGAATTCCGGCAGGAAGGTAAGGTCGTATTGGGCGTAAATGATGAGCGACTTTGTGGGCCAGCGGGCAAACTGCTCGAAGTACGAAATCGGGCTAATGCCACTCCAAAGCGAGCGTAGACGCTCGAGATCGATGTGCGGTTCCAGACCTTCGCGAATGTGGCGGGTGGACTGTCCGTGCCAGACCACGTCGGCGACATAGGTAGCGGCATGGTTGAAGGCCGCTACGCGGATGCGGGGGTCGTGGGCGGTCGCAAGAAATGCATAGCAGGAGCCGAGGCTGGTGCCCAGGATGCCGAGTCGGCTGTATCCCTGCTGCTGGAGCCAGTCCAGGCAGCAGCGAACGTCAATCACAGCCTGGCGACAGGCGTCGAGCGTACGCCCTATGTTGGCGGAGACAGCATAGTCGGCGCGCCTAGTGTCCGCCGGCATGCGGATATCGTGATACGGCATGCTCAGACGCAGCACACCGATGCCCAGCAAGTTCAGCACCCGGCAGAGTCCGGTGTAAGCGATCGCATCGGAATTCCAGTGCGGCAGCAGCACGATCGCGCGCCGTCCGGAAGCGGGATGCCAACGGGCACTGACCAGGTTATTTTCTGGATAGGGCGTGCGAACCGGCGAAGTGAACCGCAGGAAATCTGCGTGGGTGCCACGAACCTTCGCTTCCAGTTTTGCATCAGGTACTTCCCGCGTGCTGAAGACCTGGATTTCGCGGCGTTCCAGACGAAAATCCACCGGCGAAATGTAGGCATAAAACTCGTCGCTCGATTGCACGATGCGCCGGTTGTACTCGCGCAGGAACTTTTCTAGCTCGCCGCTTTGAGGCATACGACCGGGCGCAAAAC
>WNFP01000783.1_pt1 | contig 24655 bp, 24 predicted proteins | sample 5400201 | NCBI WGS metagenome assembly WNFP01 (sample SAMN13153355, study PRJNA577476) | soil metagenome | isolation source: 115 cm saprolite under Madrone tree | place: USA:California | collected 2016-06-14
ATATCGCCCCAGCGACAGCACCCTCGGGCCGGGTGACTTTCGGCACTGTCGTCGGCCGCCGATCGAGCGCACAGTGCAGTCACTGATCGCGCTGTACCGAACCCACTCCACCGAGGCCCAAAATGAACATGAACCGCCGCAGCCACCGAGAAGACGCCCTGTTCTTGATCGCCCTGCTGGTGCCTGCGATGTTCGCCGGTGCCCGCTACGTCGAGTCCGACCGCCAGATGACCCAGATCGCGCAAGCCCAGGTGTCGTCGGTTGCGTTCGAAAACCAGGCCTCGACGCGCTGGCTCGTGGCGCAAGAAGGTCGGGTCCGCTGATCCTGCGGGCCCCCGCCGCGCGGGGGCCCTGAGCACAGGTCGCAGACAGAAGCGAGGTTGTGGCTCATTAGTGCATCTCCTAGTCGATCGGCCACGGCATCGCCCGCGGCAATGTGGTCGCCACAGGGCCGTCGTGCTCCGGTGCCGGCGCCATCGTGTCCACGAGGCGCCACCATGGCTCAACGTCTTCCGCATGCGCCGGCTCGACCGGTTCACCGAGGCGCGGCATCACGAGTTGCGCACCCGCTTGCGGACCCAATTCCAACAAGGCCTCGGCAGGCTGGTCCCAGGCATGCATCGCGAGGCTGAACGTGCCCCAGTGCACGGGCAGGAAGGGGCCGCCGCCGAGCAGCGCCAGTGCCTTCAGGGCGTTCTGTGGTCCGAGGTGGATATCGCCCCAAGCAGGATGGAAGGCACCCACCTCCAGCATCACAAGATCGAACGGACCGAGCCGTTCGCGAATCGCCTGATATTCCGTCGTGAGGCCCGTATCGCCGCTGAAGAACACCGCGTGCCGCCGCGCACGGATGACGAACGAGGACCACAAGGTCGCATTGCGGTCTTTCAGGCTGCGCCCGGAAAAGTGCTGCGATGGCGCGGCCGTTACCGTGACCCCGGTGTTCGGCAACTGGTGAGATTCCCACCAGTCGAGCTCGACGATGCGCTCAGGCTGCACGCCCCAGGCTTCCAGGTGCGCGCCGACTCCGAGCGAAGTCACGAACGGCACGCTGCTCCTGGCGAGTTCGCGCATCGTCGGATAGTCGAGGTGGTCGTAGTGGTCGTGCGACACGATCACGAGGTCCACCGGCGGCATCGCGCGAAGGCGAACGGGCACGGGCTGGAAGCGCTTGGGGCCGGCGAGCCGCGACGGCGACGCGCGCGGCCCCCAAACCGGATCGGTCAGCACGCGAAGGCCCTCGACCTCGATCAGCACCGTTGAATGGCCGAGCCACGTGGCGCGAAGGCCGCTGGCGGGCGGCCTGGCCCAGGTTTCGAGCGGGTTCATCGATGGCAGCGGCCCTCGCGGCACGCGCCGCTCGCCACCGCACAGAAACTCACCGAGCGTCGGCATCGACGCGTTCGGGTCGCGCAACCCTGGGATGACCGGCTGCACGTTGCGGAACCGATCACCCGCCCAGAGCGGCGAAGCCTTGATGCGCTCCAGGCGCGCGCCTGCCGGTTTTTTGCCCAGTGATTTCATGCTGCGACCCCGCGCCCATGTTCTAACGAATGGCCGATGCCGACCAGGGGCCACCCGCCACTGCACAAGCTGCAATCTAACCTGGGCCGTTCGGCCGTGCTACGGCATCATGCGGCCATGGCCCTGAACGCAACGATTTACACCTTCGACATCGACCTGGCCGACGCCGACCGGCACGTTTATGAAAGCCTGAACCTGCGGGTGGCCCGCCACCCGTCGGAAGCGCCGGATTTCCTGGCGACCCGGGTGTTGGCCTACTGCCGCGAGCTCGCGCCGGGGATCGGGTTTTCGGCGGGACTGTCGACGCCGGATGAGCCGGCCATTCACGTTCGCGATGCGACCGGAGCGCTGCTCGCCTGGATCGACATTGGCGTTCCGGATGCCGCGCGCGTGCATCGGGCCAGCAAGGCGGCCCCGCGCGTCGCCGTTTACACGCACAAACCCGCCGAGCAGTTGCGCAGGACTCTGGCCGGCGAGCGCATCCATCGGGCCGAATCCCTGACGCTGATCGAGGTCGACCGGGACCTGCTGGCCGAATGGACGCCGCTGCTGCAACGCCGGATGAAACTCGCGCTGTCGTTCAGTGGTGGAGAGGTCTACCTGACGCTCGGGAACCAGACGCTGACTGGAACGCTGCGGCCGATCGGCCTGGATGGGGCCCCTACGCTATAGCCTTCGCGCGTTCAGGTCTGGAATTGACGTGCGTCAATTGCTACTTAGAGTGATATACATGGAAAAGATCCAGGTCTATCTGCCGAAGGAAGAACTCGACGCGCTGCGGAAAGCAGCCGCCCGTTCCGGCCGCAGCGTCGCCGATCTCGTTCGGGAGGCGAAGCCTTTCTCCTCGACAGCGGGCGAAGTAGCGGCAACGAGAAGGAGTGGATAATCGGCGTCCGCAGCCTGGCCTCAGAAATTTTTACCACGACACGTCCGATCGCCTCGAAAGGAGCCAACATGAGCGACACCATCCGCAAGGTCGATTACTACTACGTCGTGGTGGCTCACAAGCCGGGTGAGGGCGCCAAGGTTCTATCTGGGCTCGCCGCGCAAGGCATCAACCTGCTCGCGTTCTCCGGTTTTCCAAGCGCGCGCAAGGGGCAGCTCGATCTCGTTCCTGAAGATTCCGCCTCGTTCAAACTCGCGGCCAAGACGCTGAAGCTCAAATTGAGTGCGCGAAAAACCGCATTCCTGTTGCAGGGCGACGATCGGGTCGGGGCGATGAGCGAGACGCTGGGCAAGCTCGCCGGCGCCAAGATCAACGTCACCGCGATGGATGCGGTCAGCAGCGGCGCCGGACGCTACGGCGCGATTTTCTGGGTGAAGCCGGAAGCGGTGTCCCGCGCCGCGAAGCTGCTGGGCGCCGTCTGATTTCGCCTCTCGCGTCTCCGAATAACCGTGCGTGGCGCCGGCCACGGGTTGGGTGCGCTTGAACGCGTTATGGTCCGACGCCAGGATGTTGCTGACTGGCAGCAGGTCCGTGAACCTTGTGCCATCGTAGCGATGAACTCCCATGAAACCGATGCTTCGCAAATTCTTCCTGCTTGCCATTCTCGGCTTTGCGGTCGGCACCGCTTTCGCCGATGAGGTGCAGGTCGCCGTCGCCGCCAACTTCATGGCGCCCATGGAGCAGATTGCCGCGGCATTCGAAAAGGACACCGGCCACAAAGTCAAACTCATTTTCGGTTCGACCGGCAAGTTTTACGCCCAGATCAAGAGTGGCGCGCCCTTCGAGGTGTTGCTGGCAGCCGATGCGGCAACGCCGGCGAAGCTGGCCAGCGAAGGCAACGCGGTTGACGCAAGCCGGATGACCTACGCGATTGGCAAGCTCGTACTGTGGTCGGCAAAGCCCGGCCTGGTGGATGACAAGGGCGAAGTACTCAAGCGGGCCGACTTTTCCCACGTCGCCTATAGCAACCCCGCGCTCGCGCCGTACGGCGAGGCAGCTGTCCAGGCCATGAAATCGCTCCGTGTCTTCGACGCGCTCCAGCCGAAGCTGGTGCAGGGTGAAAACATCACGCAGGCTTACCAGTTCGTTGCGTCCGGCAATGCCGAGATCGGCTTTATCGCGCTGTCGCAGGTATTCAAGGACGGCAAGATTTCTGAGGGGTCTGCGTGGATCGTGCCCAGCGATCTGTATCAGCCGATCCGCCAAGACGCAGTGATCCTGGAGAAGGGTCGCGGCAAGCCTGCTGCCGAAGCGCTGATGAGGTTCCTGAAGGGCGACAAGGCAAGAGCCATCATCGTGTCATTCGGCTACGGGCTGTGATCTGCGCCGTCCTTGGGCGCGCCTTCGGCGAGCAGCGATATTTTTAGCGCCGCCACGACGGCGCTCGCGATCTCGTCCTGCACTTTGAGTATGTCGTCGTCCAGATTTCGGTCATAGCTCTCCGACCACACCTGATAGCCGTTGTCGGCCTGCACAAGCTGTGCACTGATGCGCAGATGGTTGCCCGACTTGCGCACGCTGCCCTCCAACACGTGCGCAACGCCCAGCGCATGGGAAATGCCGGCGATCGTCGATTGCCTGCCCTTGAAGTAAAACGACGAAGTCCGTGCCGGCACGTGCAGCTCGGGCACCTTCGAAAGCAGATTGAGGATTTCCTCGACCATGCCGTCGGCAAAGTATTCCTGGTCCTTTTTCTCGCTCATGTCGACGAACGGCAGCACCGCGATCGATTTGTCGCTGATGCTCACCGCCCTTGCGCCCGCGTCCGGTGGCATTGGCGTCGGTGCCCCCATCAGCGCCAGACAGCTGGCAGCCAGGACGGCAAGCGCGGCCGCAGCGATGCCGGTGCGGTGCCGCAGCACGGATCGGCCCGCCCGATACAGCAGGCTATCGGGCCGCGCCTCCACCGGCTCGCCGCTCAAGTGCCGCTGCAAGTCGTCGGCCAGCGCTGAGGCCGAGGCGTAGCGCTTCTGCGGCTCCTTGGACAACGCCCTGAGCACGATCGCGTCCAGGTCTCCGCGCAAGCGTCGGGCCAGCTTGTGCTGCGTCGTGGCCCGAGCCGGCCCGGCTTCCACCGCCAGCTGCGTGCTGGGCCGCTCGATGCGGGCCGTCGCGATCGCCTGCTCCAGCTCCACGGCCGACACGCTTGCCTTGATCTGGTGCGGCCGGCTGCCGGTCAACAGTTCGTACAGCACCACCCCCAGCGAGTAGATGTCGCTCACCGTATCGAGCGGCTCCCCGCGCAACAGCTCCGGGCTCGCGTACTCCGGTGTCAGCGCCCGCCCGTACAGCTGCGTGAGCTGCACGTGCTGCTCGTCTTGCCTGGTCAGCAGTTTGGCCACCCCGAAATCGAGCAGCCGCACCTGGCCCGCCGGTGTTACCAGGATGTTCGAGGGCTTCAGGTCCCGGTGGATCACGCGGTGCGCATGCGCGTACTGCACCGCATCCAGCACCTGCTGGAACAGCTTGATGCGCTCCCGTAACCCCAGCCGACGTGCATCGCACCAGTCGGTCAGGGGCTGGCCCGGCACGTACTCCATCGCCAGATACGGCAGGCCATCCGAGGTGACCCCGGCGTCATATAGACGCACGATGTTGACGTGCTCCAGGCTCGCCAGGATCTCGCGTTCGCGCGCAAAGCGCTGCGCCAGATCCGGCCGCAGCCGCAACAGCATCGGCACCTTCAACGCCACCTCGCGCTTGAAGGCGCCGTCGGCGCGCTGCGCCAGCCACACCTCGGCCATGCCACCGGCGCCCAGCAGGCGCACCAGCTGGTACGGGCCGACACGCTCGCTCGGCTTCAGGCCGCTTCCCGACACCGCCTGCGCGCCGGAGCCGGCCCCCATCTTCGGCAGCGTATCCAGCAGGATCGAGCCGGAGCGGGTGTCGTCTTGCGGAAACAGCGCCTGACCGAGCGCCGGTGCCAGCTCTCGGTGTTCCGGGGCGAGCTGCTCCAGCCAGCGGCGCCTTCCTGCCTTATCCAGCGGCAGTGCGTCGTCCAGCAGCCGACTCATCACCACTATCTCGGTGACCGACAGCGCCATCGTCGCCCCACGTCGTTTCGAATCTTCCTCGAACAGATTCAGCCATCCGGAGATGGTTCACCGCAGCTCACATGCGCCTGCAGGGCCACCTGTAATGGCCGAGGTAACCTGCAAAACAGCTTCTTGTTGCCGGTCCGCTCGACGACCGGCGCCAGCCCGGAGGCGTCAAGTTCGAGCCCAAGATGGATGGCCGGCGGGTCGAAGCCGGCCCGATCCACGCGCTTGGCCTTGAACGGTTCAAGCGTTTCGGTGTTCGGTCGATACGTCGAGTTCATGGCTGCTCCCTATGAGTCCGGTTCCGGCAGGCGCCCTGGGTGCTTTCCAATCGTCGTAGCGCTGCGTATGCGAGGGCCTCAGCGGCCACGACGCTCGGCGTATGCGACGCGCGGCTGCGCCCGCGCGTCGACCGCCGCCAACGCACCTTGAGCTTGAGACTGGGCCTGTTCGATCTGGACTATCTGGAGTTCGGACTCGACGTAGCGAGCGCCGGCGAAGACGGCTGGCACCAGCAGGGCGACCACGAACAACAGATCGTCACGGTAACTGCGACGGTTGAAGTTCATCTGGGGCCTCGGCTCGGTGGGTTTGAACACGCAGCCAATGTACAAAGGCGCGCGCAATAGTTCTGTGAACTCGTTCACATTTGCCGTCCGTCCCCTGCGCGGGCTTTGGGCATCTGCCGGCAATCCGGCGATAATTCCGCATCCGCAAATGCGGGGTGCCGTGTCTTGATTCGGCGGCGGCGTGCGCCCCCTCAGTCGCATCCGCGAACAGGTGGATTGATGATCGACTTGCTGTCCGGCGTCCCGCTCTTTGCCGGCCTGAACCGTGCCGAGCTCGCGCCGCTGGCCGCGATGACGGTCGCGCGCAGCTATCCGCGCAACTTAATCGTCGTCAACGAGGGTGACCGTGCCGAGACGCTCTATTTCGTCCTGTCGGGCCGGATCAAGGTGTTCGTCGCCAGCGACGACGGCCGGGAGATGGTGCTGAGCACCCAGGGCCCGGGGACGTATTTCGGCGACATGATGCTGGACGACGGCGTGCGCTCGGCTTCGGTGATGACGCTGGAGCCTTGCAGGCTGGGGGCGCTTTCCCGGGACGCGTTCCGCGACTTCCTCGCGCGCCATCCCGACACGGCATTGGCCCTCATCAAGAACTTGATTCGCAGGACCCGATCAATGAACGACCGGCTCCGGGATCTGGCACTGCTCGACGTCTATGGCCGCGTGGCCAAGCTGCTGCTGTCGCTGGCTCGCGAGGTGGACGGACGTCTGATCATCGAGGAGCGCTTGACCCAGCAGGAAATTGGCGAACACATCGGTGCATCTCGCGAAATGGTCAGCCGCATCCTCAAGGATCTCAAGGCCGGCGGCTATGTCCGGCTGGAGCGCCGGCGCATCGTCATACTTCGCAAGCCGCCGCGGGCCTGGTAGCTCTTCGATCTGCCGCTCCCCCGGCCCAGGGGCCATCCTCCGTCTCGCGTTTCTCCCAGCTGCCTGCAGACATCGGCCGCCGTTGCGCTGCTGATCTTGCGCAGCTCGGTGGGGAGGCTCACGCGTGTGAGCCTTCCCAAAATCTACTTGAGCACCGCCTCGAGAATCCGGCGTGCCTTCTCCCAGTCGCGCTGCACGGTGCGCTCGGTCACTCCCAAAGTCGCGGCGATCTCCCGCTCGCTATAGCCGCCGAAATAGCGCATCTCCACCACCTGCGCCAGGCGAGCGTTGGCCCGCGCCAGCACCTCGAGTGCCTCATGGACCTTCAAGATCGTTTCCCCACCCTCGGCCAGGTCCTCCATCAGCTCGGTGGTGAGCTTCAGCGGGGACACGCCGCCGCCGCGGCATTCAGCCAACCGCTCCCGCGCGCTGTCGACGATGACCGAGCGCATCACCCGCGAGGCATAGCCGAAAAAGGCCTGCCGGTGCTCGATCCGCAGCGCCCCGACTTTGACGAACCTCAAATAGCACTCGTGGACCAGCGAGGTCGTATCCAACAAGGTGTTGCGGCCACCATCACGCAACCGCGACACGGCAAGACGCCGCAGCTCCTCATAAGCGACCGCAAACAGCGCATCACGCGCCGTCTCGTCGCCGGCCTGCATCTTGGCCAGAAGCTGTGTGATCTGTCCCAAGCACACTCCCGATATCGGCGATCCACCCTCTCTTTCTTATAAACGGATTCACGCGTCCGAAGCCGACATTTACTTGACCTCCTACACCGATTTGCCGCGATGTCGGGAAGCGCCGGCCAAATGCGTCCTTAAGAGTGAGGCGGTCGAAAACAGCCCGCCGCTTGGAAGCGATCCCTCTTCCGGTCCGGAGTGATGGTATGACCAACGAGTATCGCAAGTCCCCGTGTTCAAGTGCCGCTTCGGCTGCAACCGCCCTGATTCTGCTGGTCGTCCTTGCAATGGCCGGATCTGTCCTCATCGATGCACTGAACGGCTCGAGTCCTGCGTCCGCCGTCGCCCAGAACGTCGTCGGCCGCAGCGCGTAGAGATTTCGAACCTCTCCTAAGGAGATCCACATGAACGCGATTCTCAGACCTGTTCCATCCGATCGCCTGGCCCACGCTGCCGCCGTCCTGCTATCGGTCCTTCTCGGACTGACGTGGCTTATCGCCTCTATCACTGCTCCGTTCGAGGCAAGCGATCAGCCGATTCAGACCAACGTGGCCCAGGCGCCGGACCGGCCTGTTGCTCCGAGCTCGGCGACCGGCACAACTTCGGCCGATTATTGGTCGGAACTCGGAAAGGTCCTCGGCGCCTTTTGACGAGCATCGTGAAACGTGGGTATACGGGGCGCGTTTACGCCCGAGGACAACAAGGGCCGTCTCGATTTTCTGACTTACGGCTGCTTTGGTGCCGCCGTAATCGTGAATTTCGCCTTCGCGGTCGCGGGAGGCATGGTCTGCCCAGTCGCGACCTCATAGTTGAAGGTAAACGCAATCGCATAATCACCCGGTGCAAGCTTGGTGACGTCCATTGAAACGGTCTGCTGGTCGCCGGCAAGCGTCGCGGCGAGATTCGTCTGTGCCGGGCCGCCCGGATCGGTCGTCACGACTGCCGGCAGGGTCCCTTGCTTGTTGGCGATCTTTCTCGAGAACGTCCAAATTGCAGTCGCCGTGGTACCGATTTTCGGCACCGACTGCACACTTGGCGAAATCGACGGCGGCCCGAGCGCGGTCGCCACCGTTTCGAAAGCGCTCTGCACGCCGTTAACGACACCCCCTTCAAGCTCCGCCGGTTGGATCTGCAACGACCCCGGAACCTGCGTCGCCGATTGGTCAACTGCCTGAATCTCTACAACTTCCTTGTTACCCTTAATCGAATCATTGATCGCAAAGAGAAGCGGACCGAACTTGCTCGGCAGATTCGACACCGATGGGCCGGCGGGCCAAGTCGGCTGACCAAAAACATTACCCATAGCAAGTGCGTTCGTCGTTGCCACCGGGCCCGACGCGACCGCCGTGCTAGTCGCTTGCCCAGTCTGCTGCACACGCTGCAATGCTTCCTGCGCAGAGCGAAGCTTCGCCTCGGCCTGCGCCAAATTGCTGTAGTCAGTGCTAAGGGGAGTACCCGTAACGCCGCGTGCCTTATCGCTGTCCAAGGCGGCCTGAGCCGCAACGAAACCGGCCTTCGCCGTATCCACGGCCCCCGCTGCGGTATTCACGGCCGTTTGCACTGCCGCCTGCTGGGCGGCACGAATGTTGTAGTCCTGCACCGCTGCAGCGCCAGCGCTGGTCAGGAGCTGCTGTCCAACCACGGTCGTGCTCGCCTTAAATTCAATCGCCGTGAGCAACCCTTTTTCGTCTCGAGATACCTGAAACGTATAGTTACTCAAAGTCGTTGATGTTTTGATTGCGTAACAGTGATTGCTGTCCGGCAGGTAGACCACATCAAACGCTACCGTGCCGTCGAGCTGAGGTGTGCCTTGGAGAAACGGCTTGGGCAAGCAATATCGCACCCCCTCAGGCGAGTCCCTACTGCTGCGCTCGCTTGCAATCTTGCTAACTTCGAGGTGCGCACAACCAGCCAGGAAGTACACCCCTGAAACCAATGCCAAAGCGAGAGGCTTACTGCACCGAAATTCCACAAACATCTTTAGGGCTGTCCTAGCTTTAGCGGGACCTGAATCTTCGTGTGCCCCTGCTCTCCGATAAATTCGACCGTGTCGTTGCGAATTATCAACTTATACAGATACGGGGCAGGAAAGCCCAAGGGCTTGGTCTCGGTCCCATCCAGAGCAGTGACCTTGGCGCCTTCGAGAAACGGGAGCGCGCTTTGCACAGCTCCGATCAACGCCTTCGGTAGCTCGGTCGTATCGCCGGCCGTGCTTGCGCTAGAGAGCACTCCATTCTGAAAATAGAGCGTCATTTCTGTCCGCGCGCCGTCGATGGTGGGGTTGGCCGCCATCAAACGGCTCTGATCCGGCAGGTAACGAATCTGCCACTTCAACCCACCCATGCCGTCCGAGTACACGATCAAATACGGAGCGCTGTCGTAATACCGCACGCCCTTTTCATGCACATCGTCGGCGACTATTTGATGCTTCACCGTTGCGGAGCAGCCCCCAATCAAGAAGGTCACTGCCACTAGGCAAGCTCGTAACATCCAGACCCCGCGTTTAAGGCCTTCAGGCACGATCGCCTTTGCGCTACGCACGAGGGCGCGCTGCGGCGCATAAAGTTCTCTGGATTCAGACACCATGTATTTCGCACAAAGACCCCATTCGCAATGTAGGGGCCCCAACAGCCGCGCCCGAAGTCTCGAAACTCCGCCTCAAAGAGTCCCTCCGTACCCGAAATATCAAATCACGCACGATCACCTTGCGCCAAGCCTCTCGTAGGCGAAACGAGCCTCTTGCGCCAACTTCTGGGAACTCGGAGCGAACACTCTGGCATTCCTTCGGCTGTCGCTCCCGCACGAGCCTTGGCGGCGCGCTCGGCGCGCCCCGGAAAACGAGGGTCGGACCGAAACGACCCTCGATGTATCTGGCACGCCGCTCGGATTTCAACCCGGCGCTGTCCCGGCCGCCAGCAAATTACCCGTGAGCATTGCCGCCACCAAAATGCGCACTGCCCATCGCTTGTCAACATGGGTTGCAATGAGGTTTCTGCTGTGTCGAACAGTGAGGGAGATATTGTGGGCACCACGGGGCATTTATGCACGACGAATTGCCATAATCAGCACACGTTGCCGCAAAGTCTGATATCACTAGAGGTGCAATAAACTTCATTGTCACCGGGGAGGATTGGTCCTGAACCTGGTCCTGAACCTTATTGTATGCACCATCAGACTTCTCAAATGTGTCTCCTCGAGCCTTATTGAAGGCCTTACCAAACACCTCAAATAGCTCCGCATGCCGGCTGAAAAAAGCATACCGAACCAACGAGACACCCTTTTTCTCGAGATCATCGCAACCCGAGACTTTGTCCCCTACCTTCACCGCGCATGACAAAGGTTCTTCACCCAATCGCCGTCGCAGTTCCTCATCGAATGCTGCCAACTGTTTCGGTGTTCCTTCCACGTTAACCTCCACCGTGGGTGCATGGGGCGGCTCCATTGTCATGCACGAAGCCACCATTGCTCCGGATGTAACGATCCAAAGTATGTCCCTCATATGCACTCTATCGCGCGCCATGATCTCCTCCCTTCGTAACGAAACCAGCCGCGTCACTCAACGAGCCGTCATGCATCTGCCGATCCCTCTAAAAGACAAACCTTGCTCTGACATATAGGAAGCGGCGCGCCGGGAGCGTCAAAAATGTTGGATCCGCCTCAAACAAATCTGTCGCTTTGTCAAAGAGATTCTTCGCGCCAACGCTCAAGATGCCCAACCGCCGCGGTAACCGATAATCCACGAACAGATCGGATATCCAGCCGCTATCGCCCTTGCGAATCCCCGCAAAGCCCGTACCGGCGGAAAATAACCCCCTCTGCCTCACGTAGGTACTCGTCGCCCCGATGGATAGACCGCTCCCACTAAAGAACCTGACCCCGATCGGGACCCGATCCGTCCTTACGTTCACTATCCCCTCCGTCCCCGAAAAGGCCTGCGGGCGATCGATCCTTTCGAACTGATATTCCAGCGACGTCGCCATTTGCCAGCCGGATAAAATCGAGGAGTCGGACATCGGGCCGTAGACTTTGTACCCATAAAGACGTGCCGTCTTCTCTCTCCAGTCGAAGTCGGTGTCAACGGACGGGACTCTCAATCTGCGCGCTGTCAGCTCTGTGCCCGCAAAAGTCGTAGACGAGAACTTCTGGTCGATCGCAACGCATGCACGCTGCGACACCGTTCCATCCGTATCACCGTAGAACTGATCGAAGCCCGTAAAGAACTGATTGAAGCCCGCGACCTGCGTCGGTTCGATCGTTTGGCTGCCAATAAACGGGCGCTTAACGGCCGAAAACGCCGCAACTCGTACCGTCGTCCTCGCTAGGGGGGACCAAATCAACCCCACCTTCGGGCTTAGACGGTGGCGTCTGATTTCCAAGTTATGAAACGAGTAGTCAATATTGACAAACTCCGCAGCCAGCCCCAATTCTACGCTCAAATTCTCGCTTGCCGGGCTCCAGTGGCCATATGCGTACACATTACTGCTCTCACTCTTGACGTTGTTTCCGTCGTCAAATTCATCGTTTGAGTCGAGGTATCCAATTCCGGCGACTAGATGACTCTTCCCGAAATGACGCAGATGCTGAAGTTCGACTGTATACGTTCGCGCGGTATCCTGGTTGACTGTGAAGGCGTCGGGAACCGTTTCCACGGTTCTTTTTCGATCCTCGTAAATCGCGGACCAAACAAGGTCACCATCCGAGTCGAGGTTTGAGTGGCCACCAAGACGAGCCGACTGGCTGTCTTGCTTGAGCTTTGTCGGAAAATTGACATTGGGGTCCGGATCAAATGCATAAAAGGTGTGGCCTGTTTCGAGCCGCGATCGCTTAAGATCAAGTTGAGCCGTCGAATTCGACGAAACTTGACCCTGAACAAAGACGTCGTAGATATCTTTCCGAGCGTCGTTGTTATCACGAAACCCATTTGTTTCGTAGTGCAGCTGACTCACAGCGTATCCGACCTTGTCGTTCAATCCACTGACAATGACTTGGTCCCCAACGGTTTGATGAGTCCCGCCGATCCCGTCAACCTGAAGGCGGATCTGGTCTCGATCGAACAGCTGATCGAATTCACCCGCCCCAAGGCGAAAAGGCCCGGTGTCGCGCAAAATGAATAGGTTATCGGTATCAAGCGCGAGATCAACCGCCGGAAGCGAAATCGATTGTCGTAGTTGCGCTTGAAGTGATTGACTGACCTTCGTAATCTCACCTCGCTCGACAATGGAATATGCATCCGCGAGAAACCGATGCGCCGAGTCGTTCCCAGGATCCACCGCGAGCGATTTGTAGGCTTCGACCAACGCGAGCTGCTCGAAACCAAGATCCCGGTAGATGCGCGCCTGATTGACACGCCGCGCTGCTTGATCTTCATCCAGCAAAAGCCGTGACCGATAGACCGCTCGATTGTCGTTCAGCTCAATCGACTTTTCCAGATCCTGCAGTGCTTCGACGGGCCGGTTCTCAGTTTGCTTGCGGATCGCGTCATATAGCCACGGCGTCGGATCGGACGGGTCCCGCTCCTTTGCTTGTCCGAATTGCGTCGCCGCCAGCTTGTCTCGCTTTTCTTCGTAATACGCCTTACCCAGGTAGCTCCTGATGAGCGACTGATTCGGATCGAGACTGGTTGCAATCTCGATCTGCTCGCGCCCCTCTTTGAGGTCGCCTTCCCTGATTCTTGCAAGACCCAGCCCGAGCCGCGGTAACGGATCGGCCGAGTCCAGTTCGATCGCCTTCTGGAAGGCTTGCTTAGCTGCGCTGATGTCTATTCTTATCAGGTTGGCAAATCCGAGCACGGACTGTGTTTTCGCCACATCCGGGTTCAGACCGGCCGCGTGTTTAGCCGCCTCCAAGGAGCGGTCGAGATTTCCGGTCGACATTTCGAGCTCGGCGAGCCTGGCCCAGGCCAGCGCATTCTGGGGGTCCAGTTCAACGGCTTTTCGGACTGTTGCTAGAGCCTGTTCGATCTGGAACCGAGCCTGTTGGGCGTAGGACAGCGATATCCTGGCCGCGGGCGACGCCGTATCCAGTGCAACCGCTTTATCGGCCAGCTGGAGCGCCTCGTCCTTGTCGTTCTGCACGACCGCAATGACCGCCTGGAGCGAGTAGGCGTCACTGTTGCGAGGGTCGAGCGCTATGGCCCGCTCGATATCCGGCTTGGCTTCGTCGAAACGTCCCACCAGGAGAAAGAGCCCGGCACGGTAGACGAAGAGCTGGGGATTGCTCAGCCGTTCCGGCACGTTCTGCAGGCTGGCGATCGCCTCGGCCAGCCTACCCTTTCGGTAGAGCGCGATGGATTCCTGCAACGCCGACTCCCCCGGAGCGCGCGCAACCGCAGCTCCGACGCTGTAATCGAATATCGCCGGAAAGTACAAGGTCCACTGGACCGCATCCCTGGGGTGAACCACGACTTCTTTGCTGGGCGCCGCATCTTTCGCCGCGATGGCTCGCTCGCCGCTGGCGACAGCGACGCTGCCGCGATCGTTGTCCGCGGTCAGCCGTCCTTCATAGACGGAGACGCTGGCGCTCTGCTCTCCGACCGCCACGAGGAATTCGGTTCCTTCGACGTTTGCGTTGACGAACGGCGTTCTGACCTTGAATGGCCTCGAAGTACGGGTGATGACGTGCAGCGCTCCCGCCAACAAGTCCATCAAGGAGGCCTTGTCCGCCTCCGGCGCGGCCAGTGTCAACGCCGTTAGCTGATCGAGTCGAAGGGTGGTCTCGTTGCTGAGCAAAAGAGCCGCGCGAGCTCTCTCGTGAGTACGGACCGCATCGCCGGCGCAGAGCACGACGTTCAGTTCAGCGGCTTGCCAGCCTGTTTCCTGCGATCCGGCCGGCGCAAAACGGCGCAGTTCGACAAGCCCCTGTATCGAGACGACCTTGGCAATCTCCGGCGTACAAGGCCCTGCCGCTTGGAGGCTGGACATCGAAAACAGTACGATGACCGTAGCCGCGGAGCGGCACGCTCTCGCAGCCGTGGGCGAACTGCAACGATGTTGGCGGGGACCTCGCGGGGAACGCCCTGCTACCGACCGAGCAGCATCGCGCACCGGAACAGTGTCTCGAATTTCGCAGACACCGGCAGCCGGCGCTTGGTCGCGCAGGTGTGTCCGTAACATGCCACCCCCTCCAGGGCTACGGACTAGCGTCACTGGCCTTGGCGAGCACTATTAGGACGCTACAAAACATAGTAAACAAGAATCACCGCTCCGATGCAATGTGCAAGTGCACGTTTGGCCGAAATGGGACCGACGAGCGTGTCACGCTCGCCCACGTCAGGCGATACAACCACTCCCCGACGCGCTCGGGCGCCGGTTACAGCTTCAATCGCTGCACCAGTTTGGTTGACAGCGTTGGGCAGGGCGCCCCTGTACACGGGCGGATGCGGTATCGATACTCCTCAACGGAGCCCAACAAAGAAGACGTAACACGACCGCAAACCCCGACACCGCAGCACGAAAGGCGCACCAGATCTCAAGGTTGCGGTAAGATTTTTTTGGGAGAATTCGGCGACCGATACCCGTCTATGCGGGATACCTGCCGCTTGCGAGGCGGGTGAAGGGGTATCTACTCCGGTCAACGGTGCTGGCTTGATGTCGCATATGCGTCGCCCAATCGGGGCACTGGCTCTGGGGCTGGTGATCGCTCTGCTCGGGACCTTGGTCACTTTGCTCCCCCGTGTTCGCGAAATGGAGGAGGACTTCGAGCTGCGCTGGTTGTTTCATTTACGGGGCGCAACGCAGGCGCCTCCAGAAGTCGTCGTTGTCGCGATCGACGAGCAATCCGCTCAGAGACTCGACCTTCCCACCAAACCAAGCGACTGGCCTCGTGACCTGCATGCTCAACTCGTCGAACGCCTCGCACAGGCTGGCGCCCGGGTGATTTGCTTCGATCTCACGTTCGATCGTCCGAGCCGAACGCAGCAATATGACGAGGAATTCGCCGCGGCGATCGGTGGCGCAGCAAATGTCGTGTTGACCGACTCCCTGCGAAAGGAAACTGTTCGGCAGACAAATGACTCGCCGCAGGCGATCGATAACTTCCAGATCGAAAGAGTCTCTCCGCCAATTCCGATTCTCGAGCAGGCGGCGCTTGCGCACGCGCCTTTTCCCCTGCCCAGAGAGTCCAGGGTGAACACTTACTGGACCTTCAAGACCGGCGCCGGAGACAGTCCAACCTTGCCTGTAATCGCGTTCCAGGTCTATGCCTTCGATGCATATCGCGACTTTCTCGATCTGTTACGCAGGGTTGCTCCGCGTCTCGACATGGCGCCTCCTGTTACTGCAAGAGCCCTGTTCGCGTCCAACGACGCTGGCGATATGATCGCCAAGCTGCGGAACGTCTTTGTGAGCGATCCGCGAATCGGGGAGCGCATGTCAAGGGAACTGGAACGATCCAGCGACCAGGACCTGCCACCGGGGAGGAAACGCCTCGTCCGCTCGCTGCTGAGCCTGTATCGAGGCGATGAAGTTGCCTACCTGAACTTCCACGGGCCGCCTCGCAGCATTACGACCGTGCCCTATTACGAAGTTCTGAGCCCTGCGAATGGTGATTTGAAGGCTCGTTCCGTCCATGATTTCGCCGGTAAGGCGATCTTCGTCGGTTTTTCCGCATTTTCACAACCCGAGCAGGACCGCATCCGCGACGACTACGAGACGGTGTTTTCGCAGCCCAGCGGCCTCAACATCAGTGGCGTCGAGATCGCCGCAACCGCATTTGCCAATCTGTTGGACGATCGACCCGTGCGACCGATCGCCTTTCCTTGGGAGCTCGCAGTTGTCGCCGTTTGGGGAGTTGTGCTGGGTGCGGGGTGTCGGATGCTCCGTCCTACCGCGTCCGCTGCATTCGTCTCGATGCTGGGGTCGGCCTATCTGCTGGTAGCTGTGCGCCAGTTTACGTTGGCAGGTCTCTGGTTGCCGCTGCTGATACCGCTGTGTCTGCAAGTGCCGCTCGCCCTGTTCGGCGGAGTCTTACTCAGCTATCGGGACGCGAGAAGGGAACGCAAGCTCATCAAGCAGGCATTCGGATACTTCCTGCCCGACAAGATCGTCGATCAACTCGCCAAAAGCGTGGGGCCGATCAGCTCGGCTGATCAGCTGGTGTATGGCGCCTGCCTGGCCACCGATGTGGAGAAATACACGGCGCTTGCCGAGGCGATGAGTCCAAGAGAATTGGGCCGCTTGATGAACGAGTACTACGCGGAGTTATTCAAGCCCGTCGAACGGCTGGGAGGCTTCGTCGACGATGTGGTCGCCGATGCGATGCTGGCGATCTGGGCTGCGTCTTCCACGCAGATATCGGTCAGGAGGCAAGCATGCCAGGCCGCGCTCGACATCGTTGAAGCCCTGGATCGGTTCAATCAAGCAACCGTCGGGCGGCCGGCCTTATTGACGCGCCTGGGACTCCATTCGGGGCAGATGCTGCTGGGCAGTATCGGGGCTTCTCATCACTATGAATATCAAGCCGTCGGGGACATGGTCAATACTGCGACGCGCATACAGGGGCTCAGCAAGTACCTGGGCACGCGAATTCTGGCGTCCGAAGCAACCGTCGATGGGCTCGATGAGATCCTGACGCGGCCCGTGGGCAGTTTCCTGCTTGCCGGGAAGTCCGCCGCTGTGTGCGTCGTCGAGGTGGTTGGCCGCAAGCAGGATGCGAACCCGCGGGTGTCATTGCTGCATCAAAAATTCGCTGAAGCTCTGGGAGCTTACCGTACGCGTGAATGGTGCGACGCGGCGAGCCAGTTCTCAGAAATTCTCGACATGTTTCCGGACGACGGCCCATCGCGCTTCTACCTTCAGCGATGCAAGGCTTACGTCCTGAATCCGATAGACGAACCGTCGCATCCCGCGGTACGCATTGACCAGAAATGAGGGCATCGAGCACCGCGCCAACCACGAACAGTCAGGCCGATGGTCGATTCGACAACCCAGGTTTCGTTTACGACGCAAGCGAATCGAGGATCAAGGCAAGCGTGCCCGCGTCGGTGCTGTCACGACTCAGTGCAGCTCCCTCGAGCTCGTGCCCAGCGATCTATATCAGCCGATCCGCCAGGACGCAGTGATCCTGGAGAAGGTCGCGGCGAGCCCGCTGCCCAAGCGCTGGTGAAGTTCCTGAAGGGCGACAGGGCAAGAGCCATCATCATTTCATTCGGCTACGGGCTCTGTAGTGATCGCCGCCATGACCATCTCGTTCGTCTTCGACGTCGGGCCGGCCGACTCTTCCGTCAAAACCACGGACACAAGCGCCACCGCCTTGGCAGGAGGCTGAACGGGATAGCCTGCAGCGGTTCGAGGCGCGCGATCGCCGGTTCGTCCCGGATGCATCGATGCGATGGAGATCGAACACGCGAACTGGGATCGATGCCTTGCAGAAGGGCATCTGCGTCGACAGTTGTTCATCCGTACGGATACAAATCTGTTCGCCATTCTGGCCGTCCCTGCAACTCGTAGCAACGATGCATTGCGTCTGGTCCAGTCTCGCCTCTGCGGCGTTTGCACTGAACCGCGTCGACCCGCGTATATGTGCCCTGTCTGTTACCGGCTGGGCTCTGCCGTCGGCGGCGCCGGCGGCAGAGGTTTGGACAGGCTCCGAGCGGCCGGCTTCAGCCGCCGCCGTGGTCCATCTTCGGACCGTAATCGACGACGTCGACCCCGCTCAACATGCCGCCCGAATCCGTCAGGCGGACCAGCACATAATCGCCCTGCTGCAGGGTGACCACGGCGCCGCTCGGGTCGTGCGCGGTGCCGGCGAAGGGGATCGTCACGCCGGCCACGGAGAATCCGGACATCGTGGTGGCAGTGATCACGCCGCCAACCCGCGCATTGAACCCGGCACTGGCAGCCGGTGCAGTCGTGATGCGCAAATCGAGTGCCACCAGGACCGCACTGCCGCTACTCTTGTCGATATACCCTCGTACCACGACGTGCGGCATGCCGGTTGCGCCGCCAATGGCGACGTAGGCGTCGATGTAGCTCTTGAAGTTGTTGATGTCGAACGCCGTCACCATGGTCGCGGTTTCATCTTCGATATGGGTCAAGGAGTTCACTTGCACCGAAGTCCCGAGCAGCGGCAAGGTGTAGCTCGGCGGTGTAGTCGCCGGGGCCATCGCACTGACCGCATGTACGGCCAGCATATCCTCGAGCAGGAAGCCGCCACCCTTGCGATGATCTGCGCCGTCCTCCGCCTCTTCCGCGGAGGCCATGATCGCAGGCGGCGCAGCGCTCGTGACCGTGCCGGTGACTTCGATCGTGTCGCCGTTGGTCGGCAGCGTCTGACCGGCGGCGAGCGTGACGGTGATGCCCTCGACCATGTACGTCGAGCCCATCGCGTTCGAGACGATGCCCTCGAGTTCCACCGTGTCTCCGACCGTCAGCGAGGAAGCACGGCTCAGGTGCAGCGAGGTGGGCGTGAACGTCACCGGGATGGGCAGCGTGCTACCCGGGGTCCCCAGCATCGGCGCAGTGGTTCCGCGCGCTGTCACAACTTGGCCGCTGCTGAAATTGCAGTCGATCGGCGATGCACAGGCCATGCCTGACGAAAAGCCGAGTCCATTGATCGCGTAGCTGGCGGGGGCCGCGCCCGTCGATGCGATGCTGAGACTGCCGGTCGCCTTGAAGATCGAGGCCGTGTTGTCGATCGCGCGCACCAGGGTGGCAGTCAGCGTGCTGGTGCTCGCGGACGCGTTGACGTAGCCGAACACCTGGACCGAGGTTCCCGAGCCGCTGGTGCAGGTGTACGCGGCGGTTCCGGAATGGCTGCAGTTCGCAGTCAGTCCGCTCTGGTCGGTGATCGGAGTACACATCGGGCTGGTACCTTGCGCGCAGCTTCGCGCATCTTTGAACACGCTGGTGGCTGTGAGCTGCACGACCTGGCCCATGACGGACAACTGGCCCGCCATGGAATCCGATGCATCGACCGGGCCGCGTGCCAGCGTAATCACCCGGATCTCCTGCGCGCTCGGTGCCGCGTCCGTGCTGCTGGCCGAGGGCTTGACGTCGACGGTCATGCCGACCGCCAGCGAGCTGCCAGCGGCACTGCCGGGAACAGTCGCGCCGGTATCGTCGTCGACCACCGTGGCGCCGCTGCTGTCGAATTCATGGCCGTCGACAAAGACGCTGCCGAAGGCTCGCACGGTCCCGAAGGTTCGGGCGGCCGAATGCGCTCTCATCGAGGTCGGGCTACTGGAACCGCCACCGCCGCCGCAGGCCAGCAGTGACACCGCGGCCGCGGCCATCAGGATCGCGTTGCGCGTGTGATGTCTTAAATCCCGGATCTTCAAGATGCACCTCTTTCGTCTGCGCCGGTGGTGAACCCGGCAAGGTTGGGGACGCCTGGTCACCGTAAAGAACGAAAGGGGCGGACACTTATTCCATCCGACTGTGCACGCTCCGGTGAGCCTGGACGCCTCTGTTCGCGATCAGATCGGTCACCGCGCGGCCTTCAGGTAACGCGCTTCCTCAGCCCCCGAAAGCGGCTCACCAAAACCGAGTGCCGCCGCGAGATCCCTGCTGCCGGCCGCTGGCTGATAGTCGCCGCCCTGCGCCCGCGCAGTTCCGGGACCCGCCATGGCGGCGAGGCGCCACTTCCCGTCCGTGCGGCAGGCGATGGCCCGCACCGCTTCGGATCTGCCGGGGAAGGTCGAGCTGACCTCCACTTCGCGGCAGAATGAGGCCGCATCACCATAGCTTGCGAGCGGCAGTACCTGCACGGTCCATGCCCCCAGCGATGCGAGCACGCTGTGCCCGGTCGGCTGGCGTTCGAGGACCTCGAGCAGTTCCGCGGGCAGGGGGGCCACGCTCGCGGCGAGACTCGGCGCAGCGCCGGGTACGGATCGCAGTGATGCAAGCTGCCAACCCACCGCGATGCCGAGCACACACCCGAGGGCTGCGGCCACGCCGGCCCAGGATGTCACCGAGCCGTCCGGAATGAGCCAGTCCGGCCAGCTTCGGCGCGGCGCCCTCTTCCTGCCCGACGCGTGCGTCCCGAGCGCCAGGACTGCCTCACGCAGATGTGGCGGCACCGGCTCGCCGAGCACCGGATCGAAGGCCGCCTTCGCGATTCGGCTGGACGCCTTGAACAGGGCGACGCGACGCGCCACCTCGGGATCGAGTGCGGCCGCCACAGTGACCGCGTCGGCCTCCACGTCGGGCAATTCCCCATCGGCGTATGCCATCAGGGTTTCATCGCTGAGTTTCGATGCTGTCATTCCGCGGCCCAATCCATCATGGTCTGGTTCAGTTTCAGGCGATTCGTCAGTTCCGTGCGCGCTCTGGAGAGGCGACTCATCACGGTTCCCATCGGCACATCGAGCACGGCAGCGGCTTCCCGGTAGGAAAGGCCCTCGATCGATACCAGTGCCAGGACATCACGCATGCCCTCGGGAAGTTGCAGCATCACCTGTGCCACCTCCCCCAGTACCAGCTTGCCCTCGATCCGCCGTTGCCAGCGGTTATCCGGAACCTGCTCGAGCGCATCCGGTCCTGCATCTATGCCGCGGGTGGACACAGCCCTGATTTCGTCGATGTGGAGATTGGTCATGATCTTGAACATCCAGCTGTCCATCCGCGTACCCGGCATCAGCTGATCGCGGCATTTCCACGCGCGCTCGCAAGTGGCTTGCAGCAGATCGTCGGCGGAGTGGATGCTCCCGGTCCTGGCCAGCGCGTAGCGGCGCAACCGGGGCAACAGAGCCAGGAGTTCAGTTTTGAATTCGTCGCTCACCTATGTCCGCTGTCACTGGCGTCCGCTGTCACCAGCGTCCGCCGTCACTTGCGATCTCCTCTCCAGTCTCAAACGTAGGGCCGGGGACTTTATTCCACATCGAAGCGTAGGGCCGGCGACTTTATTCCACACCGAAGCGATTCGTGTATAAATAATTGGCCACGGACAAGACAGATCGATGAATCAGCCCGCAGTTTGGCGAGCCTTGGAGCATTCGAGGAAGACGATAGCGGGCTCCGCGGTCGTGGCCGCCGCACTGCTCATCGTGCTGTTCTCGAGAACTGCCTGGGCCCTTGGCGGGACCGAGGCGCCTGAGCCGGCGGGGAGCGAAACGGATCGGCAGCTCGAACACGAGTCCCGCGATGACCGTGACGTTGCGGCGGAGAAGGACTTCGACTCTGAACGCGAGCGCGACGACAGTGGCCGCGCGGAGGCCCACGAGCGCGGTGAAGGCGAACGTGACGTCGAGCCCGATGAGGTTCTGTCCATCGACCTCAGCCGCGAAGGATGGACAAAGGCGCGCGCGCTGGGATTTCGCGTGGTGGAGGACGATGTCCTGCCGCAGCTGGGCTTTCGTCTCACCGAGCTATCCACGCCCGGAGGCATTCCCGCGACAGCGGCCTTGCGACGCCTCCGGGCGGCCGACCCCCACGGTACCTACGACGTCAATCCGCGCTACGGAACGGCCGGCGAGCGTGCCTGCGAAGGCATCCGTTGCGATGGTCAGAAGCTGGTGGCTTGGCCCACGACAGGATGTCCGCAGGCGGTCAGGGTGGGCATGCTCGACACGGCCGTGTCGGAGTCCAGTCCGGCCCTGGCGGGCGAGCGGATCAAGCAACGGCACTTCGGCGAATCGCGGGCCTCGGTTCAGGGCGCCGAGCACGGTACCGCGGTAGCCACGATCCTCGCCGGTCAGGTCGACGCTGGATTTGCGGGACTCCTTCCTCGCGCGACTTTGTTCGCCGCTGACGTGTTCAACTACGGCGCCGGGGAACACAAATCGACCAACGCCATGATGATTGCCCGCGGCCTGGACTGGTTGCTGGCGCAGCACCCGGCCGCCATCAACGTCTCGATCGCCGGGACCGAAAATGCGGTGCTGCACGAGGCAATCCGTCGCGTGACTGCACAGGGTGTTCCCGTGATTGCCGCGGCGGGCAATCTTGGCCCGGACGGCCCACCGCGCTACCCGGCCGCCTACGCAGAGGTGATCGCGGTGACCGCCGTGGATCTGCTCGGGCAGACCTACGAGCACGCCAACCGTGGCCCATACATCGACGTGGCAGCACCGGGCGTGCATATCTGGTCTGCGGGCGCCAGCGGCCACGGCAAATTCTTCGATGGGACGTCCTTCGCCACACCTTTCGTCACCGCCGAAGTGGCGCTGCTGCGCTTGGCCGAACCACAGCGCAGCCCGCCGGAATTGAAGGCTGGCTTCCACAGTGCGACCGGATCGACCGATTCAGTGCACGCAGGCGCCCCGAGCGCGAGCGTCCTGAAGAGCCGTGGATGCGACCGATAGATTACAGTCCCAACTGGACTTGCAGTTGACCCAGGGTGGTCTCGCGCGAGCTGCCTCCGAAGGGCTCCAGGTGGGCTCGATGCAGGCTGACACTGATGCGCACGGGATCGGTCGGGTACCAGTTCAATGCGACTGAGCGCACTTGTCCCCGGTCGCCACCACCATCGCTCAAATCGGTTTTGCTCCAGCGCACCGCCACTTCCCATGCGCCAAGGCCACCCAGTTCCACCGGCCGGTTCGGGCTGATGCCTCCAATCGTTCCATAGCGTGTTGAATAACTGCGCTGCTCGCCGGTGATGCACCAGCCGAACTCAGCATATTCGCCGTGCCACGTCGGCCCACCGTCGGCCAGTTGTGCCTGGATCATTTCGCCAAGGACGATGATCGGGCCCAATCTCATCAGCGTCTCTTCGGCGATCAAGCGATACCGGTCAGTCAACGCCTCGAGCACAGAGCGCGGCGACATGCCCCTCATCAGCGACGATTCCGAAGTTCCAAAAAGCTGCACGCCCGAACCGGCTTGGCCTCGCCGGAAACTTCCGCTGACGCCAACGTGAAGGTAGCCGTCTTCGCCGACCAGTGGACGCCACGTCCCGCGGGCCGTGAGCGCGTCTTCGGCATAGCGACCGGACAAGCTGGGCCCAGCATGGCGGGTAAACGCGCCGCCAGCGAGCCCCCAGGTGCTGCCCCGATAGTTGAAACCGATGCCGAATCCGTAGTCCGGGCCCAGTTCCGCAGGCGACGGCAATGAAGTGAGGAGCCTGTCTGACGGAGCGATCGACTCCCCGAGGCTGAAGGGCTCAAGGAATCGTCCGACTTCAATGCGGACAGGCCAGCCCCGATATTCTGTCCAGAGGTCGCGCAGCGACGAATGATGGGCAAAGTTCCCGGCCAGGTGGAATACCCAGTCGTTGCGCCAGCGCAGACCGAACCCCAGGCGAGCACGGCGCAAATTGGTGCTTTCGGTTCTGGTGCCGTCAGCCGTGTGACGCGCAAGCAGGATGTCTTCTTCTATCCGCGCATAGCCCCGCAAGTCATAGAACTCCCCGAACATATCGCCCTTCGCGAGTTCCAATGCAGGCGAGGGGATCGACCACAGGCAGAGCAGCACCCCGGCGGACGGAATGCACAACCTGCCCAGATGTTTCATGGGGGTCCAACGATGCCTTGCCATGGGACAGTAAGCCCTCCTTCGCGCTGACGCGCTTCGGAGGCCTGCGTAGCGCGTCCTCCGGACGCGCGAAGCAGGATGGCGGAGAGGGTGTCTTCAGTCAAGTGGCTCCAGTACTCGCGAAATGCGATGCGGCAATTTCCTTTCGGCCCGTTCTCCCCCCTATCCACAGGACAGCAAGCCGTTCCTGCAGACCCGTGACCGCAAGTGCACGTGCGTGCACGGGCTTCATGCTGCTGGTCACCTGCTCGCGGCTTTCACCGAGGCGACACTCCTCCTTCGAATTTGCTCGCTTCAGGGCCTGCCACTCGCGATCGGGATCAGCGCACGTTGCCCTACCGATGCTCCCGGCGCAGGGACTCGCGGTCGTCCAGGTCGGCCAGCCGCGACTCGTGCGGTGCGTTCCTCAGCCGCTGCAGGGAACTGTTGCTGCGGGCGATCCGGACTGCCGCTCGCGCAAGCAGCCGGCGACAAAGGTCATGGCTGCGTCATCGGGCAGCAGCCGCTCGACCCACACTTCAACGACACCGTTGCAACCGAGGGCGAAAGGATCCTCCACATCCTCCTCGTCACCCGTCGAGTCGTAAACCAGGTGCTTCGACTCTCCTGACTG
>WNFP01003299.1_pt1 | contig 24651 bp, 22 predicted proteins | sample 5400201 | NCBI WGS metagenome assembly WNFP01 (sample SAMN13153355, study PRJNA577476) | soil metagenome | isolation source: 115 cm saprolite under Madrone tree | place: USA:California | collected 2016-06-14
TTCGGAGCGCGCAGCATCGCGCAGAGTGGAGAGGTGGAGATCTCTCTCAGAGGATGCAATGTTTGCCGCATCGCGGAAACCCGCTTCCAGCCGATCTACTTCCAGCTCAAATTGGGCGAGAACGGCATTGGCGTGCGCGTTCAGGGAATCCCCAGCCTGGGCCTGCGCGGCTACAATGGCGTTATCGACCGCGATTTGCACGCGGCCCTGAGCGGCTTCCAGCTCACCCGCCACGTGGTTTTGCCATGAGTCTTGCGTGCGCGAGAAGAAGGAAGACGCATGCTGCTCAATTTCGTTGACTTGCGCTCGCAAGGACTGCAGCGTCCCCGCCAACGATTGCTCGATCTCGGCGGCGCTCGCCTGATGCTGGCGCGATCTTTCGTCGGCAACTTGCGCGGCTGATTCCGCGGAAGTCGCAATGCGTGCTTCCGCCGCGGAGACTTGCTCGCGAAGGCGCTCGAGGAGCTGCTCCGCGTGAGCGCAAGTGGCGCGCAAGGCCTCGATCTCTGCTCCGGTCTGTTGCGTGCTCGCGTTGCGTTGCGCGAGCGCTTCCTGCGAGAGCTGGGCGGTCAGGTCGCGAGTGAGCTCTTCGAGCTGCGGCGAAAGCCAGCGAGGCAAGTCTCGCTGGAGAGTTTCTGCGGCGGCGTTTTGGGCGATGCGACTTAGGCTTGTGGATTCCTCTCGAATGTCCTGCAGCGACGCGGCGACTTGGCGGGAAAGTGTCTCGCGGTCGGCGGCAAGCTTCTGCTCCCATTCATCGGCGGTAATGCGGCGCTCGGCGGAAACGGCTTGCGCGGCGGCTTCGCGTGCGGCGGCATGAATTTGTTGACGAGCGTCCGCGAGCAACCGTGTAACTTGGCGAGCGAGTTGCATTGAGGCATCCGTGGTGCTGACGGGGGCAGGGAAGGCGCGGAGGCGTTCCGAGTGATTCTCTGGAGCGCTGTCGGTATCGGGTAGAGGCAAATCGAAATCGACTTCATTCGAGGGATGAGGGTTCGGCTCGTGAGACTGTTCGGCAGCTACCGAGGGGTGCTGAGAATCGTGCGGCAGATGCGCAACGCCGGAAGCTTCGAGAGCAGGCTGCGCCGCATCCGAAAAGGCAAACCAGTCTTCCGGTGGAAATGCGATGCCCCACGTGTTGCCGGGAATCTCTAACTCCAGGGCCACCTGAAAAAGTTGGCGCACGGTGCGCGGACGCTGAATCCAGGCAACGCGTCCACGGACGGTGCGCGGCGGCTGTCCGGTTTCAGGGTGGGGCACCTCCAGCGTGACCCACATGTTTTTGAGCACATAGTGCTTCGACTGATAGCGGCAACCGTGGCAATTAATGATGAGCGTGGAAGTACGTTCGGTGAAGGTGCGGCCCAGTGCGTCCACACCGGCCACGGCCAATGGCACGGCTTGAACAATGCGCGTGCTGCGGCGCTTGCGCAGCTCCGCGGTGGCGCTGGCTACGCCGCTTCCAGACACACTTCCACCCACGTCTTCGGCAAATTCCCGGCCAAGTTCGTCCATGAATGCAAACCACCCATAAATTGTAAATTCGTTTAGCGACGGCTGAGACTACTTCGCCTGGGTATTTTCCGACGCAGGGGCGCGATGCTCTCCGGTCAAGAACATCCACGCTTCCTTAGCTACCCAGATTGGTCCGACCAGCAAATATATCGGTCCCTGGAAAAACGCCGGATGATTGCCTTCGATCCGGTGTCCCAGGAGCAAAAACACCCAGCCGCCCACGAAGAACGCTCCGCCCCAAATCCATTTTGCAAATAGGAACAGGATGAGGCCGGCAAAGATCATGGGAATGCCGATACCGTGCAGGAGCTTATTCCAGCCCGAAGTGTGTTCGTGATCGTACTGCGTCATGTAGTGCGCCAGATTCAGAGCGCACCTCCTTGCGGGGGACAGTTACCGCGGATGAGCAACTTTATAACGAATTCAGGGAAATGGCTAGGGCCGACGTTAGAGGTCGCGGCGGCCTTCCATAGCCTTGAGCATGGTGACTTCGTCGGCGTATTCGAGGTCCGCGCCGACAGGAATGCCCACTCCGATGCGGGTTACGCGGACGCCGAGCGGCTTCAGCAGCTTGGACATGTATACAGCGGTGGCTTCTCCTTCGGCGGTGGGATTTGTGGCGATGATGATTTCTTCGACGGCGCCGCCTTTGAGACGCTCGATCAATGTTTTTATCTTAAGCTGCTCGGGGCCGCGGCCTTGCAATGGTGAGAGCGACCCACCCAGCACGTGGTACATGCCGCTATACATGCGAGTTTTTTCGATGGCCATGATGTTGTGGGCTTCTTCGACCACGCAACTCGTTGTGTGATTGCGCGTGGCGCCGGTGCAATAGAGGCACGGGTCCGCGTCGGTGATGTTGTGGCAGGTGGAGCACTCGCGGATTTTTTCTTTGGCGTCGCGGATGGCGTCGGCGAGCGCGAGAGCGTCTTCCGGTGCGGAGCGCAGCAGGAAGAAAGCGAGACGCTGAGCGGTTTTTTGGCCGATGCCGGGCAGGTGCTTCAGTTCGTCGATCAGGCGTTCCACAGGGGCGGCAAAATCAGGCATGTAGGATGTGTAGCATAGGGAAGCGGGTTGCGCAAACGCGCCCGCTAATTCGCGTTTGCGCGTACGTGGGAAGAAAAGTGAAGTGCAAAAAAATAGAAAGGGTGGACTCTCGTGCCCGCGCATTCGAGCTCACCCTTCCTGGTGATCGCACCGCTTTTTGCGATACGAACTTATTGGTTCATAACTTTCGCTGCCTGGGTGTCGCTTGCGTCGGCGCGCGGGGTCATCGAAACGACGATGTACTCGCGCTCCTTGCCGTCGGATTCCGGCACGCGCAGGAGCATCTTGTCCTTGTGGAGACGAAACTCCGCGGATTCACCGACGGGCAGAAGGGTCGGGTGCTTTTCGTCTTTGGGCCGGATGCGATAGATCAGCCGGTCAGACTTGAGGATATATTCCTGGCATAAGACTTCTTGTGTGTTCTTATGCTGGCCGTCGGTGCCGAATATTTCGCCGGCCACTGTTTTGCCGTCTTTTTCGGCGTAGCCGCAATGGGTTGAATCCATCTGCAGCAGCACGCCATGCTCGTACGCCGGCTTGTCCTTGGCGGGAGCGGGTGCAACGTTTTGAAGGCTGGCTGCGATAACCAGAAGTAGGCCTGCTGTTTGGATCTTCATCGCTGGTCTCTCCTAAAGATCGAGTTCTGTGTGCCGGTTATTGTTTCGAGCTTGCTGCTGACGCTTGCGCCTGCGATACGAGCAAGAGCTGCGTGCCGCTGTCGAGATGCACGTTCTTGCTCGTCGAGGTAATCAGCGAGCCCTGCGTGCTGTTGGAGGCGGCGGAGCTGAGGTTGAGCCCCTGCATGCCGAACACGCCCTGACTGTTGGACGTGAGTTGGCCGGCCGCATTCAAGCCGCCGACTGCGCCGCGCGTTGCACCAGCGGCGTTCACCGTGGAGTTGACCGCGCCGCCCGCGACTCCGCCTGCATTGGCGGCAGTGTTGGTTACAGCGCCCGTAGCCGCGCCCGCGGTAGACCGCACGCCGCCCAGGGCGCCACCGCCGCTGGCGCGAGCCGAACCCATGGCTCCGCCGCCGGCAGACAAATCGTCGCCACCGACAGCGCCGGAAGCGGCCGTCTGCGCCGCGGCAAGCGCTTGGATGGTGACATTCAGCGGAATTTCTTCGCCGTTCTTCAAGACGGCTTTGTCGAAAACGATGCCCAGCGCGGATTCTTTCTCTTCCTTGCTGCGCTGCTTGCATTCGGTGACGTGTCCGATCAGCTTTGTCCCTTTCGGGATCACCACTTTGCCTTCCGACTTGGTTGCTTCCGTTGTTTTTGCGGTGACCTGATCGCCGGGCTTGTTTTTCTTGGCGTCCACCGATTGCGAAAGCGAGGCATTCATCGCCGTACCGCTGGAAAGCGCGGAACTCTGCCCAGCCTTTGCAGAAGTTGAAGCAGACGTGTTGCTGGAAGTGGTTGCGCCAGACTTATCCGCCTGCACCGACGTACTACCGGCTGCGGACGAACTCGCCTGCGCGCCCCCTTGTGCGTACACAGTGGACCCGGACATCGCGAGCATGGCCCCCAGAATAACTACCGATGTAGCCTTCATAAATCGACCTCCTCCGAAAGTGCGGCTTACGCCGCTGTGATGGACGAGCTGGGACTCTTCCATTTTCCGCTACGCAGGATTCGCGCCGGCGCGCTGTTTCCAAACAGGCATAAACCGAACCGGAACCACGGGCGGGCATGCCGGTGCTTCTCCCCGCGCCTCAATACATAAGGGGAACCACGAGGACAAAAAATATAGGGCTTTACAGGCTGACTTTTTGAAAGGCAGACGAAACCGGAGGCTAAAAGGTGGCTAAAACAGCCCGGGAATTTTCATGTTCGCAAGACCAGGAATTCCGCCGGAGAGATTCTTCATTTGGTTCGCGAGCTCTTCGTCCACGCGCCGCGAAGCTTCATTGACGGCCGCGCGCACCAGGTCTTGCAACATTTCCTGGTCCTTGCTGGCAAACACTTCCGGCTCGATGCGCACGTCCACCACTTGCTTCTGGCCGTTCATCTTCACGGCGACCATGCCGCCGCCGGCCGAAGCCTCGACGGTCACGGAATTAACCTGGCGCTGCAAATCTTCTTGCACTTGCCGGAGCCGCGAAAGCATCTGCTGGATCGCATTGACTTCCATCAGGTTTCCTCTGGACGATGTTTCACTTCGGCGATTTTTCCTCCGAAGCGTTGCAGCATCGATTTCACCATCGGATCGCGTTCAAACTGCGCGCGCAACTCTTGCGTGGCCAAACTCGAGCGCGAAGCCGAGGCGGCCGCCGCTGCAACTGCTTCGAGTTTAGCACAGACTCGCACGGCACGGCCGAGCACCTTGCTCGAAGCGATACGGAGCTTCTCGAGCGGCTCGCGACCTTCGAGCATTTCTGCGAACGGCCGCTTGTCGGGCGAGAAATAAATTCGCAATTCGGCGCCTTCGAGCTCCCAGCGCGTGCCGTGCTCGACGAGTTCACCCAGAAATTTTTGCTGCGCTTGGATGGCTTGCTTGATTTCGACGACTTGCTCGTCCGTGATGCCGCTGCTCTGGGCGGGGGTTGGCGTTGAGGCCTGCGTTTGTGCGCTTTGAGGAGGCTCTTGCGTAGGAGCGGCTCTTTGTTCCGGTACGGATTCGCGTTCTTCCGCTTGAAAGCGAGGCGTTTGAAAGCGTGTTGGTGGGGCGGGCTCGAAAGATGGAACTCTTGGCGCGATGGCAGACGGGGCAGCGATCGAAGCCGGCGCGGCTGTTGTTGTGCGTGAACTTGCCGTGGCTGTGCTGCCGGTGGGTGCGCCGCCGCGTACTTCGGCGAGTAATTCTTCCAACGGCGCGAGCCGCGACGCGTTGATCAATCGCAGCAAGCCCATTTCGAGATGCACGCGTGGATCGGGTTTGCGGCGCAGGTCGTCATCGGTTTGCAGCAGGATCTGAAAAAATCGCGTCAGGTCTTCTTCGCTGAATTGTGCCGCGGCACGTTCCAACGCGGGCCTTTGATCGGGCGTGGCGGCAATCAAATCCGAATCAGCGCCGCAGACGCGCGCGATCAGAAGATTCCGCATGTGGCGGATGGCTTCGCGGCAGAAGTGCTGCAGGTTGCGGCCTTCCTTCTGGAATGTGTGCACCAAACCGAGAGCGCGATCGGCGGAGCCCGAGGCAATCGCGCCGACCAATTCTTCGAGCGCGTCTTCGGGCACCACACCAAGCAGCTCGCGCACGTCCTTATCCGGAATCGTGTCTCCGCAAAATGCGCGTGCCTGCTCCAGTAAGGAGAGAGCGTCGCGCAGGCTGCCTTCGGCCATGCGCGCGATCACGGCCAGGGCTCCCGGCTCGATCTTCAAATTTTCTTTCTGCGCGATTTCTTCCAGGCGCCCGCTGATTTCCGCGAACGTCAGCGCGCGAAAATGAAAGTGCTGCGAGCGCGAGCGGATCGTATCAACGAGATTTTCCGGCTCCGTGGTGGCCATCACGAAGATGACGCGATCTGGAGGTTCCTCGAGCGTTTTCAGCAGTGCGTTGGATGCTTCGCCGGTGAGCATGTGCGCTTCGTCGAGGATCACCACTTTGCTGCGCGCGGCGGCCGGCGCGTAACGCACCATTTCGCGCAATTCGCGGATTTGGTCGATGCCACGGTTGGAAGCGGCGTCAATCTCGATCACATCCAGTGAAGTGCCAGCGGCGATTTCCTTGCAGGAGTCGCAAACGCCGCACGGCTCGGGTGTCGGCCCATTCACACAATTCAGCGCCTTGGCCAAAATGCGTGCAGCGGTGGTTTTCCCCACGCCGCGTGCGCCGGAATCGCGTTCTGCAGCGTTTCCGTGACGTGCGCCTGCCCGACAAGATCGGCAAACGTTTGCGGGCGCCACTTGCGTGCAATGACTTGATAGCTGCTCATGAAAAATTATGGCCACTCAAGAAACTTGCGACTGCAAACGCGAGGAACTTCGGGTGAACTGCGGCACCCGAGGCGTTCCCGATACCGTTGCTCCCTTCCGGGCCTGGCGGGGTTCGCGGGACCTCGTTGCACAGAGCCCGAAGTTCCACGCTTGGGCAGTCGCGCCTTCGCTGACTGCATCGAAAAAGTTTAGCACATTCATTTGTGGAAAAAATGCTGTGTGAGTTCTTCTGCCGTGATATATCGCAGCGCCTGTCGATAGATGCCAAGGAGAGTGCCTCGATCAAGTTCGCGATGATTGGGTACAGTTAGCGTTTGTCTGGTGCCATCCGAAAGCACTCTTCTCAATTTAATGTGACTCCCGCGCTGTGCCGCAAGCTCAAAGCCAAAAACGGCGAAGATTCTCACCACATCTCCGCCCGATAGAGTCTTAGGCTTTGGCATGCGCTGGCGGTTCGAGCTCGAGTTCGTAACTCGCTAGAATGGAAGCGTCAGGAGCCAGTCCAAAGTCAGCCGGATTTTCGCCCTCAAGCTCGAGAGCGATGGCTTCTTTGATGTTTGATATGAGCTCATCTAAAGTCGCGGCTTGGGTCACAACCGGTAAATCAAAGCACTCCGCAACGAAGTACTTTTCCCCGCGGAACACGCGTACTTGGATGATTCGTTTCATAACGAAATCATAGCTGGGCTAACCCGTGTGGAGCAATGTCCGCGCAACCTGGCTGTGTCGTTGCTTTTTCAGTCGAGATTACGATTTCGGTTTTGTCGCGGCGGGTGCTGCGTCCGCCGGCTGCACTTCGGACAGATTCACCCAGTTCACTTTGAATGGTCCGGCACCGTGAACCTGCACGATCGTTTCGCCTTTAGCCAAACCGTAGTGCCGCATTTCTTTTGGCATTGATGCGAAATTTCCTACGTTCATGGTCATCATCTTCGATTCATCAAAGGTTTCGCCCATGCCTACGAGGAAAGTGCCCTTCAGCACGGTTACGTTTTCATCGGTCGGGTGCCAGTGCGCCGGAATTTTGGAGCCATCCGCGCAGCGGAGCCGTACCACGAAGGGTGAGCCTTCTGCGTTCGGGTCGCCGGCGACGGGCGCGAGGTCGCAGCCCTTGAAAATCGGCGTCCACTTCAAATCCCCGAAATGCACGATCTTGTGCGCGTCAAACGCATCTTTCTTGTCCTGGCTATGCATGCGTTCCGCTGTCGCAACAGCGAACGCCGCCGCCAGCGCACAAATACAGATCACGTGATCTTTTTTCATGAAGCATCCTCCGTTCGGTGGGAAATGCGAATGCGCAGAAGATAGCGCGCCTGCGGAGCGAGAGCAAGACCCCGAAGGAGGAAGTTTCCATCCCGTGAGTTGCATTCCCTCTCGCTAAAAAAGGAGAGCGCCACTCGTCGGCATGCGGCAAGTGGCGCTCTGTTCTCTCGAGCTTTACCCTTCCTGTGTGCTCTGGGTTTAGGTTTTGTTTTCCTTAACTCTTGGGGAAGTTAGGATCCGCCTTCACTTCCAGCATCTGCTTGGTATGCCGTTCGCTATGCGCCGCGATCAGCAAAATCCATTCGTAGCCGTCGAGCTTGCCCATAGGACTGTCGGCGAGGTGCGCGCGAAGTCCCGTGGCATTTTTCAGATATCCTTCCGTGGAGGCGCGGCTCTCCACAAAATGCTTCTGTGCGGCCGCGGGAGAACCAAAGCGGTTCGTGGGCTGCAGCGGTTCCGGCGCCTGGGCCTTATGCGATCGGTCCGGCACCATGGCCAACACGCCCTCGTCGGCTTTCTTGATTTCCATCTCATCCCTCACGGCAACCGCCGGGCTCTTCATTACCTGTTCCTGGGTCATACCCCGTAGCATGTCTTCCGCGGCGGCGAGGTGCTCCATCACCTGGGCCACCGACCAACGGTCCGGCGCGGGCTTGAAATTCCATTGCGCCTCCGACAGTCCTTTGGTCGTGTCCAGCACGCCCTTCTTGGTCGACTCTAGGTATTGCAATGCCCGGTCCTTATCCGCCTGCGAAACGTCCTGCGCCTTTGCCGACGCAGCGCCAGCCAGCGCCACCAGCAGAATTACTGCTCCTCCCCGAAGTCGTTTCATGGTCTTTCCTCTCTCTTTGGATTGGGTAAGGGAACGGAATCGAACACTTGACCAGCCGTCGACGGTTAGCCTGGCCAAAACCGGCTCTCCACGTGTAAGGCAATGTACCAGTGATTGTGACAAGCGTCCACGGCCATTCGCCTGTCGTCTTCTGCGCCGCGCCGTATACATTTGTTTCAGCATCCATCCGCGACTTTCTTCTCCGCGTCCTCTGTGCTCCGGCTTGCGCGCTCTCTACATTTAACCTCTCAGAGTTCCCCTTTCCTGGCGATTTGTCCAAAACCCGTGTACTTTCTTTGCGCGCGTCAGCATCTGATTCCCGAGCGAAAACCGTGGAACCCATCTCCCACTTCTTCTATTCCGATCGCCTGAAACTCCAATTTTGGGACTATGGCCAGGACAACAAGCCCGCGCTGGTTCTGGTGCACGGTGCGCTCGACCACGCGCGCAATTGGGACTGGGTCGCACGCGTCCTCTGCGAGCACTATCATGTCTACGCGCTCGATCTGCGTGGACACGGCAACAGCGCCTGGGCGCCCGGCGCGATGTACACTGTCGCCGAGCACGTTCTGGATCTGTCCGCGCTCCTCGACATCATCGACGATTTCCCAATTCGACTCGTCGGCCATTCCCTCGGCGGCGTCATCGTTCTCCACTATGGCGGTGTCTATCCCGCCCGCGTCAAGAAAGCTGTGTCCATCGAAGGGCTAGGCTTCCCGCCTGAGCACCGCGTGCACGGGCCAGCTTCGGATCGTGTGCGCCACTGGATTGAAACCGTCCGCGACCTCGAAAAGCGCCGACCTAAGAGTTATCCAAGGATTGATGCCGCCATCGCGCGCATGAAGGAAGCGAACCCGCGCCTCTCTGATGAAGTCGCGCGCCACTTGACCTTGCACGGTACGAACTGGGAATCCGACGGCTCGCTGCTTTGGAAATTCGATAACTACGCGCGAGCTATTTCTCCGTATGGCCATCACATGGAGGATGCGGTCGAACTTCTCGGTCGCATTACCAGCCCCGTGCTGTTTTTCTGGGGCCTCGAAAGTTTTCTGCCCGTCCCCGAAGACGATCCGCGCTACCAAGCCATTCCCTATCGCCGGCTGAACAATGTCCCGAATGCCGGCCACTGGGTGCACCACGATCAACTAGAGTTGTTTCTGCGCGAAACTACGGAATTTCTGGCAGAAGGCAGCGGAAAGTTTTGACGAGCGGCAATTGAGGCCAGCGAACAGTCGAAGGCGCAACCATGCAGATCACATTCGCGCGCACTGCGGGCGGCGATCCCGCCGTCGCGTCTTCCTTATGAAGCGTGCTTAGCGTTCGCGCTTAAGGAGGAAATGAGCGCCGTGTGTCTGCGTTGCCGCAGCTTACACGGCGCTCAGGGGGTTATGGCTGGTGGATTGTGGGTTCGCTGTGGATGTACTGTCGGTAGGAGTTTGTTTGCAAAGACTCGCGCGCACCCTGTGCGCATCATCGCCCCTGCGAAATCCCTTTCGACTCTAAGTGGCGTTCTCATCCGATTCGCAACTTACCGCTATTCAGGTATGAGTGCAGGACGCGTGCCAAATCATGTGCCCGCATGCTGCTGATTTTCTTGGGAATTACAGGAGAATGACGCAAGCGCTCTGCTTCAACCCGGAAAACTGTTCCCCGGCGGTACACACAAGTTCAATTCAGGAAACAGCTAGGAGCGTGCACCAACGGAGGCTTGCCCAAATTTCACGGCCTTGGGCTTTTCCTCTGCATCTTCTTTCAGATAGCGGTACAAGCTGGTGCGCCCGATGCCCAGCACCTGGGCGGCGCGCAGGCGATTTCCCTGGCACATATCTAGAATGCGATGAATGTGCACCTTGCGCATCTCCTCCAGCGACAAAGGACGCCACTCGTCGCCGTCCGCGGTACGCGGGCCGCGGTGCTGCAGGCCCTCCGGCAGATCGGCCAGATCGATGAAATCTCCTCCGGTGGTGATGCAGGCGCTCGATATCACGTTCTCGAGTTCGCGCACGTTTCCCGGCCAGGAATGCTGCAGCAGGGCCGCTTGCGCCCGCCGCGTCAGCCCGGAAATCGTTTTTCCATACGCGTCGTTGTACTTCTTCAGGAAAAATTGCACGAGCAGCGGGATGTCCTCCAGCCGCTCGGTCAGCGAAGGCAGGCGAAGCTGGATGGAACACAGCCGGTAATATAGATCTTCGCGGAAGCGCCCCGCCAACACCTCTGCACGAAGGTCACGGTTGGTGGCGGCGATCAACCGCACATTGATTTGCCGTACCTCCGGCGAGCCTACGCGCTGGATTTCGCGGTTTTGGATCACGCGCAGCAGCTTGGCCTGCATGGGCAGGGAGGTTTCTCCTACTTCATCGAGAAACACGGTCCCATTGTTGGCGAACTCAAATAAGCCCGGCCGCGAATCGGTCGCCCCGGTAAATGATCCGCGCATGTGCCCGAAGAGTTGGCTTTCGAGCAGCGTATCCACCAACGCCGAACAGTTGCACACCGCCAATTTTTGCTGGCTCACCGGACTAATCTGGTGAATGGCGCGCGCGACCAGCTCTTTCCCCGTCCCTGTGGCGCCGATCAGCAAGACATTCGTGTAGTGGCGCGCCACTTTGCGCGCGAAATCAAAAACCTCCAGCATCGCCGGGCTCTTCCCCACGATGCCGTGAAACTCCAAATCCTTTAGTAATTGGTCTTCGAGCTCGCGCACCCGTCGCCGCTGGTCGTATAGCGCTGCCACTTCGTCCAGCGTGCGCTTGAGACGGGCGCGGTCGATGGGCTTGGGCAGAAAGTCCGTGGCGCCGCGGCGCACAGCTTCGAGCGCAGACTCAAGGGTGTACTCGCCGGTCATAATTATCACGTGCAGTCCGGGGTCGCAGCGCAGCGCCTGATCCAAAAACTGATAACCATCCATTCCCGGCATGTGCACGTCCGCGAGCACAAGACGGCAACGCCCGTACTGCACCAGTTTCAATGCTTCTGCAGCGTTGGAGGTGAGGACGGGCTCATAGCCCATGCTGGCAACCAGCTCGGAGAGCATCTCCAGTTGCGCCGGATCATCGTCCAGAATGCATGGGGTCAACGAACTTTTCGGTTCCGCGGTTTGCCCAGTCTTGAGATGAGCGTGAGCCACGCGAAGAGCCATCGCACCTTAACTTCCACCAGCTGGCTTCGTCTTCTTGAGGTTGACGGACGCAGAGTTTGCCGCTGTCGAAAGCGCCTAAGTTACTGTTTCAGAAGCGAATAATGTGCCTTGAGCCGTTCTGTGAAATATCTTGTTACCTTCTTCCTACGGCACAAGCGGGACCACCATTTCGGACCGCTGTTCCATTTCGACACTAGCTATGCGGCGCTTCGCCGCTCTATTGGCACAGTTTTGCTTTGCATCGCGAAGACACCGGTCGCAAGCGAAATTTTCCACGAAGAAGCTCTTGTTGTCGTCCCAGCCGGAAACCTCTACACGGTATAGGTTCGTGGCCGGATGTTCAGCAGTCAGAATCATTCCTTCCTCCACATGCGTGGGGTGCAGGTGTAAGGCCAGGGAGAGCCCTTCTAAGTACAACCAGACAAGGGATTTATTTGCGTGTTTGCTGTGGAAAGCTGTCCCGGGCCAGAGACGCAGAGGCCAGAGTGTGCGGATCTGAACCAGTCGCCAGTTTCTAAAAGTGGCTAACGCAACAGGAGGTTGGTGGCGAAATTCTCCACCGGGCCGTAGAAGTAGCGGAAAACGAGCAGACCTACGAGCAGGCCCACCATGGCAAAGCTGTTGCCGCGCAGCCAGTCCAGGTAGCGCTGCGCCCGATTTTCGCTCATGAACAACATGATTCCGGCGCTGCCGTCGAGCGGGGGCACTGGGAGTAAATTGAAGGTGCCGAGCAGTAAGTTCAGAGAGAAGAACACGAACAGGACGACGGTCAGCAGGTTCGGCTGACCGGTTTCCGGATTCCTTTGCAGCCAGCCCACGCTCTGCCCGACCCGCAATCCCGCCGCAGCCAATAGCATCAGCGTGTAATTCGCCGCGGGTCCGGCCAGCGCCATCAATGCGGCGCGGCGCGGATACCGGCGTTCCCAGCTGGGATCGAATGGGGCACTAGCCCACCCAATCATTCCTGACTTGAAAACAAAGAACGATAGGATAGGGAACACCACCATGCCCCATGGCTCGCGCTGAATATGTGGCACCGGATTCAGCGAAACCTGTCCGCCAAGCGCTGCCGTGTCGTCGCCACCCAGCTTGGCCACCAGCGCATGGGCGGCCTCATGACATGTGGTCGAAAATAAGAAGGCCACGTACCACACAAATCCATAGGCCAACAGTTCCGGCGAAAAGTTAGGCATGAATGTTACAGCGTAGGGCTTCCCTTACGGATTTGCAACCGCGCCGCGCCCGTTTCTTCTCTGCAGCCATGCACTCTACGCACGGTTTTGCCTTGAATTTTCTCCTTACGCGAGTCCGCTTTCGACGGAGGATTTCTCCCCGGCAGTCAGCTCGCGGCAGGATCCTTTCGCCAAGTCGCCCAGGCTCAGTCCACCGATCGCAACGCGCACCAACCGCAAGACTTCCACGCCGAGCTTTTCCAGAATTCTACGAATTTGCCGGTTCTTGCCCTCGTGCAAGATGATTTCAAGCCAGGAATTGCGTTCGCCGCGTCGCAATTCGCGAACGCCCTGCACGCGCAGCAAATCGCCTCCGTCTCGGACGCCCAGCCGGATCGCCCCCAGCAATGCCTCATCCGCGAGCGCCGCGATCTGCACATGGTAGGTCTTGGGTACGTGCCCCGTCGGATCTAGCACGCGTGCCGCCCATGCCGAATCGTTGGTCAGAAGCAGCAAGCCTTCGCTGGCTTTGTCCAGCCGGCCAACCGGGGCCAGCCATCCCCGACCCTCGACGATGAAGTCATATACCGTCTGGCGCCCCTTTTCATCCGACGCCGTGGTCACCACACCGCGCGGTTTGTTCAGCATCCAATACGCTCTTTCCGCCGCGCGGATTTCCTGCCCGTCCACTTCAATCTTGTCCTGCCGTGGCCTCGCTGGCGTCTCGGCGTTCCGCCGCACGGCGCCATTCAGCCGCACCCTCCCAGCCGAGATCAGGTCCGCGGCCTGTGCTCGCGAGCAGTACCCCATTTTTGAGATCGCCCGCGCCAGCCCAACACTTTGCGCTGACCCCGGTGCTTTAGGCCGAACCTCGGGTTTCCTTGCGGGATGCCTTGGCCGACGCATCCTGAAAGTATAAACGCGAGTGGGGAATCCAAGCGTTGGCCCAAATCGCGGCTCACTTGTGGAAATGAAAAGTTGACACAGATGGGGAAAATTCAGGAAGGAATCAGTAGAAGGAAGAAGGAACGACGCGTCCCAGCCCTACCGCTTCGGTTCTCGAAGCGTACCACGCCGCTCCTTCTCCTTCAACTTCGCGGAACTTGTTAGCCCGCACCCGCATACTCTCAGACGTCACCGGCCGCATCCATACATCGAATCTGGTAATCGTTTTTCCGTTTTAGTGTACCGTCCCCGGCATCGGCAGGCCTGCAAGTCGCCCGTTTTGTCAGCTCAGTCGTTACCCATGTGTCCGGGCCGGACCCCTGAGAAAGTGGCGCGCCCGGAGGGACTCGAACCCCCGACCCTCTGCTTCGAAGGCAGGGCGTAGTAAAACTCTAAGTGCCGCTTCTGGTGTCGCTTACAAGAAAAGTGCGCCATTTATCCCACCCTTGAATTGGACCGAAGTTGGACTGAAAATTGCCGACTGCAACCTTCGGATGAGACAGTTTCGATGGACACACTTACAGCCTTTTAGTTTTTTATTCCTTTTTAATGAACCGCTTTGGTAATCGACTGGTTTGGTAGAATAGCGGCAAAATCATCGCGGAGCGACGAATTAGAAGTCGACTAACGAATTAGAAGTCGACTAACAAGGTTCCCAAACCCACCCGCACTGGCGACCGTTAGGGGTATCCCAACATCTCCACACCCGGCACATGCCTGCGGCGGCCCGTGCGGGTACGTCAGACGCCGTGAATGAGGTCACTTCATGATCGACGGCTTGTGGCGATAATGACTTTGCCCACCTACGACATCGTGAAGAAACAAGACAACAACTTCGTGTGGGTGGAAGCTGCTCACGACATCCAATCGGCGAAGAAGCGCGTCAATGAACTATCACGACACAGTGACGCCGAATTTGTCATTTTCAACGAACACACACTGCAGGTGGTCGCAACTTTTGAGACACCTATCAGCTTGTAAGTAGCTAGCGGTCAATATGTTACTTGCGAAGCCTTGTTATCAATGCTCTTAGACGTTTCTGGTCTTCATTGTTCATCGCCAATAATTTCAATCCTAGCCCACCAGATTTTACATGCCGCACGACGGCTTCACCCCCTATCCGTCCCTCCTGGACAAGAAAATCAAGTTTGACCGACGCACCCACCGTTGTTGACTTTGCTGTCTCGACAAACAAGCCACCCAGGCTCAAATCCCGAACTCGTGATGTCTCCTCACGTCCTTTAAAACACCAATAGACCCAAACGTCCACCCGTGTCTCGACCCTCGAGAAGAACCTACGAGGATACGAAGGTTTCTGCTGCAAGTTAAACTCACCTGGCATCACAGCATCTTGAGGATTCCCTCCAAAGCTAAATGGAACGAAAAATATATTCAATCCGGTGAACTCTCGCGTTTTGCATGGGGAGTTTCCCCTAGTCGTGCATCGCGCGTGCCTTGCGTTGGATAAACAAATCCAATCTCAGTATTGCCCTCTGTTTCGAGGCAGTTTCCAAAGAAATTATCACGGAAGCCGAAGAGCAAATAATAGAGTTCGTGCTCCGATTTTCGACGATGATTCCAAGCGGCTACGTTATGAATGCTCCTCCGGTGGAACACTGTAGCTTCACCCCAATGCAAGTGCTGTTCGCTGACCCGTGCCCAAACGCATTCTCATTGCCGAGGATGAAACCTCCGTTCGAAACGCCATACGGACCTTTGTTGAAACCCGTTCTCAATTCGAGGTTTGCGAGGCCATTGACGGCAACGAAGCAATTCATAAAGCGGAAGCCCTCAAGCCCGATCTTGTAGTTTTGGACCTTCGTATGCCGATTGCGGAGAGCGCACCGCGATTGCCAACGACGCTAATGCGGATCTCTTTATCTCGATACACGCAAATTCGAGCGACAGCCGCCAAACGCGCGGCGTGGAAACCTACTACGTGAGTCTGGCAACTTCACAGGAATCCAAAGATTTGGCAACGCGCGAAAACTCCCTCCCAGAATCTTCCCTCCACCATCTTCCGGACCTGTTCAAGAACATAGCCGCAACGAGAAACTCGCCGAATCAAAACAACTTGCCATGGATCTCCAGAGCGCACTCTCGCAACGCCTCCAGCTTGCGGGTCGTCAAGAAACGAACCGCGAAGTGCAGCAAGCGCCCTTTATCGCTTTTGATCGGCGCTAACATGCCAGCTATAATGTCTTAAATTTCCTTTGTAAGCAATGCCAGCGACGAAAGCATGTTGCTTGAAAGCGGTCAGCGCCAGCGTGTCGCCGAGGGCCTCTATCGTGGCGTTGCAGCTTATCTCGATAGTATGCAGAGCCCATTGCGTCCGAAGCAGAAACTTGTCAGTGAAAACCATCCCGCTGCATCGGCTATACGATTGAAATAGTCTGCTCTCAGAGAATTCAAAACTTACTTCCTGGAACTGGAAGGAATTGGGCTCTCGGGCCTAATCATTAACCCTGGACTGTAGGGTGTAATCCCGTTCATGTTTGGGCCCTGCACCAAAACTGGACTCAGTACCAGTAGTGCTCATACTGGTATTCCTCTTACTCTCCCTCAGAAGCTTGGCTTGGTCAGACCAGTTGTTCTCGCGGACCCCACCCCTGCCTTCGAACTGACCTAAGCCCACAGCAGAGTAACGAGAATGAAGAACAAGGGTAATGGGCAGGCATAGTCCGCCCGAACTTTTTCTCTCGACGAAGTTCAGGGGCAAGTCGCAATGAGGGGCAATCAAGTAGATCTGGGTAACCGGGCAGAAGCATCCTTTCCCAATCCCAAAATCTGGAGTGTGTTGCAGTACGGCCTGCTGGTTTCACTCGCGGCGCTGGCGTCTGTTTTGCTGAACGGCTGCGCAGGCTTTGCTAGCGGCACCAGCACCACAGGCAATCCGCCGTCGACTCTGGAAATTACGAACGTACAAATCACATCCCCGACAACCTCTACCGCTCAGATCGCTTGGAAAACGAACGTTGCCGCCGACTCGGCGGTCAATTATGGAAACAGCCCTTCCTATGGACTTCATACGCCCGTTGATTCGGCAATGGTCACGAGCCACCAAATATCTCTTTCTGGCCTGGCCGCCGGTACCACCTACTATTACGAAGTAAGTTCGACCGACTCGAAAGGTAACCATGGGAAGAGCGGCGGCCATTCGTTTAAGACACCGGGCTTCAGCATTTCTGGCACGATTAATCCTGCGACGGGAGGAAGTGGGGCGACTTTGACACTGGGTGGGACCGCGAACGCCACGACGACTGCAGACAGCTTGGGGAGTTATACATTTGCCGGACTAGCGAATGGGACGTATACGATTGTTCCGAGTCACCTAGGTTTTACGTTTACCCCAGGTAGCCAAAGCACGACGGTTAATGGGGCTAACGTTACAGGGGTAAATTTCACGGACACGGCCGCGTCTGCAGCGCCAACGATCACCACACAGCCCACAAACCAGACAGCAACAGCGGGGCAGACGGCGACCTTCACGGTGGTGGCGACGGGGACGGCTCCGCTCACCTACCAGTGGCAGAAGAACGGGGTGAATGTAAGCGGTGCGACAGCGGCAAGTTACACGACGCCGGCGACAACAACGGCGGACAGCGGAGCAACGTTCCGCGTGGTAGTGAGCAACACAGCGGGAACTGTGACGAGTGCTGCGGCGACATTGACGGTGACCGCAGCGACGGTGACTCCATCGATCACCACGCAGCCCACAAACCAGACAGTAACGGCGGGGCAGACCGCCACGTTCAGCGTAGCAGCGACGGGCGCTGCCCCGTTGAGCTACCAGTGGAACAAGAACGGTTCGGCCATGGCCGGAGCGACTTCTTCTAGCTACACCACCCCGGCCACCACTTCATCGGATAGTGGTTCCTCGTTTGCTGTTGCCGTGAGCAACTCGGCCGGGAAAGTCACCAGCAACGCCGCTACGCTCACGGTCAATGCAGCAGCGCCGACCGTCAGTTTCTCACCAACCTCACTTACCTTCGGAAGTCAACCACTGGGGACGTCCAGCTCCGCGCAAGTTGTGACCTTCTCCAATACGGGTTCGGGCACGCTCACCTTCGGCACTGTACCAATCACTGGCGACTTCTCTTCTACGGGTCAGGGCACCTGCTCCAGTTCCCTGGCTGCAGGAGCGAGCTGCACCATGAGCGTCAAGTTCACGCCGACCGCGACGGGCACTCGAACCGGCACACTCACAGCCAATGACAATGCTTCGACTGCGCCGCAGGTGGTGGCCTTGACAGGTACAGGCGTTTCACCAACACCGCCGCCGACTACAGGACTCTTTGGACATGTGGCCATCGTCGTGGAGGAGAACACGAATTACAGCAGCGTCACCAGTTCGTCCATGCCGTATCTGTCCGGCCTGATGAGTCAATACGGCTTAGCTACGCAGCATTACGCCAACACCCACCCCTCCATCGGTAACTACTTCATGCTCACCACCGGCCAGATCCTCACCAACGACGACGCCCAAACTCCCACCAGCTTCCCCGTCTCGGTGGACAACGTGGTGCGGGAACTGGTGGCGGCGGGGAAGACCTGGAAGGCTTATGCCGAAAGCTTGCCCTCGATCGGCTACATCGGCGGCGACAGCACCAGCGGCGGCGGGCAATACTACGTTCGCCATGACCCCATCGCTTACCTCACCGACGTGCAGAACAGCTCCACCCAACGGCAAAACCTGGTGCCCTTTACCCAGTTGGCCCAGGACCTCTCCACTGGAGGCCTTCCCAATTACTCCTTCATCGCACCCAACGGCTGCGATGATGCCCACGATTGCGGCCTCGGCACCGCCGACAACTGGCTCAAAAACAACATCGACCCCCTGATCAAAAACTCTGTCTTCCAGAAGGACGGCTTGCTCATCATTGTCTTCGATGAATCCAGCAACGATAACACCAACGGCGGAGGCCGCGTAGTCTGCACGCTGATCAGCCCAGCGTTCTCCAAGCTCGGATATCAATCGACCACTCTCTATCAACACGAGAGTGTGCTGCGCCTCATGCTGGAAGGCCTGGGCGTCACCTTGCTTCCAAGCGCTGCCTTCAGTGCGCCGGCCATGTGGGAGTTCTTCAACACAACGGGTGGCGGCACACCTCCGGCACCTTTGGTCATCGCTACGACCAGCGTACCGAATGGGACGGTGGGGCAAGCATACAGTGCGCAAATGAATGCGACGGGCGGCACATCGCCCTATACTTGGTCCGCCAGCTCGGGTTCTCTCCCGGCAGGCCTCACCCTTTCCGCTGCGGGAGTAATCGGTGGAATGCCAACGACAGCCGGCTCTTCCACATTCGTGGCAACCGTCAGCGATACTATTTCTCAAACGACGAGCAGTAGTTTCACATTGACGGTGGCAAATCTGACGGCCACCGCATGCACACTCTATGTTTCACCTTCGGGTTCGGACTCCAATTCGGGCACGCTCTCCGCGCCCTGGCAGACTCCACAAAAAGCGGCCAACAGCGCCGCGGCCGGACAGACCGTCTGCTTCCGTGGAGGGACTTATCCCCAAACCATCACCGCTGGCTACCAACAAACCTTCAACAACTCCGGCTCAACTAGCAATCCCATCGTCTTCACCAACTATCCCGGTGAGACCGCCGTGGTCCAAGGCTCCACCCGCATCAACGGCTCTTACCTCACCTTCCGCGGCACACCCCAAGGCACCGGCAGCTGCAGCGCCATCAATCACTGCGGCCTCATTTTCGAAGGCTCCCAGGGCTACAACATCGATGCCATCGACATCTGCTGCGCCACCAACTCCAACCCTCATTTCGTCCTCTTCGACCACGTGGAGATTCGCAATGCCACCTATCATGCTGGCCTTTACCAAGAGGGCTGCAACAACGCCATCCTTGGCAGCTACGTTCATGACAACGGTGCCTTTAATGCCAGCCGCTCCGAGGATAACGGAATCTATTGGTCTACTACTTCGAGCGGGTGCTCAAACGGTGGCCTGATCGCCAACAACCTGGTCGAAAACAATTACTCCAAGGGCGTCCAACTCTATGACGGAGGCTCGGCGACTTCTCCGGCCAACGTCACTGTCACCGAAAACACCTCGGTGAACAACGGCGCGCAGGGAGCGGTAGTCTGGGGTGACCACAACGTCTTCGTGAACAACATCCTGTACAACAACAACAACCTCAGCGGGGGTGCCGCGGCCGGCGCCCAAGGCGGCCTTTATACCGGCTCAGCCAACCTCGTGGATAAAAACCTTACCTTCGACCCCACCGGCAACTCTGGCTGGGACAACCCCGGCGGGTGCTGCATCACCAACAACAAGCAAACCGATCCCCTCTTCCTCAGTCCGTCAGGACTGGATTGGCACATCCTCGTATCCAGTCCGGCCATTGGCTTCAGCAACCTGAGCTACATCCAGTCGGTGGACAAGGACGGCGTCTCGCGCGCCAGTTCACCCGCGGCGGGAGCCTACCAATACTAACCAAGGGAAAGAGTCCTCGAAAACCATTCTTGCGCGGCTGACCGCTCTGCAACCCGGGCGGTCGGATAGCGCGAGGACAGACTAGGCTGCCCGGTTGAAACGCGCCACGGGCTGCGCGCCGGCTCTCGGTTGCCAAGTGGCCATCGTCTCGCCTTGAAGAAACTTGATGGCGGCGAACGCAAAGGCCGCATTGCTACTGAGGAAATAGGCGGGTATCAAGGTCAACTTGCGGAAAGGCCTCGGCAAATCTTTCCGCCAACCCACGAGTGCCAGCAGGTAAGCAATTATCTGCGCAATGAACAACCCTGCGTAACCCGGAGTCGACACTAGCATCAGATTGGTTACAAAAACGATCGCTAAGAAGAGAAAACCGAAATAGCGTATAACCTTATGCGAAATTAAGCTAAAAGCGGTCAACGGATAGTTGACCGGATTGCAAAGCCGGCGCATGTAGGTAACGCCCCGAAGCGCTCGCAGACCGACGCGGGTGCGCATGCGGAACTCCGAACCAAGCTCACTGTTCGCGACCTCCGAGGAATTCACCCGTTCGTCGTAAACGACTCGATGTTTCATGCTGATGACCTGCAATGGCAATACAAAATCCGTAATGAGCTGCCGCGGGACATCCCTGTATAGTTCCCGACGGATGGCGTCCACTCCGCCATTAACCCCGATAATCGAGCCGGCTCGCGTCTCCAGCGTGCGCAGAGCGTTTTCATATTTCATGTACGCGCTACACCCATTCCCAGCGATTCCGTCACTTCGTATTTTATAGGTCAGATTCCCTGTCACATAACCGATTTCCGGGTCGGCAAAGTTTTCCATCATCCGGCGAATAGCGTCCGGAGCGAAGAGCGAGTTGGCATCGCTGAAAACGAGGATTTCACCGCTGGCGTGCCGCACTCCCTCATTCAAGCCCGCCGCCTTGCCCTCGCGCTGTTCACGCCGGATAAGCCGCACCTTCTGGGAACTGAATTCACGAACAATGTCGTCGGTGCCGTCGGTGGAGCCGTCGGAGATCACGATGATCTCAAGCCGGTCGCTGGGGTAATCCTGCTCCAACTTGTTTTGGATGGTCGCGGCAATGTTCTGCGCCTCGTTGTACGCGGGAATTAATACGGTCACGGATGGAAGCCACGAGCGACGCCTCAAGGGCCGCGGCCGGATCAACCCGAGGAGACAAACCAATGATGGATAAATGATGTTGGGATAGATGATCAAAAAGATAGAAAGCCAGAGACAAATTTTCGTCAGTTCCATCGTTTCACTCCTCCGTTCTTGGAATGGGTGGCCTGGTGCGGCTATCGTCTGAACATCCCGCGTGGGTAGCAGTGCCGCTTGAGCGGTTCAGAACTCGAATGGACCGAGCGGGAAGCCTCATGGAAACCACGGGCGGTTTCGAAGCCGGAGGAACACAGGAAAATTTGGATAAATTCTTGCTATCGAAGCTTTGTGGAAACCCGATCGGCCCATTCACTGGCCGGCGAAGAAGGTTTCAGATCCCAGTTGTGTCGCGCCGGGTCCAAAAATGAAGGATCAGCAATCAAATTGTCTTTCAGGCAGCAGCCTTCTTTGACATACCAGCCGGACCTTTTGCCACCAGGGTCGGACGTGCTCCAGGTCAAGTTATGTTGCACGGAGTTTGTAGTGCCGGAATACAGACCTGCCTGGGCACCAGCCGCAGCCCCTGCGATTTCGTTGTTGTTATAGAGGATGTTGTCGACAAAAGTGTTGTGATCCCCCCAGATAACTGCGCCTTGGGCGCCATTGTTTACGGAAATGTTGCCGTAGGCGGTGACGTGGGCAGGCGTCGAAGCGGAAGCGCCCGCGTATAGTTGAATACCTTTGGAGAAATTGTGCTCGACCAAGTTGTTGGCGATCAAGCCGCCATTCCTGCAGTCCGCAGGCGTTTTTGACCAATAGATACCATTGTCTTCATTGCGGTCCTGGATGCCGTTCTCGTGGACATAGCTGCCCGTGATGGTATTGTTGCAGCCTTCCTGATAGAGCCCTGCATGGTAATTCCCCTTGCGAATCTCAACATGGTCGAAGGTCACATGGCCCGGCCCGGACGAGTTCATGATACTGATTGCGTTGAGAACATAACCGCGCGAACCTTCGAAGATTAGTCCGCAAGGATGCATGGCACTGCAATAGCGGGTGCCGTTGGGCAAGCCCCGAAAAGTAATGTAAGAGCCATAGATTTTCGTGGAGCCATGGATCTCGGCGATTTCACCCGGAAAATTCGTGAAGAGGATTGGCCTTTCAGGAGCGCCGGAACGCTTCTCCACCTGGTTGAAGCCAGCCGAAGCGTCTACATATTGCGGGTAAATGCCGCCTCTTAGGCAAACAGTCTGCCCAGCAGTAGCGGTATCGAAAGCCTTTTGCAGGGTTTTCCAAGGCTCGGCCAGGGTGCCTGGTTTCTCGTCCGAACCGAAGGGGGAAACATAGTACGTGCAACAGATGTTGGACGAAGAGATCTCCGGTTTGTGGGTCTCGCTTCCTGTGGCCACCCGGTCCAAGCCATCCTTTATATTTGTTCTGGAATGGATGCGTGAGATTCGACCAGGCGCGCCCGGCGCAAAATTTTGCTCGCTTGCATTCGTCCCTCGAGAGAAAACGTCAGCGACGTTGGGGGTGCCGTTTCTCTGATTCAGCGCGGCCACAGATGCGGCAACGAAGATCAATTTGCCTAGAAAAACCAGAGAGCTGGAAACGACGCCTCTGTCCAAGGTTCGCCGCACCATTTCTTCCTCCAAGGATTTCTGAATAATTTGGTCTGGGAACTGGCTGCATGTCCGATCGCGCGTATGCGTCGCCCCTGCTCGAAATCGGAGAATGACAAGCTCCGAGGGTCTCCAATCGTTTTGGACAATCAGCGACGCAGGAAGTGGGTCAGTTTGTAAAAAAAGGGGTTAAAGTCGTTCCAACGGTATTCTTCGCATCGGGTGTTTGAGTCGAAGAAATCCAAGAACTGCAAAATGGATCGCATCCTATCCGGGAATCGGAGCCCTGGTGGTAGTTCAATCCCCGCCAGCACCTTACAAAGCCTGATCAAATCTCCCAGCAGGCAACGGGACCTGACCCCGGTAGCGTAATCATCAACGGGATCCACAGCCCTGCCCGTGGCCAGTTGGTACAACAGCCAGGGGAAATCCACGCCCGCATCAATGGCAAGTTGCAACGACCCCCAGAATCGTCCATTGACCTCCATCAGGTAAGGCGTCCCGTCAGCGGTAACTTTAAACTCGGCCATGGCCACGCCGTGCCAGGCCACGTGGTCCAGAAGAGTTTTTGCCATCCTCCAAGCATCAGGGTTCTTTTCGGCGCTCTCGGAGAGGACGCTAACTCCACCCGAAGGCGGATTTTCACGCAGGCGCCTGTGAGCGAAGGAGGCGACCAGCTTGCCCTGGTTATAAAGCCCGAAAATCCCATGCGCTTGCCCGTGGATGTATTCCTGAAGCAGGAACGGGTTGCTGCCAAAGTATTCATATTGCGCCACTGTTCTTTCCAGTTCGCGCACAGACTCTGCATACCGCACGGACGCGGCGGTACAGCGCCCATTCGTCCAGATCTTTGAACGATAGGGCTTCAAGACCACGGGAAACTTCAAGTTTGGATAGACTCGCTGGAGTGACCGCGCGTCAGCGATGTAATGTGTTTGGGGTATGGTGATGTTTAGCTGCTGGGCCAGCCGCATCAAATTCCATTTGTCGGTCAGCGCATCGAAGGTGGGAAATCCGGCGAAAGGCAACTGGAAGTTCTTGAACTCTTCTTCATGCTTTAACACCGCGGCCATCGAGATCTCGGTCATAGGGAAGATCACTCGGATTCCGCGCCGCGAACACTCGGCCTTAACTGTTGAAAGAAACGACCGCAAATCCGCAGTTGGAGAAGGGTACGTAAAGCTCTCGCTGCAATATTTTGAAGAACCAGAAAGGGTTCTTTTCGTTTCGTCGGCGACGACGACCGGCACGCCCCTTCTTCCCAGAGAGCGAGTAGCGGCCAAGGCGCTCCGCGCGTTGCCATCCAGGATCAGGATCTTCTCCATACCTTGCCAGTGCTCACCATGAGCCCAAACCGGTTCTGGTCCAGGAGTGCTCCTTCCGGTTAAGGGGCCCGGCGCAGTATTCAGTTCCGTAATGGCGTGGAAAAGATTGCTCATTGGCGGTGTCCCAAGCTCGACAAGCCGAAATACCGAAGAACGCCGGGTTATGCTGCCAGCGGAGGCCTAGGTTGCCGCTGGTATTCCGATCTGGAACTTAAAAAGAATTTCACGAATATCCGTTGAGTCGTTCAGTTAAGCAGCGATGAGCGAACCTGTTGGCTTCCTGCTATCGAAGGTAGCGGGATTGACCGCGGCTTTTGTCTGTCCCGATTATCAAGCCAGGCCTGGAACA
>WNFP01003820.1_pt1 | contig 24637 bp, 21 predicted proteins | sample 5400201 | NCBI WGS metagenome assembly WNFP01 (sample SAMN13153355, study PRJNA577476) | soil metagenome | isolation source: 115 cm saprolite under Madrone tree | place: USA:California | collected 2016-06-14
TCATCTTCACGTGCCCGGTCCAGGTGATCGAACGCCCGCCGCCCTGCGGCGCCAGCGAGCAATCGAACACTGGCAAGTCTTCCGCCTTCAGGTGCGGAGCGCCTTCGATCTTCCCGTTCTTGTCGATGTAGGAAACGATTTCGCTGGTCTGTTCCGGCGTGTAGCCCAGCTTCATCAGCGCCTGCGGCACGGTGTTGTTCACGATCTTGATCAATCCGCCGCCCACCAGCTTCTTGTATTTCACCAGCGCCAGGTCCGGTTCGATTCCCGTGGTGTCGCAATCCATCATGAAGCCGATCGTGCCCGTCGGTGCCAGCACCGTCACCTGCGAATTCTTGTAGCCGTACTTTTCGCCGTGCGACAGCGCCGTGTCCCACGCTTCCTGCGCGCCCAGGAACAATTCCGTCTGCACGTGTTCCGGCTGGATCCCGCGCATCGCGTCGCGGTGCATGCGCATCACGTCCAGCATCGGCTCGCGATTCACTTCGTAGCCCGGGAACGGCCCCATGCGCTCCGCAATTCTCGACGATTGCGCGTACGCTTCGCCGCACATCAGCGCCGTGATCGCGCCAGCCACGTCCCGTCCCTCCGATGAGTCATACGGCAGCGCCATGGACATCAGCAGCGCGCCCAGGTTGGCATAGCCCAGCCCGAGCGGCCGGAAGTTATGCGAATTTTCCGCTATCTTTGCCGTCGGGTAGCTGGCGTTGTCCACCAGGATTTCCTGCGCCGTGATGGTCACGTCCACTGCGTGCTTGAACGCCGCAACGTCGAACTGCCCGCTGCCGTTCGCGAACTTCATCAGGTTCAACGAGGCCAGGTTACACGCCGTGTCGTCCAGGAACATGTATTCCGAGCACGGGTTGCTGGCGTTGATTCGCGCCGTGTTTTTCGAAGTGTGCCAGCGGTTCACCGTCGTGTCGTACTGCATCCCCGGATCGCCGCAGTGCCATGTCGAATCCGAAATCTTCATCATCAGGTCGCGTGCGCGCAGCTTTTCATTCGGCTGCCCGTCAATGACGTTCTTCGTCCACCAGTCCTTGTCCTCCACCACCGCGCGCATGAAGTCATCCGTCACGCGCACCGAGTGGTTCGCGTTCTGGAAGAAAATCGAAGCATACGCGTCGCCGTCGATCGAGCTGTCATAGCCCTGCTCGATCAACACGTGCGCTTTGCGCTCTTCCTTCATCTTGCATTCGATGAACTCCACGATGTCCGGGTGATCGATGTTTAGAATCACCATCTTCGCCGCGCGCCGCGTTTTTCCGCCGCTCTTGATTACGCCCGCGAACGCGTCGAAGCCTTTCATGAAGCTCACGGGTCCGGACGCGATCCCGCCCCCGCTCAGCGTTTCACGGCTTCCGCGCAGCGTGGAAAAATTCGTTCCCGTGCCGGAGCCCCATTTGAAGAGCATTCCTTCGGTCCGCGTCAGCCCCATGATCGATTCCATGTTGTCGCTGACCGAGTTGATGAAGCACGCCGAGCACTGCGGCTTCGGCTGCACGCCGACGTTGAACCATACCGGTGAATTGAACGCCATCTTCTGCTCGACCAGCAGGTGCGTCAGCTCATCGCAAAAGGCATCCCGCGACGCCGCATCGGCAAAATATCCGCCCTCTTGGCCCCATCGCACGATGGTATTCACCACGCGCCCGATCAGTTGCCGAACCGAACCTTCGCGCTGCGAAGTCCCGGGCTTCCCATGGAAATATTTGCTGGTGACGATGTTCGTGGCCGTCTGCGACCAGCTCTTGGGCACTTCCACGTCTTCCTGGCGGAAGATCGTCACACCCTTCTCGTTCCCGATTAGCGCGGTGCGTTTTTCCCATTCGACGGCATCGAAGGGAGATTTCTTCCCATCGGTAAAATACCGTTCAAAGGTCAGACCTTTCCCGGTGTTGACCGCCGTCTTCTCGGCTGCATCCGTCGCCAGGGATTTTTCGTTCAATGCATGTTTCACCGTGGCCATCCGTCCCTCCGCGCTCCAGGGTTCCCGCTCGCGGAGGGAACCCTATTATTTTACTCCTCTGCGTCCCGCAGAGGCGCCGCGCTTCACTTCAGGGTCTGGGCTGAAGTTAACGCATTCGATTGGTTCGTGAAAGCGGGCAGCGAAAAAAAAGGCCGGCCATTCTCCGGTCGCACTCAAGTTCCAGCGCAAAACGCCAATGCCCTGCCGTTGGCCGGTGGTTCGCACTCAGCCTAACAGCAGGGTGCCCCGCCTGAAATACGGGCGCGGAGCAGGTATTCGCGCTCGATTTTTTCGCTTAGAACCCGGGCTGCCTCGTGGCCTAGCCCACACGGACCTTGTTTCGTCCCCGATCCGGTCCGTCTGGCGCTTCCACGTCCCCCGAATCTGGATTCGCAGTATCAACGGAAGAAAATATTCTGTCAAGAGAAAAACGCAAAATGTGGTTGGCGTTTTCGTACTGCGTCTATTTGTAGTGGTCTGATTTCCACCCGGTTTCCACCGATTTTCCACTTCAACGCTTCCTCTTCAACACGTTTCGCCGCCTTGCCTTTCACGCCACATTCTCTGCATCCTATTGAATATGCAGCGCACTCTTCCATCGCTGGCTCTCCTTCTAGTTCTTCCGCTTCGCGTTTTCGCGCAAACCGCTGCCCCCGCGTCCGCTCCTCCCATCACGCAGCCCGCCTTCGGGCAGAAACTTCGCATCACTGGAATTCCTAATGCCGGGAAAGTCACTAATTCCCTCTATCGCGGCGCGCAGCCCAAAGAAACGGGCCTTTCTGAACTGAAATTGTTGGGCGTCACCACGATTGTCGATCTTCGCGGCGAAGACCAGGAAAAAATCACCTGGGAGCGCAAGCATACTGAATCGCTCGGCATGCGCTTTGTACACATCCCGGTCAGTGGCTGGTCGCCTCCGACGGACGAACAGGTGGTTCAGTTTTTGTCTCTGGTTCGCGGCGAGCCAGGGCAAAAGGTTTTCGTGCACTGCCGCTTTGGTGATGATCGCACCGGAGTTTTCGTGGCTACCTACCGCATGGCTTTCGAGAAGTGGTCCGCGGAACAAGCCATGAAAGAAATGTACTTCTTCGGCTTCAATGGATTCTGGCATCCGGCCATGAAATCCTTTGTTCGCGACTTCCCTGCGCGATTGAATTCTTCGCCAGCCCTCGCAGCACTCCGCGGCCCGTCTCCTCAGCGATGATCCGGCCGGCCGGACACCGCACGCAAAGAGCCTTGCCGACGAAACACTGAGAACAAAGGACTTAGAACCACTTCTTTCCTAGTACGTTCGTACTCTCTCAAACAGGACGCTTGCTTCATTTGAGAGAACACCCGCTTCTCCCATCATTCCACCTATTCCAAGCTTAGCGGTCTGAGGAGTTGTCCCCGTGCAAGTCGGACGCTACGAGATTCTCGAAATCATCGGTACCGGCGCTCATGGCCGTGTGGCACGCGCCCATGATCCCATGATCGGCCGCCTGGTGGCCATCAAGCTGTTTCCCAAGGAATTAGCCAGCGGTGAAGCACGCCAGCGCTTCATTCAAGAAGCGCGCGTTGTCGGCCAGCTCTCACACCCTTCAATCATCACGCTCCACGACATGGGCATTGACGAGGCCACGCAAACGCCCTATCTCGTCATGGAATTCCTGGAAGGCCAGCCGCTCGACCGCCTTCTGGATAGAGGCAGCGTTCCCTTCCCAAGAGCCTGCGCGTGGGCAGCGGAAGTGGCTTGCGCGCTCGGCGTGGCGCACCGCAAAGGCGTGATTCACGGTGACGTGAAGCCCGCGAACATGCTCATCACCGATGACGGCCGCTTGAAATTGATGGACTTCGGCATGGCGCGGCTGGCCAGCCATGATTCGAAAGCCACGCCGCTTGTAGGCACGCCTGCTTACTGGTGCCCTGAGCAAATCCTGGGCAAACCCCAGGACGCGCGCTCCGATCTTTTTTCTCTCGGCGTGGTTCTCTACGAAATGGTGACGGGCAAGCGTCCCTTCGACGCGGATTCCCTTCAGGCCATTTGCAGCCGCGTTCTCTCTTCCACGCCGCTGCCGCCATCGCACGCGAATCCGTCCGTGCCGTCGAACTTTGACGGCATCGTAGCGCGTTGCCTGGCGAAAGATCCCGCAGCCCGCTACGCACCGGCGGAAGCTCTCGCGGAGGAACTGTATCCGCTGGCGCGCCGCAAAGAGACTCCGGTTCCCGTGGCGCCATCCAATGGACACGGCTTGCGCGATCGCGCAGCGCGGTTGCTGCGCTCTGCCTGATGATTACACTGCAAAAAGGCCGCTACGAAAGCATCGAGCCTCTCGGCTCCGGCGCTACCAGCCGCGTTGAAATGGCGCGCGACAACGTCATCGGCCGAGTCGTCGCCCTCAAGACTTTTGTCAATGGCTTTGGCGAGGGCCAGGAGCAGCAATTCCTGCGCGAGGCGCAGATCATCGGCCAGCTTTCCAATCCTTCCATCGTGCAGCTTTACGACGTGGGCATCGACGAGCAGGGCACTCCGTTTTTGGTGATGGAATACATTGCCGGCAAAACGCTGGAGCACCATCTCGATCCGTCCACGCTGGCGCCGCAGCGCGCCTGCGCTTGGGCGGCCGATCTGGCCAATGCGCTGGCAGTAGCCCACCGCGCCGGAATTCTTCACGGCGATGTCAAGCCCGGAAACATTCTTGTGACGCCGGAAAACAAGGTAAAGCTTGGCGACTTTGGCATCGCGCGTTACGCCTCGCAGATTTCTGGTTCGGGCCGGCTGCTGGGCACGCCAGCGTACCTGGCTCCGGAACAAATCCAAGGCCAGCCCCAGGACGCCCGCTCGGATCAATTCGCGCTCGGCATTGTTCTGTACCAGATGTTGACCGGCGCGCGCCCCTTTGATGGAACTTCCATCGGTGCCGTTTGCGCGCAGATTCTGCAGGCCGCCCCAGAGCCTCCGTCGCGACGCAATCCGGCGGTCCCCGCGGCGCTCGATCGCATCGTGGCCCGTTGCCTCTCGAAGAATCCCGCGGACCGCTTTGCTTCCTGCGATGAGCTGGCGTCTGCCCTGTACCCGCTCGCGCGGGCCAGCACGCAACCGGCCGCTCCGAAAATCAAGAAGAAATCCTGGTGGTCGAGACCGACGCGTCCGCAGGACGTCGGAATAGCGGCGGCGGCGTGCCTCTTGCTGGCGCTCAGCGTTCCAGCAATTCGCTCCGCCCGCACCCGGCTTGCAGTTCCTCCGCCACCTGCAGGTCTTCGATTTTCAGCAGCAGTCCCGCCCGAAGCGCTGATCCATACACCGCAAGACCTGACGCCCCTTCGGCAGTCAGACACGCCTGACGCGTCATCTCTCGCAGCTGAACGGAACAATTCCTCAGCGCGGCCGAATCGTTCCGCGAAGAATTCTCGCGCTCATGAAAAATACCCTTTGAAGAATTCCTCACCAAAAACGTTTGTTGCCGCCCTTCCGTCTTTGCCTCACGTCAACGAACCTGCTCCCAATTCCGGACTCCACATTGAAATTACTTCGGCAGTCAATGAAGGCACCTTGATTGTCTTCGCAGATCGCGAATTACTCCTCTCGGCGAACTTGGCCGAGGGGAAACGGAACCAGTGGCGCTGTACAAAGCGGACCGGAGCCTGCACTTGGAAAAAGAGGGCTTCGCGGAAACCGGCGGTGAGAGCGCAAACACGCTGGCTGTGCACATCACGCGCCGCGCCAAGTTGCTCATTCGGCACGAGCTCGCCCTCGAAGTCACCTGGCCCGGAGCGCCGGCGCCAACCGCATCCGCACACTCCGCTGAACGCAGCTCCAGCAGCCTAAAGTCCGCCGCGTTGGTAAACTAGACGTCCCGAAAGTCTGGTTGAAAGTCAAAAAAAAAGAGAAGAGAGTTGCCGGCTATTCGTAGCGCAGGGCCTCGACGGGATCGAGTTTCGCCGCTTTCATCGCCGGCCAGACCCCAAACACCAGCCCTACACATACGCTGACAACAATTCCGGTGGCCGCCGCCCACACCGGCACGCTTCCCGGCCATTTCAAGCTGACCCTCACGAGCAGCACAAGACCATTGACCAGGACGAGCGCGAGCACACCACCGACTCCGGTGAGCGCCATGGCCTCCAGCAAAAATTGCCAGGTGATGTCGCCGCTCTTCGCGCCGATGGCCTTGCGAATGCCGATCTCGCGCGTGCGCTCGGTGACGCTGACCAGCATGATGTTCATCACGCCGACCCCGCCAATGAGCAGGCCAATCCCGCTGAGGACAAACGTGGCGAGCGCAACCATTCCCAGGATGCTGTGAAATTGATCCACAATCTGCTGGGAAGTCTGAATCGAAAAAGAATTCTTGCCGTCGTAGGGAACGTTGCGGCGCCGGCGAAGCACTTCGGTGGCCTGGTCCACGGCTTGATCGAGCATGTTTGGATAAGCCTGCATGCGAATGCTGTGTTCGTACGCGCCGGGATAAATCTTTCGGAAAGTATTGTAGGGAATCAGAACGCGGCGGTCTTCATCGTCCTGGCCAAACATGCCCTTGGGCTTTTCCACAACACCGATGACGCGAAATGCTGAACCGTCGATCATCACGTCCTTGCCAATGGGTGAAACATTGGGAAAAAGCACGGGCGCGGCGTTTTCACCCAACATAACAACCTTTTCGCGGTGCAGGTCGTCACCTTCGCTGATGAACCGGCCAGCCAGCGTCGCGGCATTGGCATAGACCTGGCCAAAATTCGGCTGCACGCCACGGTAATCAATGGAGCTAACCTCGCCATACTTGGTGCGCACGGTATGCTGCTGTTCCCACCAGTTGATAAAAACGGTGAGGTCCTTCACCGCCGGACATAATTCCTTGATGGCCTGACCATCTTCCAAGGTCAGCGGCTTGCGCTCTCGCTCTTCCTTGGGGCGCCGGCCGCCGTGAGGGCCCTGGTCAAAGCGCGAGATGAACGCAGTATCGGCGCCGTACTGCTTGATGCTTTCCTGCACCTGCTGGTCGAATCCGGTAATGAGCGCGGCGACCAGCATGATAACGCTGACGCCGAGGACTACGCCGAAAACGGTGAGAAAGCTGCGCAATTTGTGCGCGCGGAGCGTGTCCATTGCCTGCCTGAGATTTTCGCCGTGCTGTTGCGCCATGGTCGTCTTGTGGCGGCTCGGTTAGACGAGCCGCGATTATTCCTATCCGTCTGCCCGAAGGGCTTCGATGGGGTCAAGCTTGGCCGCGCGCGTCGCCGGGTAGATGCCGAAAAAAAGACCGACGCTGGTGGAAACCGCAAGCGAGAGAATTACGGCGCTCATCGGCGTGCGCATGGGAATGGAAGTCAGAGCGCGAGCCGCGGCGACCACCACGTAGGCAAGAATAATCCCCATCAAGCCGCCGGTCGCCGCCAGCACCGCCGATTCCGTCACGAATTGCAGGACAATGTGCATCTTCCGCGCGCCCAGGGACCGGCGCAAGCCAATTTCGCGCGTGCGCTCCGTGACGCTGGCCAGCATGATATTCATGATCACGATTCCGCCGACGACAAGGAAGACGGCAGTGAGTCCCACGGCGACCGTGAACAAGTTGGCGGTCAAGGATTGCCACAGGCCCATGATGGAGTCCGAACCGATGATGCCGAAATTGTCCGGCCCCTCCCAGGGAATGTGGCGCCAGGCGCGCAGCAGCATGCGCGCTTCATCTTCGGAGGCGGACATCATTTCCGCGTTTTGCGCCTGGACAAACAGCACCAGCGAGTCGCGCTGCGTGCCCCATTCCTTGCTGAAGGTCTCCAGGGGAATAAAAACGAAATTATCCTGCGACTGCCCGAGCGCACTGCCAATAACTGCGGACACGCCGACGATTTCATAGCTGTGCGTTCCAGCACGAATGGTTTTGCCGATGGGATCCACATTGGAGAAAAACTTTTTGACCAGGTCGGTGCCGATGAAACACACGGGAGAGCGGTGCTCCTGATCGGATGCCGTCAGGAAGCGGCCCGATGCGACGGTAACCCCGCGGACATCGGAAAAGTTGGAAGTCACTCCAAGAATGCTGACGTTCTCGAGCAGGTCATTGCCATGGCGAACGTCGGAGTTGCTGCCAAGGAGGGCGGCGATTTGGCTGGCCGTGCGCATGCCAGCTTGCAATTTGTCGAATTCTTCGCGGACGACCAGTGGCCGCTTCTGGGCCTTTATCCAGGCGTCTTCACTGGTGATAATCCCGAAGCGGTTCAGAACGAAGACGTTTGCGCCGAGATTGGCGATGCGGTCGGCGACATAGAAATTCAGTCCGGCGACCACACTCATGACCGCGACCAGCGTCGTTACGGCCAGAATTACACCCAGCAAAGTCAGAAAACTCCTCAGCTTATGGGAGCGAAGGGCGTCCAGAGAGAGGCGCAGCGTCTCGGTCATGGTGACCAAACCGCTGCGGAAGCGGCCGCGTTTCAGACGCAGACCGGCGGCGCGCGGAGCGGTGCGCGTGATGGCGCCAAATCCGTCGATAGGTGTTACGCCCAAACAGACCTCCAACTTTCTCTAGCTTATACGAGTGGGCCGGTCGAATCGTTCCTTGCTATATAGACGTGCGGAACGGTACTTTGCTTTCGGTGTTTCTTGAAGTAGCCTGACGCCGATTTCCAAGGGATCAACGATACAATATTGTACCGTTTTGCGTAACGAATCTGGGGAGAAGTTGCCAGCCCAGGCCGCCAGGATCAAGGCGACAAGGAGGACGCCATGCGTCGTATCTATCTTTATCTTATTGTAGTTACGGTATTCGTCTTTGGTCTGATGCCATCCAGCCAGGCTCAGGAGAGTCCCGACCATAAAGCTCCGGCCATGGCGTCCGCCGCGCCGACGTCAGGCTTCCGGGCGGAATTCCTGGAAGGAATTGCCTACTATGAGCAGCGCTACACCAGGCTGGCGGAAGCCATGCCTGCGGAAAAGTATGCCTGGCGTCCGGGCGAGGGCGTTCGGTCGGTAGGCGAGGTCTTCACCCACATCGTCGGCGCGAACTATGGCGTCGCCCGGGCGCTCGGTACGGCGCCGCCCAACGGCGTGGATTTCAAAGCCATCATCGGTCTTTCCAACGACAAGCCCAAGGTGGTGCAAGCGTTGAAGGATTCCTTTGCGCACCTTCGCAGCGCCACCCTGGCTCTCAGTGACGGCGATGCCGATAAGCCGCAGAAAATGTTTGGGCGGCAATCGACGCTGCGCGGATCTTTCACCATGATCATTGGCCATTTTGGCGAACACCTCGGCCAATCCATCGCTTACGCGCGCGTGAACAGCATCGTGCCGCCCTGGACGGAAGAGGCGCAACAGCAGCAACAACAGAAGCCTGCTGACAAACCAAAGCCTTAGCCAGCTCCGGCGAACAACCTGGCATTGACCGTTTGACATCGGGCGGAGCATTCCGGTGCAATAGCGGGGTACAACAATTGTGTGCCCAGAGGAATCCAATCGCGGTAGGCGGTGGCGGCTTTCGCGCCAATTTGGACGATGCTCGATCGAACTTTTATTCCCTTGGTGCTGCTGTCGCTGGCTTTCGCTGCCGATGCCGCCGCGCAATCCGCCGTACCCGATACCACTCCCACGGTTGGTCCCACGAAACCGGATCTCTTTAAGCGCATCATCGCCAACCAGAAAAAAGGCGAGGCCGCCCTGGATCTCTATGAACGCATCGAACGCGTCGAGACGCGCAAGAATGCCAACGACCCGGCGCCCTCAACGGTAAAAACCTCGCGCGTTATTCCTTCCGGGACGGGCATGGTGCGGATTGCCCTCGGCTCCGACGGCAAACCCAAGGATTCCACGGCATATCGCGCCGACCTGGAGAGCCTGGCGCGGGCGCTGGCGCTGCTGGTGAACGACAATCGATCCCAGCGGGAAGCCGTGGAGAAATACGCCAAGAAAAAGAAGGACCGCAACGACCTCATCGACGCCACCCATAATGCTTTTCTGTTTACCCTGATGGCCACGGAACAGCGCGGCGAGCGCACGCTTTCCAAATATAAGATGGATCCCCACCCGGCCTTCAAACCTAGGACACGCTTCACTTCCATCTTTCCTAAGGTGCGCGGCCTCGTGTGGATTGACGAAGCCTCTGGCGAAGTCGCGCGCATCGAAGGCGACGTCACCGAGGACATTTCCATCGGTTTGTTTCTGGGAAAAATCTATAAGGGCAGCCACTTCATGCAAGAGCGCTACGAGTTTGTGGCCGGGCTGTGGCTCGCTAGTTTCTCGCAGTACGATTTCGACGGGCGCAAATTGTTTTCCGGATTCTCCGTTCACGAGCGGGCTTTTTATTCAAACTATCGCTACATCGGCCCACCCAAGGAAGCGCTTGCCGCCATTCGTCAGGAGCTCGGACATGGCGAGTTAGACAAGCCACTCGCGGACACCGCCGATCAGTGAAACGTTTTCTCCTAGAATGGGTTTGCGACGGTAGAGTCCTCGACCCTGCGACACTGGAGGCTGCGTGCCCCGTTCGCTCTCACTTGCAATGATTTTGACCCTCTTTGCGGGATTTTCCGCTGCCGCTCAATCTCCAGACAGCAACGCACCTCGACTGCCAAACCCGTCGCAGGATTCTTCGACCCCTCGGGAGACCAAGAAACCGAAGAAAGTCTGGACCAACGAGAACATTTCCGGCGCCAGCGGTGCAATCTCCGTGGTTGGCGACCCGAAGAACAAGCCGAAGCCGGCGCTTTCCAAGCCGGTGGACGCGCAATATGTCGCCTCGGTTCGCAAGCAGCTCGACAAGCTGCAGGCGCAAATCGCTGACATTGACAAGCAGCTCGTTGATCTGAAGAACTTCAGCGAAGGCAAGCCCTCGACGTCCACGAGCGGCATGAAACTCAACAAAAGTTACGAACGCGAACCCATCGAGGTGCAAATGCGCGCGTTGCGAGACAAGAAAAAAGATCTCGAGTCAAAGGTCGACGCGCTCCTTGACGAAGCCCGGAAGAAAGGCGTCGAGTCCAGCCAGTTGCCCTGAATGAACGCGCGCGACATTGCCCGTATTCCTGCCTTTGACTAACGGATCAGGCTCCAGGGATACACGCCGACATTGATCTTCATGATGAAATAGCTGAAGCCGCCGGGATCCGGCTTGGGCTGGTGCGGCGTGTCCGGAGGAATCAACAGCCAGTCACCGGCTTTCACTCTGTAGGTTTGCCCGCCGACGACGGGCTGGCCGCGATATTCGCCCGGGATGATGGCGTCCTTGTCCTGCAAATTTTGCCGGTTGGCGATTTTACCGCCGAGGATCATTTCGCCGGTGCCACCAGTGAAAATGTAGAAATCGTAGGCGCCGGCGTGCTGTTCGGCATCGTCGAGCACGCTGTTGACTTTCGTCAAGCTGAGGACGGGCTTGTCGCGAAACATGCGATAAAGCATGAACATGCTGAAGTTGCGCGTCTGCACGTGTACCGGCCCGCCGCCGAACGACTGGGAGCTTCCGCTGCCTGCTTCTTTCACTAACTTGGCGGCTTTCTCCGCCATATCGGCGTGCGCTTTGCGAATGTCATCGATGTTCCAATAAGTGATGGACGGGGCATCGGGGGCGAGAGGCGGATCGTGTGGAGAATTGAATCCGAAAGGCATGGCCTCTTTCTTGTTCTCCTGAGCGTGTGCGCTAGGAATCATCGAAAAGTCGTCGAAATGGCCACTGAGGATCGGTTCTGGTGCGGGTTTCGAGGCGTAGCCAGCCATGTAACCAAGAAGGGCGGCGGCAACCAAAAGTACGGGAAGCATTCTTTTCATGAGGCACTCCTCCGTGCGAGAAATCTCGATGGTCTTGATTGTGTTGATGCGAACAAAATAAAATCTTGATTGCCGCTATTTCTTCGGAGCCGGCTTCTCCGCTTCAAAGCGAATCTCTTTGAGCATTTCTGATTGCCGGTAGAGTTCCGTCTTTCCAGCCGGAAACTTGTTGACGCTCAGCATGAAGGACAGAATGTCCGCGTCTTGCTGGCGTGTGAGGCGGCCCGGTGCGCTCTGCGGCATGGTCTTGCGAATTCTATCGAACAAGTCGCCCATGGTCAGGCCGTTCCAATTCGCCAGGAATGCGCCGCCGGTCAGCGGAGGCGCGGATTCTCCGCCGGTGAGCATGTCGCCATGGCAACCCGCGCATTCCTTGTGATAGATCGGTTCGCCGCGCTTAGCTTGCTGTTCGGTGTAGACGCCGTCCCACACGGAGCGCGAATCTGAAGGAGCTGGAGCTTGCGCGGGAAGCAGGGAAAGCGGCGTAGCGATCGCCGCCAGAAGGAGGATTGCCACTGGATACGTCATCTTCACGTGGTCATGGCCTTCCTGCCGGATGAATGGTCCCTGCGGCAGCGCGCTCATTCTCCCGTTGACGGCAGCGTGTACGCAATGTATTCGCCGGAATAAGGCCCGCCGCTGACGGCCACCACGATGTACTGTTTTCCATTCACAATGTAGGTCATCGGCGATCCGGTTTGCGGGGCCGGCATATAGACCGCGCCGACTTCTTTGCCGGTCATCTTGTCGTAGGCGCGCAGCATCGCGCCGCGCGGATGATCTGCCGTTGTGGTCACGTTTCCCTCGCCCGCGATGACCAGCGTCTTGGTGATCAGCGTTCCGATGTTGTAGGTGGTCTGGCCGGTGCGCGGGATGTTCATACCCTTGAGAATCGCGGAATTCCTTACTAGGTCCGGCGTCTCGCCATGCGCGATCTGCCAGACAAATTCGCCTTTATCGAGATTGATGGCCGTAATTGTTCCGTACGGCGGCTTGACTAGCGGCAATCCATCGACGTCCATACGACTGAAACCGCCGCCGGCTGGCTTCTTCGGCGGCTTGGGAGAATCGGCTCCGGCGTTTTCACCGGGACCGTGAAGAATCTCCACTTCTCTACCCGCAATGCCGGCGATGTACGCGATGTCCGAGACTTCTTTGGGAGCGGGGACCAGACCGATTGGCTCGATGCACGAATTGCAAGCATAGACATAAACATTGTGCGTTTCAGGATCATACGATCCGCCGGGCCAGTTCGTGCCGCCGGAGGCAGTTCCCATTGTGAGCGTGCCGAGTGGACCTTCGAGTTTGCTCACCGTCGGGGGCGTGAAAACGGGGCCGAGATGATACTTTGACGCAATTTCTGTGGCACGTTCGCGAAGCGCGGGTGTGAAATCGATCAAGTCGTCGATCCGTACGCCATTGCGGCTGTAGGCCAAAGGTTTCGTGGGAATGGGCTGCGTGTGAGAGTACCACTCGCCCGGCACATTGCCGACTTCCACCGGGCGCTCAGGGATCGGCCAGATGGGCTTGCCGGTCACGCGATCAAAGACATAAAGAAATCCTTGCTTGGTGGGCTGGGCCACGGCTTTGACGGGTTTCCCATCGACGGTGATGTCCGCGAGAATCGGCGCTGACGAAATATCCATGTCCCAGAGCGCGTGGTGCACCAATTGGAAGTGCCACTTGCGCTCTCCGGTTTTTAAATCGACGCAGACCAGGCTCTCACCAAACAAATTATTTCCCGGCCGGTGCCCGCCGTAAAAATCGCTGGTCGGGGATTCCACGGGGAGGTAGACCAATCCGAGTTGCTCATCCACGGTGATCTGCGTCCACACGCCCGTATTGCCGGTATATTCCGCGGAACCTTTTTCCCAGGTATCGTAGCCAAACTCGCCTTTCTTCGGAATGGTATGGAAAATCCACAGCCGTTTGCCGGTTCGCACGTCGAATCCGCGCACGTGGCCTTTGTTATTGCGCATGCTCTTCGGCGTCATGCCTTCGCGGAAAGCCGCGCCGATAATTACGGTGTCTTTCGCAACCACGGGCGCGGACTGGATGCCAATTTCTCCGCTCGTCAAATCCGGAAGAATGTCCTGATCGTCATTCAGCTTCAGGTCCACTTCGCCGTTATCGGCGAATGAAGGAATGCGCACGCCAGTCTTGGCGTCCAGGCAAATCAGCCGGAATCCCGGCGTCACGTAGAAGATTCTTTCTTCTTTTCCGTCGGACCAATACGCGAGGCCGCGGCCCGAGAGTTGGCGCGGGGCGGCTCCACCGCGTTTGCCCTCATGCTCGCCATGAATCCAGAGCAACTCACCAGTGGCCGGATCGAGCGCAATCACGGCGCGGCGCGATCCAGCCGTGGCGTACAAAACGCCGTTCACCATCAGCGGCGTTCCTTCGAGCTTGTATTCGGGCCGGTCGCCGAAATTGTCGGTCTTGATGCGCCACGCGATTTCGAGATCGCCAAAATTGGTCGCCTTGATCTGGTCCAGAGGGCGGTAGCGAGTGCCCGCAAGATCGGCGGCGTAGGAAGGCCACTCTGTGTCCTTCGGATGGAACTGAGCACCTACAGGGGCCGGCCAACACAAGCCTGCCGCAACAATCAAAAACCACAGAGTCTTCGGCTGACTCGGATTTTTCTTGCGCATTTTCGCTCTCCCTGAGATTCCGGGCCGTGTTTGTCTGCTCGCGCCGTTTGCTCGATCTCCTATGGTTCTGTCCGTAGGAGTAAGCCCGCGGAAGTCTAAGCCAGTGGTGGCCAAGAAACAAATGTTTCGTTTAGAACCGTGACGTGCGGACGAATCAGCAGCATCACTTTGCAGAGTCCCCTGCTAGAATGCGCTCTGTGCGTCCCATTCTGCCATTTCTGGTGTCGCTATTCTTTGGCGTAGCCGTCCAGGCTCAATGGTGGAAGGTGCAGACGAAAGGTGTGGACAGCAACCTGCGCGGCGTGAGCGCGTTCTACTACCCTGGTGAAGACGGTATTGATCTGCCAGTGGTTTGGGCCTCCGGCTCCAATGGCGTGGTTCTGGAGTCGGGAGATGGAGGCGAGACCTGGACGCGCTTTCACATACCCGATGGAGAGACGCTAGATTTCCGTGGGATTGTGGCATTCAAAGGCGGCACGACGTATGTCATGTCGAGTGGCGAAGGCGAAAAATCCCACATTTACAAGACCATCGACGGCGGTCCAACTTGGAAACTGCAATACTCGGACCAACGTAAGGAATTCTTTCTCGACTCCATCGCCTGCCTTTCCGAGAAAGAGTGCCTTGCCCTGGGCGATCCCATCGACGGCAAGTTTCTCCTCCTGAAAACGAATGACGGTGAGCACTGGAACCCACTTCCCTTAGAAAGCATGCCGGCAGCTTTGCCGGGTGAAAGCGCGTTTGCCGCCAGCAACTCGTGCCTAGCGCTCAAAGGAAACGAAATCTATTTTGCGACCGGCGGTCCTGCAGCGCGCGTTTTTCATTCTGTAGATTCCGGAAAGAGCTGGACCGTAATGGAAACGCCCATCGCCCACGGCAATGCCTCCTCCGGAATTTTTTCCATCGTCGCCGGCGACAGCCAGCGAGTCATCCTGGTGGGCGGCGACTACCAGGAACCCGGCCGCTCGAACCGTGTGGCCGCCTATTCAGCCGACGATGGCAAGACCTGGCAACTCGCCGCGCAGCAGCCCGGCGGTTACCGCTCCGCCGTGGCTCACATCGATGAGGGGAGGTGGGCGGCCGTTGGACCCAACGGCGAAGATTTCAGCCGTGATTCCGGCGTCAACTGGAAGCACACGGATTCACTGAATCTCAATGCCGTGGCTCTCTTAGATGTCTTCACAGGTTGGGCCGTCGGTCCCAACGGCACCATCGCACGCTTCGTCAATCACACCCCATACGAAATTCGTTTCCGCCGTCCGCGTAGCCGTCAACGACCGGCTGCCTTAGGCGTTGCCGACTAAAATAGAGAAGGTATAATCTCCCGCGCTGAGAACGAGACGACTATCCCCAGGTTCTGTCTCGGCACGAAAATCCTTTGCGGAGGCTGCCATGCCAATTCCCTTGAATTCCAATCCTAACTCTTTCGACGACGAGCGCGAACAAGACGATTCGAATTCCTCGTCTCTTCTTTCGCCTTCCGACCGCCGCACTTTCCTCCAAGGCGCTGCGGCCACTGTTGCAGCCGGCGCAGCCACGTTCGCATGGCCCGCATGGGCCCATAATGCGGTGGCGGCCAGCGATCTCGATGCCATCAGCGCCGAAATTGAAAAGCGCCACGACGAATCCGTCAAGCGCCTGCAGGATTGGATCCGCCAGCCGTCCATCGCCGCCGAAAACCGCGGCATGAACGAAGGCTGCGACAGGATGACGCGCATGCTGCGCGACGCGGGCTTCCAGCAAGCGACAAAAATCTCGACCGACGGCCAGCCAGGCGTCTTCGCCACTCTGGATGCGGGCGCTCCTCGAACACTCGGCCTTTACTACATGTACGACGTGAAGCAAGCCGATCCCGCCGAGTGGTCCTCGCCTCCGTTCGAAGCCGCCCTTGTCGACAAGCCCGGACTCGGCAAAGTCGTGATCGGCCGCGGCGCCGTCAACCAGAAAGGTCCGGAAGCATCGTTCCTCGCCGCGCTGCACGCCATTCATGGCGCCGGCAAGAAGCTGCCCGTGAATTTGGTGTTTGTTGCGGAAGGAGAAGAGGAAATCGGCTCGCCCCACTTTCCGCAAATTGTGCAGCGGCCGGAGGTTCTTGCCGCGCTGAAAAACTGCCTGGGCATTTTCATGCCGAGCGCGTCAGAAGGCCTCGACGGCGAAGTCACCATGACGCTGGGCGCAAAAGGAGTGATCGAGTGCGAGCTGATTTCCAGCGGCGAACGCTGGGGCCGAGGCCCGCGTAAGGACGTGCACTCCAGCAACAAAGCGCGCCTCGATAGCCCGGCGTGGCACCTGGTCGAAGCGCTTGCCACCCTCGTCTCGCCCGACGGCAACGATCCCGCCATTGAAGGCTTTGCGGCCAAGGCCCGCCCGGTTTCCGACGCGGAAAAGAAGATGATCGCGGAGGCGGCGCGCCGCTTAAGCGAGGCGGAAGCAAAAAAACTTCTGGGTGTGGAGCACTGGGTTCACGACGTGAGCTGGAACGAGGCCCTGGAACTCTTGATGTCGCGGCCCACCGTGAACATCGAAGGCCTCGTCGGCGGCTACACCGGCCCAGGCGGAAAAACCATTCTTCCCGGAAAAGCCACCGCGAAGCTCGACCTGCGCCTCGTTCCGGACATGACCGCCAAGGAGGCGCTCGCCGCGCTCAAAGCGCATCTGGCGAGAAAAGGTTTTGGCGATATCGAAGTTCGCATGACCGGCGGCTACGATCCCAATAGCACGCGCGCCGACGCGGCGCTGATCCGCGTCGAGACGGAGGTGTACCGCAAGGGCGGAATCGATCCGGTCATTCTTCCGCGTAGCGCCGGGTCGTGGCCCGGCTACGTCTTCACAGGAGAGCCACTTCATCTGGCGGCGGGCCCGTTTGGACTCGGGCATGGAAGCGGCGCGCACGCTCCCGACGAGTACTACGTTATCGAGTCGAACAATCCCAAGGTCCACGGCATGGACGGAGCCGTCCGCTCCTACGTCGAATTGCTCTATGCTTTGGCACAGACAAGCTGAACGCAGGTAAGCTGATTCCGCTCAGTAAAGATGGAAATATCCGTCGCTCTGACCCAAGCGGACGGCAGCTCCAAACAATTTAGAAAGATGTTCCTCGGTGAGTACCGAGGATTTCAGCCCGTCGGCTTGGATGCGGCCTTCGCGCAAGAGGATCACGCGCTCAATCTCCGGAATAATTTCCGATACGTGGTGCGTCAAACAGCAAAGTTTGTGGATTGTGCACCAGGGCGCGTGCAATCAGCGTGCGCTTGGCTTCACCGGAGGACATCTCCGCGACCGCGCGATCAGCGAGATGCGCAATGCCAAGCCGCGCCAAAGTTTCCTCCGCCCTTGCGAGATGTTTCGGATCGGGATGATGGTGCGGAAAAATGCGCGTGCTGCTGAAAAAACCGGAAAGCACTACATCGCGGCCGGTGGCATCCGTCGTGCACGAAGCCAGCAAGTCCGGCGACACGATTCCGAGCAGCGCGCGCAGCTCGAAAATATCCCATCGCTCGCGCCCCAAGATGGAAATGCTGGAACCCTCCTGCGCAAGCGGATAGCACTCCCGGGTGATGGTCTTGATCAATGTAGATTTGCCGCAGCCATTCGGCCCCAGGATGCACACGTGCTCCCCGCGCGCAATGTCCAGGTTGACGTCATGCAGGGCCTCGCGGTCACCACGCATGACGGTCACGTGCGCTAAGGAGAGGAGCGGCGGCGTGACGGAATTCATTCCGAGCTCAAGGGTATGGACGGCTTCGTGGTCGCAAGCATCGATGACAGCGTAATCTTAACCGAGAGCGCGTCTTATGCAACGGACCAAGGAAGCAACGAGGTTTGGCGGAATGAGGAGGAAGAGGATCGCGATGTTTCACACGGAAACAGGAGACACGGCATTCGGCGGCCAAAAATAAAAAGGAGGTGAAAACAGCTTCGTTCTCACCTCCCGGGGTGGTGGGGTGTTGCTTGACAACACTCTTGGCGGCTCAGCAGGCCTGCCCTGCCAGGCAGGTCTGCGGCCTCACTCGCGACTGTTAGTACAATTCGTTAGGAGACTCACCACCAAAGAGCTTGTCTTTGTGCGGTTTGTAGCACTGCTAAACGCACGTGTCAACGACAAAAAAGTAAACGGATCGATGAGAAAAAATGCGACCGGGCTTCGCCTCTTACAGGTTCGCAGGTGGACGAGATCAGCGTCGAGACCGAGGGAATTCCGAGTAGCGCAAGAGAAACGCCGTCAGCCCTGCGAGCAGCCCCGCGGTGATGATCACGCCCTCCCAAACAATTCCCGTTGCAAGAACTTGCGACGCCGGCGCGCCAAAGGGCGCGAGCAGCACTACAAGCGCTGCCTCACGAACCCCGATGCCGCCTTGTGTTATTGGCATCACAGCGGCGATTTTGGCAAGCGGCCAGGCGAAGAGCCACACACGCAGCGGGAGACGGAGTCCGCAAGTGATGCCCAGCAGAGCGGTCAGCACAACATAAGTGCCCTGCACGGAAGTTCCCAGCAACCAGCCAAGCACCAGCCGCCAGGGTCTCCGTGAAACGGCGCGGATAGCGTGACGAAGTTGCGCCAGCCTGCGCCGGATTCGAATAGAGCGTCCGCGCAAGAGCGGCCGGTGCAATGCCAAGACGAGACTAAAGAAAACTGCTGCGCCAACCACGCCGACAAAAAGCACGCGTTTCGCCGGCTCCCGCAAAGGAACCGGCAAGGAACCTGGCAGTAGCATCAGGCCCAGCGAGATCAAGGTGAGCTGCGCGGCCACGTCTAGAAAACGGTCCGCCACGTTTCCGGTGATTACCGCAGCGGGACGCGGACTGCGTGAGATTCCCACGGCGAGGCGGGCCACATCGCCCCCGATAATCGACGGCAAGAACAGCGCGCCGAACAAACCGCTGGTGTAGCACTGCGCGCTGGCCGCGAAACTAAGCTGCGCGCCCGCGGAATTCACCACCGTGTGCCACTTGGTGATGCCTCCCGTCAAAGCCACCAGATAAATCAGCAGCACAGCAATGAAACGTGTGAGCGGAACGCGCGCCAATGCGCTACGAAGCGGGGCCACCGGCAACAGGTAGAGAAGAATTCCGAGAACCAGCAGCGCCGCAGCCCAGCGCAACAAAAGAAAAATCCAGCCCCGGCTCGATCTTTGCGGCTGGCGGTCTGCGCTCATTCTGGGAAGTTCATTTTCGATGGGGACAAATCACGCGCCGAAGATTTCGTTGATCTTTTCCGCCAGCTTGAAATCGTAGTCGCTGATGCCTTTCACGCTGTGCGTATTCAGGTCGATAACCACTTTGTTCCATACGTTGAACCATTCCGGATGATGGTTCATGGACTCGGCGACGAGCGCAACGCGCGTCATGTTGCCGAACGCAGCGACGAAATCCTTGCACGTAAATTCCCGGTGCAGCTTGCTGTTCACAAGAGTCCATCCCTTGATCATGGAAAGCTGAGCGGTAATTTCGGGGTCGGAAAGTTTTTTTGCAGGCATGTAGCGCTCCTCCGGAATCGGCTGGCGTCTTCTCCAGCCATTATGCGGCGCAAGCCCGGCTCCAGCAACATTTCCAGCTTTGCCGGCGTGAACCGCGGGCCGTTCGAGCGTGTGGAGCGCTTCTTCATTGAATGCGCGCGGGAATTCCATTATCGTAGGGGTTTCTTTTGCAGCGAAAATGCGCGTTGTGCGCATTCAAAGCGGGGGAGTGGAGAACGACGTGAAAAAGAAAATTCGCGCCATCCAGTATGGTGTGGGCCCGATTGGCGCATCCATCGCGCGCCTGATGCGGGAAAAACAGGCCATTGAAATCATCGGCGCCGTCGATACCGATCCCGCGAAAGTTGGGCGTGACCTCGGTGAAGTGGTCGGCGCAACGGACGCGCCGTGGGGCGTGAGCGTTTCTGCGGATGCCCAGGAAGTTCTGGAACAGAATGCGGACGTGGTGATCCATTCGACATCGTCGTCGCTCGCGAAAGTGATGGACCAATTGCTGATGTGCCTGAAAGCGGAGTCGTCCATCGTTTCGACCTGCGAAGAATTGTCGTATCCGTTTCGAACGCATCCGGAACTCGCGGCGAAGTTGGACACAGCTGCGAAGGAGTCCGGCGTGGCGCTGGTGGGCACGGGCGTGAACCCGGGCTTCGTCATGGACAAACTGGTCGTGACGCTCGCTGCGGTTTCGCAACGCATCGAACGCGCCAAAGCGCTGCGCGTGGTGGACGCTTCGAAGCGGCGCCTGCCGCTGCAGAAGAAAATTGGCGCGGGAATGACCGTCGAAGAATTTCGCGCCCAAGTGAAAGCCGGCGTGATCAAGCACGTCGGCTTGCCGGAATCCGTGGCCATGGTCGCGGACGGCCTGAATCTGCCAGTTGAGCAAATTACGGAAACGATCGAGCCGAAAGTCGCCACCGAGCGTGTGCAGACGGAATTCCTGACGGTTGAGGCAGGTCAGGCGGCGGGAGTGCATCAAATCGCGCGTGGCCTCTCGAAAGACGGCCAAGAACTCGTTTACCTCGAGCTCCAGATGTACGTCGGTGCAAAAGATCCCGCCGATACAATTACCCTGACGGGTCATCCCGACATCAGTCTGGTGATTCCTGGCGGCTCGCACGGCGATATCGCCACGGCTTCGGTCGTGGTGAACTCGATTCCCGTGATCCTTGACGCTCCGGCTGGCTTGCGCACTTCGCGCGACCTGCCGATTGGCTTCTTCTCGCCGAACGCCCGGCCATAAGCGGTGCAGCTTCCAGACCGCGCCGCCACCTACAGAGAAGTTACCGACTCGCGGCGGCCTCCAAAATTTTCCTTCCGGAGGCGGCCGGCGGAGCGATGATGGATGCAAGCCCAGAAGGCAGGCGTCCCATGAAGCTCCCAGAAATGAAGCAATCCTGGATCATGGCCGGAAGTGTCGTCCTGGTCGTCGCCGGTCTCCTTTTTGCGCAGTTCGTCATCGTCAAGGCTTCCGGGTGGTTCAAGCAAACGCGGGAGCGTCGCATCACCAAGGCCACCGATACGGTGACCCCGGATCGCTTGATTGCGCGCTGCGGCGCGGCGATCGAGGACACGACCACGGATGTGTATCCGGTCGTGAAACGCACCATGCGTTACAGAATCAACAGCGAGCGAACTGCTCTGTTCACCTTCACGCGGACGTCCGACGAACCGCAAAATTGGGTGTTGCTCTCCATGCAAGACTCGGTGGGAGACGTATCTTACGAGACCCCCGAGGCGAAAACTTCCGCGCTTCCCTGCCTGGATTCCACCAAGTAATTTACGCCGCGCCAAGCTGAAGCCTTGCCTCTGCATCGACCCAGGTACATTTGGATCTTTCAGTTGTGCTTCATGAACTCGCCTTTGTGCCCGGTCAGCGAGTTGTAGAGCGTCTCGATAAACGCGTCCTCGTTGACGAACCCGTTCTTCCATTTCTCCCAGGGCGCAAGAATTTTTTCCTGCTTCATTTGGTCCAGCGTTTTGTGGCCATCGATGGCTTTCTGTACGGTCGAGGAAGTTTCCTTGAGCATTTTGGTGAATGCCCGCACATCGTCGAGATTTGAGAGCGCACCGTGGCCGGGGATAACTTTCACGTCGGCCGGCAACTGCGCGGTGGCTTTTTCCATGGCGTCGATCATGCCTTGGACGCTGCCGCCGCTGGCCACGTCAATGAACGGGAATCCGTAGCGCACGAAGTCGTCGCCCATGTGCACGATATTATTTTTCGGGAAGAAAATGATGGAGTCGCCGTCGGTATGGCCAGACGGAAAATGCAGCGCGCGAATGTCTTCTCCGTTGAGATGCACCGTGACGTCGTGTTCAAACGTGATGATAGGGAGCGCCGCTTTTTCCGCTGGCTTATTCTCTATCTTCACGGAGCCGCCGTTGCCCGCGATGCCGCCGGTTTCCAGCCGCTTGCGCACGTTGTCCTGTGCGATCACCGTAGAGCCGGCGTTGCTGAATGGCGCGTTGCCCCCGGAGTGATCCCCGTGATAGTGGGTGTTGATGACGAAGCGCACGGGCTTGTCCGTAATCTTCAGTTCCTTGAGCGCAGCCTGGATTTTTTCGGCCAGCGGAGCGAACTGATCGTCCACAATGACGATGCCGTCTTCGCCCACAGAGGCAGCGATGTTGCCGCCCTGGCCTTCCAGCATGTAGATATTGCCGGAAACCTTGGTCGCTTTTATTTGAACCTTGGACCAGTCTGGCGTCCTCTCCTGCGCCACGGCCGCTTGCCCGCAAAGCAGCGCGACGCCGATCAGCGCATAAACCATGCAAGTCCGTAGCTTGCTGCTCATCTCGCTCCTCCTCAGGAATGCGCGGGGGATTCTATCATTCCGGATAGTGTTTCAATGACCTCGATGTCTAAGCGACCGGTGAACGACATAAAAAATTCCCGGGCACGCCCTGCGCTTTGGGGGCCGGAAAACGAATACGTGCAACTTGGGTCAGTCCCAGGACGGCAGAGCGCGGCGGGCGAGGAGCGCTTCTGCGGCCCACTTGCCGAGGTAGACGGACAGGGCGACGCCATGGCCGTTGTAGCCTGCGAGGATCATCACTTGTTTGCTGCGAGGATGGCGGCGGAAGACGGGGCGCATTCTTTCCGTTAAGAGAATCGGGCCGCCCCAGCGGTGCGTGATGGGCACGGATGCGAGCGCGGGATGCAAGTTGCGCACGCGGCTTTCGAGCCAGCGGAGACGGTCGGCGGATGGCCCCCGGCGCACATCGTAGTAGCGCAAGTCGCGCGGGGCCTTCTTGATGGCGCCGTCACTGAGGGGAAAACGGGAAGGCGGGCCGACGTAAGGAGGGACGAGCCCAGCACCGAAGATGACGCCGTTTGATTCGAGCAAGCGTCCCCACAGATAAGGCAAGTCGACGGTGTAAAACGGGCGGCGTGACCCGAGGCCGATGGCTTTGAGCTGCGCAGCGGAGAGCGGCGCAGTGGCCAGCGCAAAGGTGAGTTTCGGCACGGCAGCGCGCAGGCCGGACAATTCCAGGGAGAAAGCGTTCGTGGCGAGAAGGACTTGCCCGGCGCGAATTTCCTTGTGAAGGATACGGCCGCGGAGTTTGTGACGGACGCGCAAACGCGGCGGATTCGAGAAGTCCAACGAACGAACTTCGGCGTGCTCGACGATTTGAGCGCCGACGCTTTTTGCAGCGCGCGCCAGGCCCGCGAGCACTCTGCCCGGGTCCACCGTGCCCCCAGGCACGCGGCGCACGACTTTGAGGTCGCCAGAATCGCTCCAGGAGATCGGCGAATTGTTCGCCGCAGCGCAGCGTCCAAGCTCCCAGACGCCGGGGAGCGTTAGCCGCGCGTCAATGCGCAAAGCGCGGAGAATTTTCTTATAGCCGGCGAGCACGTCGCCGAGTCCGGGGAGCTTCCCGGCGGCAGTTTCCGCGAGCGCCATGCCGCCGGTGCGGCCGCTGGCGCCTTCACCAAGCGAGGCAGATTCTAGCACTAGGACGGACTGTCCGGGAGCAAACCTTCGCAACCACGCCCCGGCAGAAAGACCCGAGAAGCCACCGCCAACAATCGTGAAGTCCACTTGATCCGGAAGAGGGCTCGGGGCAGGCAGGAAATCAACGCTCCACGGCGGCGTGCCCCAAGGATGGGTTTTGCGAATCGTGGTATTGCGATCAGCTTTGCGGCGCATGGCATTTCTTTGATGCGGGAAGAATGCCGTGCGTGGCGAGAATTTCCACCAGCTTTTTGAAACGAGCTTGCATGCCACCATTGATCAACTTTTTGGCGGCGAGACGCGGGAGAAGAGAACCGCGATGGTGGCGAGAGCGCTCACGAGAAGAGGAAACCAGACGGGCGAAAGCCAGGGCACGGGGATCAGGAAGAGCACATCGGGATCCCTGATCGAAAGAGGCCAACGCACCGTGACCCAAAGAGCAGCGTAGTAGACGATGTCCCAAATGGCGAAGGTCCAGAGAAAAACGGCGGCGCGGGCCCTGGAGTTGGCCGAGGTGAGCAAAGCAACGGTGAACAGCATGAGGATGGTAGCGGCTTCGCGAAGGACTTCGAGCGTGAGAAGGCTCTTCGGGAATTGCGTAATGGCTTGGGATTGAACGTAATACTGTCCTGACATGCGAACGACGTCGGAAAGTGTTCCCTGATATCCGGGAAGCAGGCCGACGGCTGCACGCAGATAGACGACAACTACGGCTTCCAAGAATCCGAACGCCGCCGCAAACACGCCGCTGATTGCCAACTGTCGCGCACTGACGGGGACACCGCCGCGGCGCCATGAGAACCAGGCCAGCGGCGGAATCAGGACAATGAAGTTTACCCACCAAGGTTGCG
>WNFP01001322.1_pt1 | contig 24575 bp, 19 predicted proteins | sample 5400201 | NCBI WGS metagenome assembly WNFP01 (sample SAMN13153355, study PRJNA577476) | soil metagenome | isolation source: 115 cm saprolite under Madrone tree | place: USA:California | collected 2016-06-14
CGGAACGGCCGGCCGCACTGTCACGCCCATGCCCTCATCCAGCGCCCGGCCATCGACGGTCGCCTGAATGTCGACCCGAGCGTCGTACAGATCGCCGATCCGCACCATGCCAAACTGCGTGGCGAGACGGGTATCCGCGGTGACGCATGGGTTGGTGGCGCGGATGTTCTCGGTCCACCAATTGTTGTTCATCTCGTTGACTTTATCGACGAGGATGAACCCCGGCTCGGCAAAGTCGTAGGTCGAGGACATGATCACGTCCCACACGCGGCGCGCCGGCAGGGTCTTGTAGATCTTGCAGGCCACCAGGCCTTCCTCGTTCGCGACATACCCTTCCGTATACGACCATTCGCGCCACACGTACTTCGAAGCGTCGTCGAGGTTTGGCCGTTCGGCCTCGAACTCCTTGCGTCCCAGCGGAAACGCCAATTGCCAGTCCCCGTCGCTCTTCACGGCCTTCATGAATTCGTCGCTGACGAGCAGGGACAGATTGAACTGCCGCAGACGACCGTTCTCGCGCTTCGCGCGAATGAACTCCAATACATCGGGATGCCCGATGTGGAAGGTGCCCATCTGGGCGCCGCGGCGGCCGCCGGCCGAGGACACGGTGAAGCACATCTTGTCGTAGATATCCATGAACGACAAAGGACCGGACGTGTACGCGCCGGCGCCCGAGACGTAGGCGCCGCGCGGCCTCAAGGTCGAGAATTCATAGCCGATGCCGCATCCCGCTTTGAGCGTGAGGCCCGCCTCATGCACCTTGTTCAGGATATCGTCCATCGAATCGCGGATGGTGCCGGATACCGTGCAATTGATGGTCGACGTGGCGGGCTTGTGTTCGAGCGCGCCGGCATTCGACGTGACGCGGCCTGCGGGAATCGCGCCATGGCGCAGCGCCCACAGAAACGACTCGTACCACTGTTCGCGGCGGTCCTCGGTCTCGACATCGGCAAGCGCGCGCGCGACGCGCTTATAGGTATCGTCCATCGTGTTGTCGATGGGCGAACCGTCCTTCGCGGTCAGACGGTATTTCTTATCCCAGATGTCGAAGGACGCTTCCTGGAATGAAATATCGCCGACGTCTTTGGGCTGTATTTTGACCACAGTATTCATGGGTATTGAAGCCGCTCCCTTATAATTCTTTCGCCAAACTTAACCAAATTGCGGCGGTCCCGCGAAATTTAAAGAGATTGATTCTGAATCAAGCCGATGGGGGACTAACGCGAACTGCCGACCACAACATGTTGTGTGTGGAGGGAGAGGTTAAGACGCGATGGCAACCATCGTCAAGACATTTTTCATACATTTTTCGATATAAAAAATACATATGTATCAATTACTTATAAATATATCTCGATAATTTGGCTGATTACACTTCGTGAGAGCCAGGTCAAGTGGAAAAAGCTCTGATCGCAACATCTTGTGTTTGCACACGTTATCCACATTATGTCCCATTGACTTTGAACCACGTCTCACTTTTCTCCGGCACCCCAGAGTTCGGCGATCAGTTGAAAAACTCAGGAAGCGACCCAAATCCGGTGTCAAGCGCGCGATTTGAAAATCACCGACCTACATGAGGTCAATCACTTTATTCAGGAGTTTTGCAATGACCGTCGTACGTTATGAGCCCTGGGCACTCGTCAGCCGGCTCCAAAAAGATATCGATCGTTTGTTCGGCGCGCCGTTGACGACGGCCGCGGATTCCGGCGCCTGGCTGCCGCCGGTGGATATTCACGAGGAAGCGAGCCAGTTTGCGCTGCACCTGGATCTGCCCGGTGTGGATCCGAAAGCGGTGGAGATCACCGCCGACCAGGGCGTGCTGACCATTCGCGGAAAACGCGAAGATGCGCGCCGAGAGTCGCGCGAAGGCTATCGCCGCGTGGAGCGCATTACGGGCGAATTCCAGCGCCGTTTCAGCTTGCCGGATTCGGCCGACGCCCAGAACATCAAGGCGAAGTTCGTCAATGGTGTGCTGGAAGTCGCAATTCCGAAGTTGGCGCAGGTGCAACCGCACCGGATCACGGTGGAAGCCGCCTAAGAGGGACCGCCGAGCGCAGTCTTCCGTGTAGTATCGTGGACGATGTTGGCTATACCTTAGGCCGGACGGACAACCCGTCCGGCCTTGCGCGTAGCCGAGAAAAATCGAACGGAAGGACCGCGCATGAATCTGCGTCTCAAATTTGCGGCAGCTACGCTCGCCGCAGCTGTCATCGCCGGGCCGGCGGCCATCGCTCCCGGACCCGCGTACGCGGCCCTACCCGCGCCCGTCGCAGATGCCGCGCCGATGCCCTCGCTTGCCCCCATGGTCAAGCGCGTGTCGCCCGCCGTGGTCAACATTGCAACGCGAGGCACCATCAAAGAGGAACCCGGCCAGCGGAATCCCTTGCTCGACGATCCGTTTTTCCGCCGCTTCTTCGACGTACCGCCCGATTCGAAGCCGCGCGAGCGCCAGTTCCAAAGTGCGGGCTCGGGCGTCATCGTCGACGCGAAGAACGGCTATATCATCACCAATCATCATGTGGTCGAGAACGCCAGCGAAATCACCATCACCTTGCTCGACAATCGAAGCTTTACCGCCAAGGTCATCGGCAGCGATGAAGGCGCGGATGTCGCCGTCCTGCAGGCCAAGCAGCCCAATCTGATCGCGATGGCGCTGGGGGACTCGACCCGGCTCGAGGTCGGCGACTATGTCGTCGCCATCGGCAACCCTTTCGGACTGCAGCACACGGTCACGGCCGGCATCGTCAGCGCGCTTGGCCGCACCGGCATCAACCCGGACGGCTACGAAGACTTCATCCAGACCGATGCCTCGATCAACCCGGGAAATTCCGGCGGCGCCTTGGTGAACTTGCGCGGCGAACTGGTCGGCGTCAACTCCGCCATTCTGTCGCGCAGCGGCGGCAACATCGGTATCGGATTCGCGATCCCGGTCAATATGGTCAAGGGCGTCATGGACCAGCTGATCAAGTACGGCCAAGTGAAGCGAGGCGTGCTCGGCGTCAACATCTATAATGTGACCCCGGACATCGCCAAGGAATTCGGGCTCACCGAATCGAGCGGCGCGCTCGTGGCCGGGGTGGCGCCCGGTTCGGCGGCCGACCGCGCAGGCGTCAAGACGGGCGACATCATTACCTCGATCAACGGCGTCAACATGAAAGACGCAGGCGAGCTGCGTAACACCATCGGCATGCTGCGCGTCGGCGACAAGGTCGAGATCGGCCTGCTGCGCGACGGCAAGGCGCGCAAAGTCAACGCTCTGATCTCCGAGCGCAGTGAACTCGAGACGGCCAACGCCGTGGATATCAGCAAGGGACTGGAAGGGGCCGAACTTGCCGATGCCCCTGACGGCGGCGTTGTGGTGAAGGCCGTCCAGGAAGGCAGCCCGGCGGCTCAAAATGGCCTGCGCGCCAACGATTTGATCGTGGGTGTGGGCCGCACGCTGGTCGCGAACACCAAGGCGTTCAAAGAAGCGGCGAAGAGCGCCAACGTCTTGGTGCTCAATGTCCGGCGCGGCTCCGTCGCGCAACTGATTCAAATTCGCTGATCCGATGCGTGCACAATCCATAGTCGTGCTCGGCGGCACGGGATTCTTGGGGACCCGGTTGGTCGCCCGCCTGATCAAGGACGGTCGCCGCGTGACGGTGTTGTCGCGAGACCGGGAACAGCACAAGCACTTGCTGGTGCTGCCCGGCCTGACGCTGGAAAACTGCGATGTGTACGACGAAGCGCAATTGAGCGAGCACTTCCGCGGAAAAGACGTGGTGATCAATCTCGTCGGTATCCTCAATGAACGCGGCTTCGGCGGCGGAGGCTTCAGGCGCGCGCACACTGAGCTCACGCGAGGCGTATTGCAGGCGGCCCGCTCCGCGAGCGTCAGCAGGCTTCTTCAGGTATCTGCCCTGAAAGCCGCCGTTGATGCGCCCAGCTACTACCTGCGCTCCAAAGGCGACGCGGAACACCTCATCCGCGAATCGAGCGCTGCGTTGGACTGGACCATCTTCCAGCCCTCCGTGATGTTCGGCCCGGGCGATTCATTCCTGAATCGCTTCGCCGGCCTGCTCGCGGCAATCCCCTGGGTCTTTCCGCTCGCCAAGCCGAATGCGCGCTTTCAGCCGGTGTTCGTCGACGATGTGATCGAGGCCATGCTCCGCTGCCTGCACGGCGGCGCCGCCAGCCGTCAAACCTATGAACTGGGCGGTCCTCAGGTCTACTCGCTGCGCGAAATCGTCGGCTTGGTGGCCAAGCTCACGGGGCGGCGCCGCTGGATCATCGGACTACCCGATCCCTTGGCGCGAATGCAGGCGCTCATCATGGACTTCGTGCCGGGCCGCCCCTTCTCCAGCGACAATTATCGCTCGTTGACCATCGACAGCGTCAGCAAGGAGGACGGCTTCGCGAAGCTCGGAATCAAGCCGCAATCCATGGTGGCGAGCGCCCGCCAGTATCTCGGCGCTCTCGAAGACAACGCGCGCCTCAGCCACAACCGCGCGAGCGCCGGCCGCAACAAAGCAATCCGGCATTAGCGGGTGGCCCGGCCGTCAGTACTCGCTGAACAAGTCGATGTCGTCGATGCGTGAATCCTGCGAATAGCTCACCGTATAGAACTCAACCATGTCCTTTTCTTCGGCTCGATAGACCCGCCGGGCAGCGCCGCCGCCGCGTTGCTCCACCAGCGAGAGCTTCAATATCGGTCCCCTTTCCCGCAAATCGCGCCGCAGAGTGTTCATCGTGGACGGCACCAGCCGCGCCGCGGCGGCGCCGCTCAGGCGATCCGGGTCGCCGCCGTCCTTCTCGATCTTGTCGAGAAATGCCCTGAATTCCACGGTCTTTCCGGGATCCGAGTCGGCAATGGAGTCAGGGTAGGGCGTCAACTCCGGATCGATGAGTCCGGCAACGGTGTGGCCGAGCCGCAGGGTCCTGCACAGGGACAGATTGGTCAATAAAATGATGGTGAGTTTTTTATCGACGTAGCGCGACATGACTGCCTGGAATCCCTGCCAGTTTCCGTCGTACTCCACGAGCCGCTGATCGCGAAGCCGGCTATTCTCCCAACCGTAGCCGAAGTGGTACAGCGGCCGCTGGCCGTTGCGATGCGCATCGATGCGCCACATGCGCTCGAGCGTCGTCTGCGGCAGAACCGCATCGCCATAGAGCGCGCGATCCCATTTCATGAGATCCAGCACGGTGGAATACAGGCTCCCGTCGGCGGTCTTATTCAACGCCGGGGACACGTAGGTCTGGTTGTACAGCGCTCCACTCTCCGCCTTCTCATAGCCGCTGGCGCGATTCGGCACAATGTCCTTGTCGGAAATCACCCGCGTTTGCTTCATGCCCAGCGGCCCCCGGTATCGCTGTAAGAGACGTCCGTTCCGGGTTCGAAATCCAACGGCTGGCCGGACGCGAGTTGAATGAGTTCCGCATCGGTGTAGTCATGGACGAGGTCCAACAGCTGCCGTTCCGGTGTCGTGAACTGGGGTATCCCGGATTGGTGGTTCAGCATGAGGCGCAGCGTCACCTTTCCCCAGCTCGGAGGCACTTCGGGCAGGTACTTCGATAACGGATCATCGAGGCCGAGCTTGTGCTCGTTGGCCAGCATCATCACGGCGACCGCGGTGAATTGCTTGCCGACCGAGCCGATCTGGAACACGGTCTGCGGCTTGGTGCGCACGCCGTGTTCGAGCGTGGCGACTCCATAGCTTTTGACGTACAGGGGTTTGCCGTTCTTCACGACGGCGAGCGATATCCCCGGAATATTCTGCCGGCGCATCTCCGACTCAAGATAGCGGTCGATCGCCGTTGTAGAATGCGCGTGAGGAGCCTGATGAGGCTGGGGTTGCTCGGGCCGCTTCTGTGCCGGCTGGGATTGTGCCGGCCGACGCTGTGCCGCAGGTGCCTCGCCCCTCGACGTGTACGAAGCCAGCGACAAAAGCAAGACGAGCGCGGTCGTGCGATACATTGAAAACCTTTGGCTATGGAAGAAACCTAATATGCATCGACTTCGCAAGCCGTATCTACTCTTTCTCGGCGACGTCCGGGATAAACTGACGGCGAAGACCGCCTTCGGTCTCAAGGACTGGTGTCCTGACGACGTCGTGGGCGAGTGGAGCTTGCCGGGTTGCGGCGTCACGCTCGGCCTCTCACGTCTGTCGCCCCGCGAGGCCGCCGCGCATGGCGCCGGTTCCATCGTCGTCGGAATTGCGCCGACCGGCGGCACGCTGCCGGCTCATTGGGTCGCCGAACTGGCCGCGGCGGCCGACGCCGGCCTCGACGTCGTGAGCGGACTGCACACGCGCCTGACCTCCTTTCCCGATCTGGTGCAAGCCGCTTCGCGGCGCGGTGTCCGGCTGATCGACGTCCGGCACAGCGACAGGACTTACGGCGCTGCGACCGGCCGCAAACGCAGCGGCAAGCGGGTGTTGACGGTCGGGACCGACTGCGCTCTCGGCAAGAAGTACACTGCCTTGGCCCTCGCCAAGAACTTGCGCGAGCGCGGGGTCGACGCGTCCTTTCGAGCAACCGGCCAGACCGGCGTCATGATTTCAGGCGAAGGCATCGCCATCGATGCGGTCATTGCCGATTTCGTCGCGGGCGCGGCGGAGCAGCTATCCCCCGACAATGCAGCCGATCACTGGGACGTGATCGAGGGACAGGGATCGCTGTTTCACCCGGCTTACGCGGGAGTAACGCTCGGGCTGCTGCACGGCTCGCAGCCCGACGCCATCGTGCTGTGCCACGACCCCTCGCGGCGTACCATCGACGAGTACCCGGATTTTCCGATTCCCGATCTGCAGGCGGCGATCGACGACTATCTGCGCGCCGGCCGGCTGACCAACCCAGCGATACGCTGCGTCGGCCTCAGCATCAATTCCTCGACTCTCTCCGATGCCGACTGTGCCGAGTATTTCCGGGGGCTCACGGCGGAGCTGGGATTGCCGGTATGCGATCCCGTGCGTACCGGCGTGGATGTGCTGGCAACCGCTTTGCTCGCACCCTTGCGGTGACGGCAGCGCATGGCCAAGGGGGATGGGAAGCCTGAAGGCAACGAAAGACGCAGTTGCCTTCAGGCTTCCCATCCCCCTTGCCCTTAACGCTGGGGCCGCTCGACATCGTGGGCGCCCGTCGGCGGGAAAACCGCGTGTCCAACACCCGCCCGTAGCGTCGGCACTGTGTGTCGACCTACTCCAGTATTCGCCCGGTGGGGTGAGGAGCCTGCTGGCAACTGTGTTCTTCGTTGCCGGCAGGCTCCTTACCCTACCGGGCGAGCGCTGCCTCCAGCCGGTAGAAAGATCTTGGCGATCGCCAACGCCGTCGGGTAGGGCGCCGGATCGTTGCGGTTCGTCAGGACGATGACCGTGAAGCGCCGCTCCGGGTAGCGCACGATGACGTTGCGAAATCCGATCGTTTCGCCCGAATGCCAGCGAGTCTCGCCGGTGATGCACCAGCCGAAGCCATATTGAACGGCCGGATCGTCGGTCGGGGTCGCAGCTTGGAACGCGAGGCGCAGCGATGCCGGCCGCAGAAGCCGGTCCTCGCAAAGTGCCGCATCCCATTTCGCGAGGTCGTCGATGGAGGAATAGATACCGCCGTCGCCGAGGGTGGCGCTGGTCAGGCTCTGATCGGTGCGCGTCCACGAATGCCGGGAGGCGCTGTAGCCGAAGGCGCGGTGCGCGACGACCGACTCGCCTGCCTCGAACGCGACGGTATTGTGCATGCCGAGCGGTTGGAAAATGCGCTCGCGCAGAACGGAAGCGAAATCTTCAGCCGATGCGCGCCCGGCGATGAGCGCCAGCAGGGAGTAGCCGCTATTGCTGTAGCGATACCCTGTGCCCGGTGGAAAATAGCCGCGATTTTCCGCTTCGAGCAGGCCAAGCACATCGGCATCGCTCAATGGCGAAGTCGTTCCGTCCGGAATCAGATCCTCATAGTCGATGAGTCCGGAGGTATGGGTAAGTAGGTGACGAATGACGATTTCATCGGCGGCAGCCGGCAGGGTCGGCAACCACTTGCGCACTGGGTCGTCGATGGACAGCCGCCCCTCCTCCGCCAGGAGCAGTATCGCGGCCGAGGTGAATTGCTTGGTCAGCGACGCCAGACGATAGTTGGTGGCAGTCGTGGCGGCGATCAGGCTTTCGACATTCGCAAGGCCGTAAGCGCGCCGACATAGGGGTACGCCATCTTGAACCACCGCGACACAGGCGCCGGGCACGGCACCCTGGTACGCGCGCATGAGCGCGTCGATCCGTGATTCGTGGTCGTGGGACCGGGATCCAGTGGACACTCAAAGCACTCCTGCGAATGCCCTATCGCGTATCCGGCGCACCGGGTGGTCCCGGGAATTCCCGCGCCGCGGCCAAAATCCACTCGCGAAACTGTGCAACTTTAGGGATCGCAAGAAAGTTCGTCGGACACACGAAATAGTAAGCCGAGCCGTAGGGCAACGCCCCGTTACCCGCGAGCCGCAGCGTACCCTTGTGCAGCGATCGCGAGACCAACGTCCAACGCGCGAGCGCAAATCCGAGGCTCTCTTCCGCCGCCGCAAGGAGGCCCGCCGAGTCCTCGATACTGGGCGATCGCGAATGCCAGGCAGCCTCCTCATCGGTCTGGCTCCAAACACTCCACGGCTCATCGCCGCTTTCGAGCAGCGGGTATTTGCTCAAGTTCGCTCCGCGCTCGATCATTCCGTATTGCTTGATGAGGTCGGGGCTGGCCACCGGCACCAGCCAGTCGTCGAGCAATTTTTCGCAATGCACATTGGGGTAGTTGCCGCGGCCGAAGCGTATGGCGACATGGTGGGCGCTGCGCGAAAAATCCACCAGCTCACGCGAGGTGTGAAAGCGCAGGTCGATGTTGGGAAATTTTCGCCGAAAAGAGCGGATGCGCGGCAGCAGCCATATTTGCAGAAACGACGCCAGCATGGTGATTTGCAGCGGCCCCGCGCGGCGATGATGCTTGATTTGCTGCAAGGCGGACTCGAGCTTCTCGAGCCCCGCTCTCACGGCGGGCAACAATTCGAGGCCTTCGTCGGTAACTTCCACGCGCCGGCCATTTCTCCGAAACAGCGGCACTTGGATATACCCCTCGAGCGCCTTGATCTGCTGGCTGACGGCGGCGGGCGTGACATTGAGCGCATCGGCGGCCGCCGAAAAATTCAAGTGCGTGGCCACCGCCTCGAATACCCGCAGGGCTCCCAACGGCAATCGGTCGTAGGCGGTCGGCACCTTAAGCTTTCCTTAACGGACTGTCAGGCATTGCGTTTGTTGCTCATCGGCGCGTGGAGCAAGCTGTGCTCCGTCGGAACCCACTCATACTTCGGAGTACATCATGAACGAAATCGCTGTCGTCGCAAGGCTCGCGCAAGGGCTTCTTGCCGTAACCATCGTGTCCACCCTCGGGCTGCTCGTTCAGCTCAGTCTTCTATACTAAAGAGGGTCGTGTCCATGTCCACGAATACATCAGTCGAATAATCGCCGGATTCCCGGTCTATGAGGTGCCGCAGACGATGGCATCGCGCTTCTCTTGATCGAGTTTGGCGAGCGCGCGGACTCGAGCATAGAAGGCAGTGAGGTCGCCGCCCACTGCCTTCAGTTCCCGCTCGAAGCCCGGCACGCAGGTAAAATACGTGGAGATGGACGCCAGATGAGCGTTGTTGAGGTCATCGTCGAACCAAGATTCGAACGGAGCATGTCCGCCCCAATCCGCTTTGAGCTGAGCGTAGGACGAACGCATGGCGGCGAACGCCGCGCGCTTCTTCTCGCGCATCGACTCGGGCGCCAGCCCTGAGCCATAGACCGTGCGCAGCTCGGCGCGGGTGGCGGTCAGGAGATCGACAACCTTCGCATAGTGATCCTGCTGCACGAGATGTTTGGCCAAGTCCGCGTCGCGGCCTTGAGCGCGCAGCCAGCGCCGCACCCCCTCTGCTTCAACCGTCGTCGCGAGCGCCTCATTGAACGACGAGTCGTTCGGCACGTACAAGAGCTGGTGGGTAAGCTCATGAAAGATGATCGAGGCAAGCTCGACATCGTTCCAACCCATCATGGTGTTGAGGACGGGATCATTGAAATGACCCAGCGTGGAATAGGCCGCGACGCCCCCGACCGTGACGTCAAAACCCTTGGCGCGCATTCGAGCGGCAAAGCGGCGCGCCCTGGCTTCGACAAAATAGCCGCGATAGGCGACGCACCCGACGATGGGGTAACACCACTCCTTGGCGTCGACCGAGAATTCCGGCGCGGCGACCACATTCCACACCACGTAGCGGCCGCCCACGTCCGCGTAACTGCGATAGCTGCCGTTGTCCGGCAGTCCCAGCTCGCGGCTGGCGAAATCGCGTATGGAGGCGACCGCCTCGAGCTGGGCACGCAAGGCCGAAGGCGTCGATGGCTGGTCGATCACGCGGGCGATGGGTTCGCGCTTGGACATCAGCGACAGCTGCCCCTGGGCGCTCTGCAATAGGTAGCAACCGCCGCTCGAGGCCGCGATCAGCGCAACTATCAAGGCCGCGCGGATCGTTGCGGCTATCCTGCTAGTATTCACCCATGCAAGTGTATCTTGTCGGCGGAGCGGTTCGGGACGCCTTGCTTGGGCTTGCCGTCAAAGAACGGGACTGGGTCGTCGTCGGCGGCACCCGCGAGGAACTGTTGCGCCTCAACTTTCGCGAAGTCGGGCGCGACTTTCCGGTGTTCCTGCACCCCGAGACTCACGAGGAGTACGCCCTGGCGCGGCTCGAGCGCAAGGTGTCGCCCGGCTACCGCGGATTCACGGTGGAATTCGGTCCCGAAGTCACGCTCGAAGAGGATCTCGCGCGCCGCGACCTGACCATCAACGCGATTGCAGAATCGCCGGACGGCACGCTGCTCGATCCTTACGGCGGCAAGCGCGATCTCGAGGCGCGCGTACTGCGCCATGTCTCCCCCGCCTTTGTCGAGGATCCGGTGCGCGTGCTGCGAGTCGCGCGTTTCGCCGCCCGCTTTGCGCCGCTGGGTTTTCACGTTGCTGCCGAGACCCTGGAACTGATGCGCGCCATGGTGGAGCGGCGCGAGGTCGACGCGCTGGTACCTGAGCGCGTATGGCAGGAAACCGAAAAAGCTCTGCGCGAGCCCAAGGCCAGCGAATTTTTCAAAGTACTGCGCGCCTGCGGCGCGTTGCAGCCGATATATCCTGAAATCGACGCGCTGTTCGGCGTACCGCAGCCGGTGCAATGGCACCCGGAGATCGATACGGGGGTGCATATCTTGATGGTGCTCGACCAGGCCGCATGCTTGAGTTCCGAGCCCAAGGTCCGGTTCGCCGCCCTGGTGCACGATCTCGGCAAGGGCACGACGCCGCGCGAGGAGTGGCCGAGCCATCGGGGGCACGAGGAACGCAGCGTTTCGCTCATCGAGGCGCTGGCGGATCGCCTGCGCCTGCCGGGCGAATATCGCGACCTCGGCATCATCGTGGCGCGCTACCACGGGATCGTGCATCGCGCCTTTGAGCTCCGGCCCAAAACCATTCTGGAATTCATCGAGCGTGCCGACGCGTTCCGGCGCCCGGAGCGTTTCGCGCAGGCGCTGCTCGCGTGCGAGGCGGATTCGCGCGGCCGGATGGGATTGGAGAGCGTCCCCTACCCGCAGCGCGCATACCTGCAGGCGGCGCGCGATGCCGCCGCGGCCATCAAACCCACACCTGAGGACATCGCGGCGTACGCCGGACCGGAGATCGCCAAGCGCCTCCATCAGCGGCGTGCGCACGCCATCGCCGAATTGCGCGAGCAATCACAGAGCGTTCGTTCGAAACCTTGAAACAAGCTCGCGGGAGGCGGTGGGAATGTGCAAAGTGATCCGCGGAAAATAGAGAGTTTCCCATGAAAATGCGATGCTTGCTGGCATTGTGGTCGATCGTTTCAGCGGCCACCCTGGCTGGAGTTTCGCGGGCCGACACGGTGCTCGTCGATGCGGCGGCCGCTTATCCCGAAGGACCCCTGTGGCGGGACGGCAGGCTCCTGTACGTCGAATACGCCGGGCCGGGAATCAAGATGTGGGACGGAAAGCAGGCCAAGCCCTATTGGGGCCGCGAGCATTGCGGCGCTTCCGGGCTGATCACCTACCGGCGCAATCACATCTTGGTGGCCTGTTACGATGCGAACGAGGTAGTCGAGCTGGACGAAACCGGCAAACAAATCCGCGCCATCGACAAAGACAGCGGCGGCAAGCCCTTCATCGGCCCCAATGATTTCACGGCGGACGCCACTGGAGGCATCTATCTTTCCGCCTCCGGCGTCTACGACCTGAAGGCGCCGATCAGCGGAACGATTCTTTATCTATCGAAGGCCAAGGGCACGCTCGTCGAAGTGGCCAACCTCATCCACTATTCGAACGGCCTGGCGCTCTCCAAGGATGGCAAGAGCCTGCTGGTGGCGGAAATGCTGGCCGGCCGCATCCTGTCATTTCCGGTCGAGGCCGGCGGCACATTGGGTCCTCGCACCGTGTGGGCGCGCATGCAGGACTTGGCGCCGCCGACACCCCACGAGGACGCCTACAATGGCCCCGACGGCTTCAAATTGGGTCCCGACGGCAATTACTACATCGCGCAAAACGGCTCGGGCCGGGTGCTGGTGGTGAACGACGCAAAGAAGCTGGTGCGGATCATCACCGTCCCCACACCCTATGTGACCAATATGAATTTCGGCGCCGATGGGGCGGCTACCGTGTACATCACAGGCGTTTTTGACCCATGGAAAGCGCCGTTTCCCGGCGCCGTGTATCGCTGGACGAAATGATTTCGCCAATGGGGCGTTGCAAGCGGCCTCAAAATTTGTACCCGAACGACGCACCGAGGATGCGCGGCCGCAGGGGCGTCTGCGCGACGATGAATTGATCGGTGCTGATGAACGTACTGACGTTCGAATTGCTGAGGTTCTCACCGTACACGGTCGCGTACCAGGCGTCTTTCGCGACACCGAATGACGCGTCGTAGGTCGTGTGGGCGGGATTCTCGAACCGCAACCTGCCGGTAGAGACGGCTCCGGCTTGGGCGATCGTAGGATTCGAACCCGCCTGCGTGAATGAATGGCCGCTGTGGGTGGCGTCGAATTGAACGAACGGGGTGTATCCGGCGACGGTCCACTCGTAGCGGGCGCGCAGGCTGAACTGAATCGGCGGCGCATTGGCGCTCGGGGAACCGATCGGACCGAACGGGTTGGTGATCGGCGCGCAATTGGCACCGGTGCTGTCGCAGTTCTGCGTGATCGGCTTGCCGAAGTTCGCACTTTGGGGATTGTTGTCGATCAGCGCCGGCGAGTTCGTTTGCCTGCTGTTGTTCCACGCTGCCGCACCCTGCAACGTCAGCCCGTTGATCACCCGGGCCACCAGCGACGTCTCGATACCCTTGATGAGGAAGTTCTGGCCGTTGGTATTGTAGAAAATGTTGCCGACTAAGCCGGGATCGAAGAATGCGACCTGAACGTTATCCCAGTTCTCCCGGTACACGGCCCCGTTCCATTGCAGGCGATGGTTGAGAAATTCCGTCTTCCAGCCGATTTCATTGTTCGTCAACTTGTCGGATTGGTACGAGCTGGGGATCAAGTACTGCTGCACCGCATCCGGGCCGTAAGCATGCTGCGTGCCGCCGTTCTGGTTGAAGCCGCCCGGGCGAAAGCCCTGTGAGTACGTGTAATACACCATGACATCCGGTGTGATGTGCCAGGTCAGGTTCCCACGGCTCTTGTAGCCGGACTCGGTGTCGCGCAGATTCTGTGCGTTGAGGTTGTACGCCGGTGCGATGCATCCAGTGGCCGGCGCGCCCTGCTCGAAGCAGCCGAAACTGCCGGTGACGCTGCCCGCCGAGGAGTTGTCGAACCGGAAATGACGCGTGCCCGCCGTGAGCGTCAAGACCTTCGGAATCAGGTCGACGTCGACGGATGCAAAGAAGGCCGTCTGCTTGGTTTCGCGCACGGTGTCCTGATAGAAGGAGGTATTGGGGCCCTGAACACCGGGATTCACGACGGTCGTCCCGGGCGCCGTGCCTATGTTCGTGAAACAGCCGGTATTGCCCGGCGTGCCCGGCGCCCCGTTCGACGTACACGAAGGAACCGTCTTGTAGTCCCAGCCGGTCTGATCGAATAGTTTGTTGGCCTCCCAAAACGCGCCCGCGATGGCGCGCACACGCCACTCGTCCGGCGTGCTTACGCGGAATTCGTGTTGCTGGTGGGTGTTGCGTTCCGCCGAGTGCCAAGCGGCACTCGGCGAGAAGCAGGTTGACGGGAGGCCCGCGCTCGGGCCGTAGCACTGATAGTATTCGGCGTATACGCCGCGCGCGTAATTCGTGTAGTCGCCGACCTGCTGGACATTCCGCACGAGGTAGCCGCCGGTATAGACCGCCTTCAAATAGCCCAACTTGCCATTCACCGTCCACGCGGTGCTCTCGAACTTGTCCTTGTCGTAGGAAGGGTTGAACAGCGTGACTTCGAGCGGGTGGAGCGGCGCGCCATCGGAGGCATTGGGCTGCTGGTAGAACACACCCTGCGAGTTCAGATCCTGGTACGACTGCGTGATCAGTGCGTTCCAGTCCTCGTTGAACTTGTACAGAGCCTCTACCCGTATTCCCTGGTACGTAACGGGGTTGATGGCTCTTCCAACCAGGCTGTTGTTATTGATGGCCGGGCTGCCGGGCGGTACACCGTAGGCCGTTGGAGTGCCCGTTGCACACTGGCCGCCCACCGGAGTACCGACAGAGCACCCCGTTGCATAGCCGCCATAGTGGATGCCGATGTCGGTGTCCTTGCGCGTGAACGTCGCCGGCACGTTGTCGATGTAGCCGCCGCGTCTGTCGTTGTAGATCACCGCGCGCACGGCCATGGTGTCGGCGATCAGCGGGAGATTCAATACCGCCGTCAGGTCGGTATTCGGATCGCCGTGAGCCGTCACTCCGTAGCCGGCTTTGACGTTCGCCTCGGTCACGTCGAGCTTCGGTTCGTTCGTGATGTAGCGGATCACGCCCGCCTCGGCACCTGCACCGAACAGCGTCCCCTGCGGTCCCTCCAGGACCTCGATGCGATTTAGATCGGCGGCATAGACGTCGAGGTTGCGATTCGGGAGCTGGCCGGATTGATTATCCAAGTAAATCGCGACGTTCGGCCACAAGCCCGTCGAAGCGCTGCCCTGGCTGGGCTGTGAACCAGCGCTCAGGCCGCGCATGAAAACCTCGTTCTGGCCCGGCCCGTTGTTCGCCGTCGTAACGTTCGGCAGAAACTTGATGTAGTCGTCGAACGTCGACACGTTCAACTGCTGGAGCGTCTCCGCCGTCATTGCCTGAATCGAGATCGGCACGTCCTGCGCGTTCTCCGAGCGCCGCTGCGCGGTGACCGTGATTTCTGTAATCATGTCGGAGCTGGATTCGGCCTCGGACGCCGGAGCGGCGTTCGCGAGGCCGGCGGATGATCCGCTGAGAATGACGGCTATCGCATAGGACAATTTTGAATTCACGGTTCATCCCTCTCAGTAGTTCATTATCCGGCACTCGAGTCTTCTTATTATTATCGAACCTCTTCCTCTGCTGATTTGCGAGCCGCAACTCCTGCGTTTTGCGGCCCGATCACGCTGCATGTTAAGTCGGCAGTGTGGTCAAGGCTTGCGATATTGCGACCGCATCGTATCCAGACGCGACGCCCGCCCGCTCGTTGGTAATCACAACGTGTGGCGCAAGTCCTGCAAGGCAAAGCCGGCCAGGGGCAGATCCAAGCCCCGCAGCCACGCCATGGCCTTGAAGCGTTCTCCCATTTCGCCCGGCAACATCAGCTGTCGCGCTTGATTGGCCAAGCGTGCAAATCGAGCGTCATCGCCGTCGGCCATGATTTGCATTTCGTGGTCCACCCGGAGGCCCGCCAGGAAAAAACTCTGCGTCGTGAAGCCCGACAGCGTGAAACCGGCCGCGCGGGAGCCTTCCGCGAGCAGGGTGTAGTCCACCCACGCCGTGATGTCCTGCAGGCCGGGATAGAGCAACGGATCGCCGTGCGCGCGCTGCCGGAAATGGCTCAGCAAGGTGCCTTCGCGGCGCTCCGGCAAGTAATACTGCGATCGGGGCAGACCGTAGTCGAACCAGAGTGCCGCACCGGCGCGCAACGACCGTGTCACGCTCATGGTCCAGTCGGTGAGGCGGGGGCAATATTCCGACTCATAGCCATCGTCCCAGGCGCCGCCCGCCTTCGCCAGCCGCCGACACGCCTCGGTCACCGCCGGGCTTGCCGGCCGCGCTTCCCAGGCGAATCGGGCCCCGTCGATCACGACGCCAAGTTCCTCCACGCGGTCGTGGTGCCAGCGAAACCGCGTCACCGGCAGAGCATCCAGCACCTCATTGGCGAGGATCAGGCCGTCGAATGATTGCTCGGGCGGCTGATCGAGCCAGTGGACGCGCTCCTGCAAGCGCGGCGGCAAGTGCCGTGCGAGGTGGCTGCGCTGACGTTCGCGCAAGTCCGCACTGATCTCGAGAATGCAATAACGATCGGGTAGCTCTCCGAGAGTCTCGAGGCGCAACAGGACATCCGCCGCCAGGCGCCCGCTTCCGGCGCCTATTTCCAGAATCTGTCCTTTTCCGAGCGCGCTCAAGATCTCGGCGCACTGCCGTGCCACGCACGCGCCGAACAGGGGCGAGACTTCGGGCGCGGTCGTGAAGTCGCCGCCCTCGCCCAGCTTGTGCGCACCCGCGCTGTAGTAGCCCAGGCCCGGCGCGTATAGCGCCATATCCATGAATCGCTCGAAAGAGAGCCAGCCCGCCGATGCGGCGATTTGTTCGGTCAGATACGCGTGCATGAGCGCGTATTGCCGCGCCTGCGGGTCGTTCAGCGCGATTTCACGCTGCGGAGGCATTACGGTATCGTTGTGAGGTCATGAAACCCAGTATCGAGAATTCTTCGTTGCGGGACCAGGTCGTGCTGATTACCGGCGGGGCGCGCCGGGTCGGCGCCGAGATCGCGCGCACACTGCACGCGGCCGGGGCGAACATACTCATTCATTATCGCTCCTCTGCCGCCGCCGCGATCGCGTTGGCTGACCAGTTCAATCAAGTGCGTCCCCATTCCGCGGCGATTCACTCGGCGCATCTGTCGACCGCGGAGGCCCCGGAAGAGCTGGTGGCCGCCACCCTGCTGGAATATGGGCGCCTCGATATTCTAATCAACAATGCCTCGAGTTTTTACCCGACGCCGGTCGGTCAAATCACGCTTCCGCAGTGGGACGACCTCATGGGCAGCAATCTGAAAGCACCGCTGTTCCTTTCGCAAGCGGCCGCGCCCAGCTTGGCCAAGCAGCGCGGACTCATCATCAACATGATCGACATCCATGCCTTGCGCCCGCTGAAGGCGCACCCGGTATACAGCACGGCCAAGGCGGGACTTGCGATGTTGACCCGGGCGCTGGCGCGCGAGCTCGGTCCGGAAGTCCGCGTCAACGGCATCGCGCCGGGGCCGGTGCTCTGGCCCGAGGGCGACATGGACGAGGAACTGAAGCGGGAAATCATCGACAAGACCGCGCTCAAGCGGCACGGCACCCCGCAGGACATCGCGCGCACCGCCCTGTTCTTGGCGAAAGATGCGCCGTACATCACCGGTCAAATCATCGCCGTCGACGGCGGCCGCAGTATTTAGGGCCCCTAGAACGGTGCTTTGAGCAGCTCCCGCGCACGCTGAATGTCGCCGCTCAAGGGGCGATCGTCCCTGAATTGAGGGATCAGGGCGCGCACCCTCCGATAAACGGCGTCGGTTCGCGCCGCGCGGGAGAGAGAATCTCGCCGCAGCTCGTAAGCCTGCGTCGCCGCCAGCAATTCGATGGCAAGGATGATCTCGGCGTTGTCGATGATCTTGAGCAGCTTGAGCGCCGCCGGCGTCGCATGGCTGAGATGATCCTCCTGCAGCCCGGACGTGACTCCGCCGTCCAAGCTCGCCGGCGCCGCAAGTCGGCGATTGTCGGCGGCCAGTGAAACGGCGGTGTATTGCGCGATCATGAAGCCCGAACCCGAGCCCTCGTCGGTGGCCAGAAAGGCGGGCAAATTGCTCACCAGTGGATTCACCAAACGGTCCATGCGCCGCTCCGACATGGCCGCGATTTCCGCAACAGCGATTCCAAGCGAATCCATGTTGAGGCCGAGCGCGGCGCCCACCGCGTTGGCACCGGACAGTGCGCGAGGCTCCTCCGGTGTGCCGACGACCACGGGGTTGTCCGTCACCGAGGCCAACTCATCGTCCACGACTTGGGCCGCGTGGGCGAACAGATCGCGCGCGGCACCATGCACCTGCGGTACCGCCCGTAGGCTCAAGGGGTCCTGGGTTCGCAGGCCGGCGCTCTGCCGAAGAATGGCGCTGCCGCGGAGCAGCGTGCGCAATCGCTCGCCGACTTCGCGCACTCCCGCGGACACGCGCAGCTCCAAGGCCTCGGCATCGAATGCGGCGGCTTGACCTTGCAGATTCTCGAATGTCATGGCGGCGGTCACGTCGGCCCAGTCGAGCAAGCGCCGCGTTCTCATCAGGGCGACCGCCGACAGACCCGTCGCGCAGGGAGTTCCGTTGACGAGACTCAAGCCCTCCTTGGCCCCCAAGACCAAAGGCTCGAGGTGCGTCGACTGCAGCGCCTCGGCGCCGCTGATCGACCGGCCGCGCGACAGCGCCCTGCCGTCGCCGATCAGCACCAGCGCAATGTGCGCCATATGCGTGAGATACCCCACCGATCCCAGGGCCGGCACCTCCGGTACGCAATCATGGGCGAGGAGCGCCAACAGCTGGTTCACCACCTCCAGTCGAAGGCCGGAAAAGCCGTGCGCAAAATTGTTGATGGCCGCGGCCATGATGGCGCGCACCTCTGAAGCCGCGAGTGGGGGCCCGACGCCCACGGCATGGCTCATCACGATATTTCGCGACAGCTGCGCCTGTTTGGATTCGTCCACCACCACGTCGCACAGCGCGCCCACGCCGGTATTCACTCCGTAAGCACGAAGCCCCAAGCGGACGACGGCTTCCACCCGGGTGCGCGCGGCGCGGATTCGCTGCTGCGCATCGTCCGACAGCGCGAGCTGCGCGCCTTCGGCGACATCGCCTACTTGCCGCCACGAAAGGGATCGATCGAGAAGAATGGGTTGCGGCATGTGACGGTGCGCTTGGGTTCAGTTGCGTTTCGATTGGGGAGCTCAGGGCTTGACGCCGGCTGCATGCGCCCGCCACGTCTCCAGATCGCTGCGGTCTCGCTCGAGCAGCACCCCCACATCGCGCGAGCTGCGGATGGCACCCGGTTTGCTCAACGATAGGCGCACCCAGGCAATGCCGAAGTCTTCCAGGAGGAGCATGGCGATGTGCTCGGCCAGGGTTTCCACCAAATGAAACTGGGATCCTTCGACAAAGGCCAGCACGCGCTTCGCGACCTTCTTGTAGTTGAGCGTGTCGCCGATGGAATCGGACAGGGCGGCCTTGCGGATGTCGGCGCTGATTTCGATATCGACGATGACGGTCTGTTTGACCTGCCGTTCCCAATCGAAAATGCCGATGATCGCCTCGGTCTTGAGCGCGTGTATGAAAATTTTGTCCATCAAAGCGTCTCAACCCCCGTTGCCGGCGACTGCCTCCCCACTATCCCCCAGCTCCCAATTCGCTCGCGCGCTGATCATGCGGCCCCTGCCGGCCGTGCCGGGCTCACCGGCAAGGGCCGTCAATCGCATACACCCCGCCAGCGCGATCATTGCCCCGTTGTCGGTGCAGAACTCGGCGCGCGGAAAATACAGTTCCGCGGAGGCCGCCAGCACGACCTCCGCCAGCCGCTCGCGCAGCCGGCGATTCGCGCCGACCCCGCCCGCGATCACCAAACGCCGATGGCCCGTGAACTCGAGCGCGCGGCGGCATTTCTCGGCCAGGGTCTCGACCACTGCTTCTTGGAAACCGCGCGCGACGTCTGCTCGGATCGCGTCGTCCAAAACGCGGCCCCGCAAGGCTACTAGGGCAGCGGTCTTCAAGCCACTGAAACTGAAATCGAGGCCCGGCCGGTCGAGCATGGGCCGCGGGAACACGAAGCGATCGCTGCGCCCGGTCTCGGCCAGCTTCGCCAATGCCGCGCCGCCGGGATAAGGCAGGCCGAGAAGCTTCGCGGTCTTGTCGAACGCCTCGCCGGCGGCATCGTCCAATGTTTCGCCCAAAATCCGGTACTGACCGAGCCCCTGCACATCCACGAGCTGGGTATGGCCGCCAGAGACCAGCAACGCCAGAAACGGGAAGGCGGGCGGATTGGGCTCCAGCAGGGGGGCGAGGAGGTGTCCTTCCAAGTGGTGTATACCCACGCCGGGCTTGCCCCAGGCCAGACTCAGGCTGGCGGCAAAGCCCGCTCCGACCAATAAGGCGCCGATGAGACCGGGGCCCGCGGTATAGGCAATTCCGTCGATCGACTCCCGATCGGATTTGGCGTCGGCCAGCGCCTCCCGGAACAGGGGCAAAAGCCGGCGAACATGGTCCCGGGAGGCGAGCTCAGGCACGACGCCGCCGTAGGCTTGGTGCATCGCGACCTGGCTGTACAGCCGGTGGGACAGCAAGCCCAAATCGGCGTCGTAGACGGCAACCGCCGTTTCGTCGCACGAGGTCTCAATCCCGACTACACGCATACAACCCGGCCGATTCGGGCAAAACCCCGACTAATTCGCATAAATCTCCGCCAAATCAAATGAAACCCACCCAAACCGCCTGTCGACGGGTCCTAAGGTCCTGAAGCCCGCGCGCAGCCTTTGCCTTTTACCGGAGCGCACCTTAGAATGCGCCCCCCTGTCGCCGAATGCCGGCGGCCGCGCCATACATTTGAGGTTTGAATGCCCAGCGTTCGTGTTCGCGAGAATGAGTATTTTGACGCCGCCTTGCGCCGCTTCAAGCGTGCCTGTGAGAAGGCGGGCGTCCTCACCGAGCTTCGGCGACGTGAATTCTACGAGAAGCCTACCCAAGAGCGTAAGCGAAAAAAGGCCGCTGCGGTAAAACGGCATTTGAAGCGCCTCTCGCGGGAGAATATGCGCGGGACGGGCGGCGCCCCCTCAAGCGCTCCGCCGGCTGCTCCGCCTCGGCCCTCCTACTAAGGGTTGATGCCGCGTAAGGATGTCTCTCAAAGAACGAATTACGGATGACATGAAGGCGGCGATGCGCTCCGGCGAGAAGGAGCGGCTGGGGCTGATCCGCATGATCACGGCTGCCATCAAGCAGCGCGAAGTCGACGAACGAATCACCCTCGACGACGCCCAGGTCTTGAGCGTTCTCGATAAAATGATCAAACAGCGCAAAGAGTCGCTGGTGCAGTTCCAAGCCGGCAATCGGCAGGATCTGGTCGATAAGGAGGCGGCGGAAATCACGCTGCTGCAGGGCTACCTGCCCTCCCAATTGAGCGATGCCGAGGTCGACGCCCTGATCAGCGAGGCCATCCGGGCGACCGGCGCAGCCAGCGTCAAAGACATGGGAAAGGTCATGGGCCTCATCAAGGGCAAGGCGCAGGGCCGTGCCGACATGGCGGCCGTCGGCGCGAAAATCAAAGCCCGCTTGAGCGGTTGATCGCAGGCGGTCCATGGCCGGCCGCATTCCACAGGCGTTCATCGACGAGATTGTCGCGCGGTCCGACATCGTCGAGATCATCGGCGCACGCGTACCCCTCAAGAAGTCCGGGCGGGAATTCAAGGCCTGCTGTCCGTTTCACAACGAAAAATCACCCTCGTTCTGGGTGAGTCCCGACAAGCAGTTCTATCACTGCTTCGGCTGTGGGGCACACGGCACGGTTGTCGGGTTCCTCATGCAGTACGAAAAGCTGGGATTTCTCGATACGGTAGCGGACTTGGCGCAACGCGCAGGGCTCGAGTTGCCGCGCGAGGCAATGGGGCCCCGCGATCCCGACAGCGCCGACCTGCACGACGTGATGGCGCGCATCGCGCGCTTTTTCGAGCAGAACTTGGCGGACAATGCGCGCGCGCAAAGGTATGCCGGCGCGCGCGGAATCGACGCAGCCACCGGTGCGCGTTTCGCCTTAGGTTACGCCCCCAATTCCTGGGACGCCCTGCTCAACCGTTTCGGGGCCCAGGAAGAGGACCGGCGTCAACTTCTCCAGCTTGGCATGATCATCGAGCGCGACACCCAGGGCGGCGAACGCGCGGCCGGCTTTTACGACCGTTTCCGCGACCGGTTGATGTTTCCGATCCGCGATTCGCGCGGACGGGTCATCGGTTTCGGCGGCAGAATCATCGATCAGGGCGAGCCCAAATATTTGAACTCCCCGGAAACGCCGCTATTCCACAAGGGACGTGAACTCTACGGATTGTACGAAGCGCGGCAGGCGCGCACGGATTTCAAGCGCTTGATGGTCGTCGAAGGCTACATGGACGTGGTGCGTCTGCATCAAGCCGGGATTACCTATTCCGTGGCCACTCTCGGCACCGCAACCACTCAGGAGCATCTCAACAAGATCTTCAAATTGACCAGCGAGGTCGTATTTTGCTTCGACGGCGATCGCGCCGGTCGACAGGCCGCCTGGCGGGCCCTGGAGAATTCCCTGTCCCTGGCGCGCGATGGGCGAGAGCTCAAATTCATGTTCTTGCCCGAGGGCCACGACCCCGACACGCTGGTCGCGGAAGAAGGCCCGGAAGCTTTCGAGAACCGGTTGAACACCGCCCTTCCCTTGTCCGAATATCTGATCCAACACCTGATGGCCGAAGTGGACCTCAACCACATCGACGGCCGCGCCAAGCTCAAAGCCCTGGCGGCGCCCCTGTTCGCGCGCATGCCCGAGGGTATTTATCGCGAAATGCTGGCGGACCGCCTCGCGGTGCAAGTCAGCATGCCGGCGGCGGCCCTCAAGAAGTCGTTCATGGCGGGCGACGGTGCGCGCCGGTCCGCAGATCCACCGGAACCCTCCCGTAAGGGCCGCGGTCGGATGAGTGTCGGGCGCGGCAATTTGCTGACTCAGGCCATCACCCTGGTCCTGCACCACCCGACGGCGGCGGCCGCGGTTAGGGACCCTGAGGCGCTCAGGGGCGTCGATAAACCCGGCGTTGGAGTGCTCAAGGATCTGCTGGCACAAGCAGCGGCGGCGTCCAACCCTAGCACGGCCATGCTGCTCGAGCGCTGGCGGGATCTTCCGGAATATGACCGCCTGGCAGAGCTTGCCATGGCCGAACCCCTGGTGGCGGCGCCGGAAGCGGCCGCTAAAGAGCTGCAAATGGCGGTCGAAAAGCTGCTCGAGGAATACGGTCCGGGTCGCAGAATGGACGAATTATTGCGAAAAGCGGAGGAAATGGGCTTGAATTACGACGAAAAGGCCGAATTAAGCTTACTTCTCAAGTCGAAGGGCCGCTCCTGAGCGCGCCCCTCCGCCGCAAGTACCGGCTGCTACGGAGTCGCCAGAATCGGTGGCTACGGAATGCCCAGAATCGTATACTTGTCGGCTTGCATTTTTAAATGTCCAGATCTCTCAACGAGGCGTCCACTTGATCAAAAAAGCGCCAGCAGGCACAGCGACTCAAATCGCGGACGAGCGTCAGTCGCAACTGAAATTATTGATTGCGCGCGGCAAGGAGCAGGGCTACCTCACCTACGCTGAAGTCAACGATCATCTACCGAGCGAAATCGTCGATCCGGAACAGATCGAAGACATCGTCAACATGATCAACGACATGGGTATTCCGGTGTACGAAAAGGCACCGGACGCCGAGTCTTTGCTGTTGACCGACGCCACTGCGGCCCCCGACGAAGAAGCGGTCGAAGAAGCCACCGCGGCGCTCGCCAATCTCGATGCGGAATTCGGACGCACCACCGATCCCGTGCGCATGTACATGCGCGAAATGGGGACGGTTGAATTGCTGACGCGCGAAGGCGAGATTCGCATCGCGAAGCGCATCGAAGAAGGCTTGGAAGCGGTCAAGATCGCGCTCGGCAGCTACCCGGGCACCTACGATTTGCTGTTGCGGCATTACGAAACCGTCAAGGCCGGCCAGATGCGTCTCGTGGACGTCATCGTCGGCTTCGTGGACCCCAACGCCCCGGATGAAATCGCGCAGCCGCAAAATCCGAAGATGATGGCGCTGGAGCGCGAAGAGGCCGCCAACGACGATGACGAGACCGAGGGCGATGAAGACGAAGAAGTCATCGACACCGGCCCGGATCCTGAAGAAGCCGCGAAGCGCTTCAGCTCCATTGCCAAGATCCATCATCAGTTCCTGAACGCGCTCGACAAGCTGGGCTCCAAAGATCCCAAGACCTTGAAGATCCGCAAGAAGATCTGCGGCGAGCTGATGGAATTGAAGCTCTCGCCGAAGATGTTCGATCAATTGATCGACAATCTGCGCCAGCACGTGACCGAAGTGCGCCTGCTCGAAAAGGAGATCATGTTCCTTTGCATCAAGCAGGCCGGCATGCCGCGCAAGGATTTCATTTCCACGTTTCCGAAGAACGAGACCAGCACGCGTTGGCTCGACAAGCACATCAAGGCCAAGAAGCGCTATTCGGCGCCGCTCGCCAAATTCAAGGATGAAGTCGAGCGCCGCCAGAACAAGCTGAAGGACCTCGAAGGTCTGTTCCATGTGCTGATCAGCGAGATCAAGGAAATCAACCG
>WNFP01006114.1_pt1 | contig 24574 bp, 20 predicted proteins | sample 5400201 | NCBI WGS metagenome assembly WNFP01 (sample SAMN13153355, study PRJNA577476) | soil metagenome | isolation source: 115 cm saprolite under Madrone tree | place: USA:California | collected 2016-06-14
CGGCGAACAGGCGTCCGTGGTTGTCCCACGCGAGCACGGGATCGCCCGAGTCGGCGGTCCGCACGTGCGCGCGTGCGGCGTAGAGCGATTGGTCGCCCTGGTACCCGGGGACGAGCGAACTGGTGAAGCTTCCACCCCCGTCCTCCGAACGGTAGTAGCCGAGCCAGACGTTGCCCAGCCCAACGAACGTCCCGTTCGCCGCGAACACGCCGCAGTAGTCGTTCGAGCTACCGACGATCACCTGCGTGTTCCGCGGGTCGACCGCGACGGCGGGCTCGTTCTGCCGACCACGGCTCTGGGAGCAGGCCGTCAGGACGTCGTCCGTGTACGGCTGCGCCGTGACCAGGGTGTAGTCGCTCACGTACCCACCGTTCGCCCCGTTGTCGTTCGTCAGCCGCGGGTCGGGCAGAGCGGGGTTGAAGGATGCAATCGCGCTGACCACGGCGGCTGCGACAAGCGTGAGCGCGGTAGGAATGCGCAGATGTGATTGGAGACGATTTCGAATAAACCGAGGAGTTTTCATATGTTTTTAGAGCCGGCGATAACGAGTTGAACTTTGAATGAATTTGGGGAGTCGGAGACTCCAGCAATCAAGACGAAAATCTCAAGCATTTTGGTCGTCTTTTTTATTTTTTCTTCCCAGATTCAGTGGCGGGTCAGACCTTGGCTTGTTAACACCAGGCAAACCAAGCCGATTGACCTTCGTCGCGCCCGCCTTTGCGTAGAACTGAATTAGGCCGCTACGGCGGCGCGCTTGCGGGCGGTCGCGTCCAGAATACGCTTACGCAAACGCAATGATTTCGGCGTCGCTTCGACGTATTCGTCGATATCGATGTACTCGATCGCGCGCTCGAGAGTCATGCGGAGCGGCGCTTCGAGTTGAATGCCTTTGCCTTCACCCTGGCTGCGCATGTTTGTGAGATGTTTTGCCTTGCATGGATTGACCGGCAAATCTTCCGGGCGCGCGTTTTCACCCACTATCATCCCCACATAAACGTCTTCCTGCGGTCCAATAAAAAGCCGGCCGCGCTCCTGAATGTTATTGAGCGCGTAAGCCATGCTGATTCCCGATTCCATAGACACCATCACACCGCGACCCCGTCCTCCAATCTCACCTTTGAACGGCGCGTATTCGCGAAACAGATGGCTCATCAATCCTTCGCCGCGTGTCAGGTTTACGAGATCGGTTTCGAATCCGATCAGGCCGCGCGTCGGGATGATCGCCTCGATTGACACGCGAGTCGCATGATGATCCATGCTAACAACCTCCCCTTTGCGATTGGCAATGGACTGCAAGATGTCGCCGAGATTCTCGTTCGGTAGATCGACATATAGATTTTCGAGCGGCTCGAGCAGATTGCCATTTTCGGCGCGCTGAAAAATCACCTCGGGACGAGACACCATCACCTCATAGCCTTCGCGCCGCATCTGCTCGACGAGGATCGCGATTTGCATCTCGCCGCGCGCATTGATCTCAAATGCGCCGGCCGCTTCCGTGTCGTTGACTTGGAGCGAGACATTGCCGCGCGTTTCGCGAATAAGTCGCTCACGAAGATGACGTGCCGTGACAAATTTTCCTTCGCGGCCGGCAAACGGCGAATCGTTGACCAAAATGTGCATGCGAATCGTCGGCGGATCGATATCCACGAATTGCAGTGGCGCCCGTTCCTCGCGATCGGTCAGCGTTTCGCCGATGTAAACTTCCTCGAAACCAGTGAGCCCTACGATGTCACCGGCGGTCGCATGCTTTATTTCGACCTGCTCCAATCCCGCATAGGTAAAAAGCGCCGTGACTGTAGCCCGCTCCCGGCGGCCGTCACGGTGGATGCAGACGATCGAATCGCCGACCGCAACGCGGCCGCTTACGATGCGCCCGAGCGCAATTCTTCCCAGATAATCGCTGTAATGCAGGTTCGACACCAGCATTTGAAAAAATGGCTCTGTAGAAACCTTTGGCGGCGGGACATGGCGCACGATTGCTTCAAAAAGCGGTGTCATGTCGTCGCTACCATCGTGTAGTTCGCGCATGGCGTAACCATTTTTGGCGCTCGCATAAATAATGGGGAAATCGAGTTGCTCATCACTCGCTTTGAGTTCGACAAAGAGATCGAAGACCATGTCGAGCACTTTGTGGGGTCGCGCGTTCTCGCGATCGATCTTGTTGATGACAACGATCGGCTTTGCAATCGGCGTGACCGGGCGTATCAACGATGTTGATTCGGTAACCGTTCCATTGGAACGCCGCGTTCTTGGCGCGGATGGTGATTCCTTTCTCCCGTTCCAAATCCATCGAATCCATCACCCGCTCCTCGATCTTTTGATTGGAACGGAACGTGCCCGATTGACGCAGTAACTGATCAACCAGCGTGGTCTTGCCGTGATCAACGTGCGCAATAATGGCAATGTTACGGATCTTATCCATTGAGAGGCGCTCCTTCGAGGGGGGAGAAGCGCGCCGAATATCGTGGCACGCCGCTCGCGCGTCAAATGCGCGCGAGAATTGTCCGCACCAATGGACGAGATAACGCCGTCAAGACAGACCGAACCCTAACGCATGTTAGGGTTATAGATTCTTCAGGGCCGCTTTAACGCCGAACTCGATAGTAGCCGTGATGCGAATGTTTGTGATGACGGTGCCAAACCCAGGATTCCGGGACGATGGGCCCGAGCATTTGGATGGACGAGTTCATTACGTATGGCCATTCAAATCGGGGTCCAGAATTGGCGCCGGCATTCCGCACAGTCAAAACAAAGCGACGAAACAGTGCTACTAATTTCTTTTTCATAACGTTTCTAACTACTTCGGCGTGCGGCCATGCATCGGCCGTGTCTGGAACCGCGCTTTCAGACGAGAACGGTGTCTGCTGGCACGGGCTCAACCCATTTTCCGTGCTCCCGAATCAAATCTTGCAACCGATCCACTGCTTCCGCTTCAGGAATATTGAACTTAACCGCGGTCTTGCCGACGTAGAGATTCACCTTGCCGGGCGCGCCGCCGACATAACCAAAATCAGCGTCCGCCATTTCGCCTGGCCCGTTTACAATGCAGCCCATAATCGCGATCTTCACGCCTTTCAAATGCAACGTCGCCGCTTTGATCTTCGCCGTGGTGGTCTGCAAATTGAACAGTGTCCGCCCGCACGAAGGACACGCGACATAATCCGTCTTGAAAATCCGCGAACCGGCCGCTTGCAAGATATTGTAGCTCAACCGCAAAGCTTGCCCCGGCGCTTCCTCGCCTTGCACGAGGATCGCGTCGCCGATTCCGTCGCAAAGCAGCGAGCCAATATTGGTCGATGCCACAAGCAGTGTTTCGAGAAAATCCTTTCCGCAATCCTCATTCCGCAATCCGCAATCGAAAACATCCTTCAAAAGAATCGGATGATGTGCGTGCAATCTCGTCGCCAGCAGACGAAACGCGGTGATCACCGGGAGACCGACATCGTCCTTCACGGTCACTAATTGCGCGACCGAGTTCTCATTCAACGACTTGATCGCGCTCTCATCGCGCGGATCGACTTCAACAAGGTTTGCGTTCTCGTAAACGATCTCCGGCTTGTAATCGCCCATCTTATCGATCTTGTGCGCGATCTTCTCGAAGTTCGCTTGCCGGACGACGACTCGAATCAATTCTTCGCCGCCGAGCCGCACCCCATCGCGCTCAATTGTTTCTGTTGCCCGCCGCTGATACGAAAATGGATCGAATGAAAGGTCGATATCCTCGTCTGTAGTGGCAGCCGTGCCGGCTGCTCCTTTCACGGGCGACACGCCCGCCGCTACAGTGGAAGTCAGCGCGACTAGCTCCTTCGCCACTGGAATTTCGTGAATGCTGTCTTCGGTCAATGAAACGCGAATCGTGTCGCCGATTCCGTCAGCGAGGAGTGAACCGATCCCGATCGCGCTCTTGATTCGGGCATCCTCGCCTTCGCCAGCTTCCGTTACACCAAGATGAATTGGATAATTCCAATCCGTACCCTCTTCGCTTAACCGCGCGACAAGCAAACGATAGGCGGCGATCATGACTTTCGGATTGCTCGACTTCATCGAAAAGACGAACGCGTGATAATCGAGATCGCGCGCGATCCGCGCGAATTCGAGCGCGCTCTCCACCATCCCACGTGGTGTATCGCCGTAGCGATTTAAAATGCGATCGCTGAGTGAACCGTGATTTGTGCCAATCCGCATCGCGATTCCGCGCTTTTTGCAAAGCTCGACTAGCGGCGTAAAACGGTCGCGAATCCGAGACAACTCCGCCGCGTACTGCTCGTCAGTGTATTCGCGAATGACGAACTTTTTCGAGTCGGCGTAATTCCCTGGATTGATCCGCACCTTGTCCACCCATTTCGCCGCTTCCATGGCGGCTTCCGGTTTAAAATGAATGTCCGCAACGATCGGTACATCGCAGCCGCGCTCACGCAAACCTCTCGCGATGTGCTCCAGATTGCGCGCGTCTTTCACAGTCGGCGCGGTAATGCGCACAATTTCGCAGCCGACCGCCGCCAACTCCATCGTCTGTTGGATCGACATCTCGGTGTCCATCGTGTCGCACGTGATCATCGATTGGACGCGGATCGGATTCGCCCCGCCAACACCGACTTTTCCGATCATCACCTCACGGGTGATGCGGCGATGATAATTGAAAGGATCAACGCAATAGTTCACGAGACTCCAAATCTACGGAATCGCGGCCAAGGACGCAACGCGGTCCCGTTATGGCTTCTGCGTTGTCGAAGCCCGTTCCGGCTCAAATTTGTCGAGTTTGTTCTTAATGAACGGCAGGTCCTGCACGTCGAAAAATGTGACGTAGAGCATATAACCGATAATCAGCATGGCGCAGCTCGTCTGGATGACCTCGAGTACACGCATGTTCACTGGCTTGCGACGAACCGACTCGATGATCGCCAGCACGATGTGACCGCCGTCGAGCACCGGGATCGGGAGCATGTTCAGAATCGCCAGGTTCACGTTCAAGATCACACTAAACCAAAGCGCGAGCTGCCAACCGCGCTCACTTTGAAACAGCAAATAATAAATGCGCCCGATGCCGACGGGACCGCTCAAGTGCTGCAACTTCACGTCCGATTTCGGCGATGCTACCGCGCCAATTGTCTTCAGGGTACTGGCCACGCTGTTGTAGAGCTGTTCGATCGGATTTGGGTGGGCAATCGACATTTTTCCTGTCGCATCCCACCGAATTCCGATACGCGGCTTCATTTCGCCCTCGGTAGGCAGAAGCGTCGGTTTTACAGGAACGTCGAACCTCTCTTCACCTCGTTCTACGTGAAGAACAAGCTGGTCCTTGGGATGCTGGCTGATGTATTCGAGCAGTGCGACAGGGTTGTAGATCGACGTCTGGTCGAATCCGCGAACGATATCGTGCGGTCGCAGTCCGGCAGCCGCGGCGGGGGTGTTCGGCTCCACTTTGTCGATGATCGCCGTCTCCGCCGGCAAAATGAGCAGTTGCCGCACACTTTTCCTGCGCCATCCACGCGTCTCGGCCTTATACGGTTCCACCCAAACGGTCTGCACCTTGCCATCGCGCTGGAATTTCACGGCAATCTTGTCGCCTTCGCTTCGCACCACGTCCCAGCTGACGCTGTCATTCATTCCGAGAAAACGCCTGACCGGCTTGCCATCTACTTCGAGAATCTTGTCCCCAGGTTGGAGGCCAACTTTCTGCGCTGGAGAGTCCGGCATTACATACCCGATGATCGTGGTGGAATCCGATTCGCCAACCGGATGCCCGACCACCCAGACAACACCGGCAAAAAAAAGCGCGAGAATCAGACTGAAAAGCGGGCCGGCCACCGCCACGATTATTTTATCGAGCGCGGAAATGGGCGCCAGTTTTGCCCGGTCCACGTCCGCCTTTCCCTCGATGATGTCCATGGGTGCAAGCTGCGGCAACGCAACAAATCCGCCGAAGGGCAGCGAGCCCAACGAATACTGCACGCCATTGATCGTCTTTTTCCAGAGCGGTTTGCCGAACCAGACGCCAAATTTCTCGATATACAGTCCGCGCCAGCGCGCGGCCAGAAAATGGCCGAGCTCATGCACGACGATGAGCAGATTAAAGAGGACGAGAACCTCAAGGAGGATAAGAATGACGCGCGCGATGTGCAGGAGCATTACAAATTGTGATTGATGATCGGTGATTAGTGATTGGTTCCATGCGCGATTCGTTCAAATAATTAAACGATCCGACGCTTTATCTTTTGTAACGCTTTTAACCCTTCAACGTCTTCGCCGCCTCCGCGCGCGCCCATTGATCGGCTTGCAATATCTCATCGAGATCGGGATGCGCAACGCCGCGATGTCGATCCATTACTTGCTCAACGATCTGCCAGATTCGCGGGAAACGGATTTGTCGATCCAGGAATGCCGCGACTGCGATTTCATTCGCGGCATTCATGACTGCGGGCAAAGTGCCGCCGGTTTCACCCGCACAGCGCGCCAGATTGAGTGCAGGGAAATCGTCATAACGCGGCGCGAAGAATTCCAGTTTCGATAATTTTCCAAAGTCGAGCGGCGGCAATGTATTTGGGACCCGGTCGGGCCACGTCACTGCGTATTGGATCGGGAAGCACATGTCTGAGTAACTCAATTGCGCGAGCGTCGAACCGTCCGCGAATTCGACCATTGAGTGAACGATGCTCTGCGGGTGTATCACCACTTCGACGCGCTTCATCTCGACTCCGAACAGCCAGTGCGCCTCAATCATCTCCAGCCCTTTGTTAAACAGGGTGGCTGAATCGATCGTGATTTTGGGACCCATATTCCAAGTCGGGTGTTTCAGCGCCTGCTCCGCGGTAAGATCGAGAAATTGCTTCGCGGGCGTTTCGCGAAATGGTCCGCCGGAAGCCGTCAAAATAATCCGGCGAATTTCAGATGAACGGCCATCAAGGCACTGAAAGATCGCATTGTGCTCGCTGTCCACGGGCAAAACATGCACGCTATTCTCACGGGCTTCGCGCATTACAATCTCGCCTGCCATTACGAGGATTTCTTTGCTCGCTACGGCCAGATCTTTACCCGCTTCAATCGCGGCGAGGGCGGGACGTAGCCCGCCCGTACCGACAATTGCAACCAGCACCATGTCCGCATTCGTCAGGGCAGCGATCTCGCGCAGTCCTTCCTCACCTGAAAAAATCCGCGGTTGGTACGCGAGCGCCTTACGCAGAATGTCGAGCTTGGTTTTATCGACCAGGCAAACCGATTCCGGTCTAACCTTGTTCGCCGCCGCCGCCAGCTTTTCGACGTTGCTGTTCGCCGCAAGTCCCACAATCTCCATCCGCTCCGGAATGTCGCGCGCGACTTTCAGTGAGCTTTCGATCGATCCCGTCGCCCCTAGGACAACGACACGTTTGCGTTTCATTTTTCCACAGAATGAACAAAATAGATTCCGGAAATCAGCAAATCATAAGCTTCCGGCATCTCTCGCTATTCTGTTCATTTTTGTTAATTCTGTCAGAAGCTCCTTACGGCACACGAATGACTAGCCGTAGATAGAAAAACAAAAGCGGTGCGGTGAAAAGCAGACTGTCCAACAGATCGAGCGCACCACCAATTCCGGGCAACAGGTTCCCCGAATCCTTCACGTCCGTGCTGCGCTTAATAATCGATTCGGCCAAATCACCGACGACCGCTGCGAACCCAAGGAGCAACCCGAGTATCGTCGCATGTGTCCAGGTCAGCCCGGGTAAGTGACCAGGCATTAATTTGAACAGCATCAAACTGCAAAACAGCGCAAAACCGAGTGCGCCGAAAAACCCTTCCCACGTTTTTTTCGCGCTGATCTGCGGAACCATGAGATGCCGGCCAACCGCGCTGCCCGTCAGATACGCGCCCATGTCGCTGAATTTTGTGACCGCAATCAGATACAAAACATAGAACTGTCCGGTCACCACGCCGGTGCTCGAGCGCGGTGTAAGGTAAACGATCTTAGTCGTGAAATTGAAAAGCCAGAGCACGTAAAGCAGCCCGAACAAGGTGTAAGCCATCGTTTGCAACGGTTCGTCATGGCGCAGGCGCGCGAACATTTGCCGCGCGAAAACCGTCAGCAAAAAAAAGAGCAACACCGCAACTTCGAAGTCGTAGGAACCCGCCGGCCCAATTTTGGAGAAGTAATAAAAACTGCCGCCGAGCATGACGGCGCCGCAGATCATTCCAGTGACCTTGAAATTCGGGAGACCTTTGTGATCGAGCATCCGGTAAAATTCCAGGAGCGCGATCAGTCCGAACGCGCTGATCAACAGCCAAAACAAGATCTCGAATCCAGAGAACGCGATGAGCAGCGCGATCGACCAAAGGACGATCGTCGTGACGAAGCGCAAAATGAAAACCGAACGTGGCGTAACCGTGTTCGGCTGGGCTTGCTCAAGCGTTGCGGGCATGCGTTTGCATCATCTCGACAGAGGCTAACTTTGTCCACAGAATCTGCAGGCGATCTTCGTCAAGCTTTTCCTTCTTTCCTGCTCGCCACGGGACGAGTCCGTCCGGACTGGCGGACTTTCATGATTCGCCTAATTTCTTTCTTGTGCAGAAGACGATGCAGGCGGTCGTGAAAAGCCGGGCCGAACCAGGGTTATGGCTCGAGGAAGTTCCTGTTCCGAAAATCGAAGGTGACGACGTTCTTATTCGCGTCGTCAAAACGTCCATCTGCGGTACCGATGTTCATATCTACAACTGGGACGAGTGGGCGCAAAAAACGATCCCTGTGCCGATGACTATCGGCCACGAATTTGTCGGCGTTGTCGATCTTGTCGGCGATCATGTAAAAGGCTTCGCGCGCGGCGACCTTGTCGTCGGCGAAGGTCACATCACGTGTGGGCACTGCCGCAATTGTCTGGCCGGGCGGCGTCATCTTTGCCCGAACACGCAAGGCGTCGGCGTGAATCGGCCTGGGGCGTGGGCCGAGTTTGTCGCGATCCCGCAATCAAATTGCTGGCACGCCGATCCGTCGATCTCGCTCGATGTCCTTTCCTGTTTCGATCCCCTAGGCAACGCCGTCCACACCGCGCTCTCATTCGATCTCGTGGGCGAAGATGTTCTGATCACCGGTGCGGGACCGATTGGTTGCATGGCTGTGCCGATCTGCAAACAAGCCGGCGCGCGCCACGTCATCATCACCGACATCAATCCGTATCGTCTCGAACTCGCGCGCAAGATGGGAGTAAATCTCGCGCTAGACGTCCGCACCGAAAAACTTGCCGATGCGATGCAGGCGCTCGGCATGAAAGAAGGGTTCGACGTCGCGCTCGAAATGTCCGGGAGCCCGAAGGCTTTCGCGGACATCCTGCCGAACATGTTTCACGGCGGGAACATCGCGCTACTGGGCATCATGCCCTCCAGCGCCGCCATCGACTGGAACCTGGTTGTCTTCAACCAGCTTACCATCAAAGGAATTTACGGACGCGAGATGTACGAAACCTGGTACAAAATGACCGCGCTGATCCAGTCCGGCCTCGACATCTTACCGGTCATCACTCACCGCTTTCCCTACACGCAATTCAAAGAAGCAGTCGATCTCATGAAATCCGGTAACTCCGGGAAGATCGTCCTCCATTGGAGTGCTTTGTCATCCTGAACGAAGTCGAGGGATCTCTCGATCATTTTCCAAACCGAGGGTTTATCGCAGTCACCGCGCTCAATCTTGTCTCAGCGGGGGCTGAGATCAGCGGTGAAAAATCCGCGCGGCCTCGCTACCGCAGCGCCGCCGCTTGTTGATGGCGGCCTTCCAGCTCAAGCACCATGCGCTTGATGTGCTTGTAATCCTGGTGCGATTGCAGGAATTGCAAACTTTGTTGCGGATCGCCCCATTGCATGATCTGGATGGCCTCTTGACGAGCGCCCCATGTGTTCATGTCGCGCGAATTCGCCATATAGAGATCGATCGTGTTGCGGCCGGAAAGCGCCCAACCGTAATCATCGACGCGATACATTTGCCCGGTCGATAACAGGCGAAACGTTGTGCCCATCGGCCAACGTGACCAGTCAGCCGCCGCGCTGCCGATTACTGGGACTCTTGCAACTGCGATAGCCCGCTTCACGAGACGCGTCGTTTTCGTGACGCGCGTTGCCGTTCTTACGCGACTGGCTGTCCCGGTTTCATCCATTGAGAACGGCTGGAGAACTACGCCTGAGTTCGACACTCGGCGAACTCCGACATCGTCGCCTCCGGAAACCGGAATCGCGCGCAAAACATTTTCGGCGCGATGAATTGGTGCACTGGCGGCATGCAATTCTCCTCCAACCGCGTTGTGATTGCTGTATTCGCGATGATCCGATTCCGTGTGCGTGTAAGCGGTTGTCCGAACGTTTTGAAAATCGGTCCTTGCTAGCGGCGGTTCATATTGCGGCAAGGCACGCGTGCGCGTCGTCCCACACGAGCTGAGGAGAAGGATTGCGATGAACGCCGCGAGGACGGCGAACGCAAGATTGCGAAGTTCGGTTTGGGTCAAGGTAGGTCGCCGGGATAGTTATTAACAGTTATTCACAACCCCCTGCAAGACTATTTTTCAGATATTTTTTGCCACAATTTACACGGATGAAACAACGGTGTTTTTAGATTCGTGGCTCCAGATTCGTTTTTTGTTTATCTGTTTAGATCCGCGTAATCTGCGGTTCATCTATGCTTACCGAATTCGAACAACAAGTTTCGCAAACACTGGAGGAAATTAAATCGCAGGGTCTTTACAAAACCGAGCGGATCATCACCACGCCCCAGGATGCGCACATCGCCGTCGCTGGCGGCAAACGCGTCCTCAACATGTGCGCAAACAATTATCTCGGTCTGGCCGATCATCCGGCCCTCATCGCCGCCGCAAAGGAGGCGCTTGATACGCATGGGTTCGGCATGGCCAGCGTCCGTTTCATTTGTGGCACACAGGACATTCACAAGGAGCTGGAGGCCGCGCTCACAAAATTCCTCGGGACCGAGGCGACGATTCTTTACCCGTCATGCTTCGACGCTAACGGCGGGCTGTTCGAAACACTCCTCGCCGATAAGGATGCCGTGATCAGCGATGAACTAAATCACGCGAGCATCATCGATGGTATCCGACTCTGCAAAGCGCAGCGGTTTCGTTACAAGCACAACGACATGGCAGATCTCGAAGCGCAATTGCGCGCGGCGGAAAATGCGCGCTTTCGGTTGATCGCGACTGACGGCTGTTTCTCGATGGACGGCACAATCGCGAACCTGAAGGGAATTGTCGATCTCGCCGAAAAATACAAAGCGCTCACGATGATTGACGACGCGCATGCCACAGGATTTCTCGGTAAAACTGGACGCGGCACCCCTGAATACTGCGGCGTCATGGGCAAGATCGACATCATCACAGGCACGCTTGGCAAAGCGCTCGGCGGCGCAAGCGGCGGGTTCACCAGCGGGCGCCAAGAGATCGTCGATCTTTTGCGGCAACGTTCGCGGCCATACTTGTTTTCGAACACGATTGCGCCGCCGGTCGTCGCCGCATCGTTGAAAGCGCTTGAATTGCTCAGCACATCGACCGAACTGCGCGACAAACTGGAAGAAAACACAAAATACTTTCGCGCCGCTCTCATGGAGCGCGGCCTAACCATCAAGGCCGGCACGCATCCGATTGTGCCGATCATGATCGGCGATGCTGCTAAATCGCAAAAGTTTGCCGCGCGTATGCTCGACAAAGGCGTGTACGTTATCGGCTTCTTCTATCCAGTTGTGCCGCACGGCACCGCGCGCGTCCGAACTCAAGTTTCGGCGGCGCACTCGCGTAAAGATTTGGAATTTGCTGTCAACGCTTTCGCCGAAACGAACGGAGAACTAAAAAACCTGTAGTGTCACTCGTCGCCGCTGCGCGAAAATTACTCTGAGGATAGAACATGCTTTACATGGTCGTCGAACGTTTCAAAGAGGGCGCGGCGCCCGAGATCTATCGGCGGTTCCGTGAAAAAGGCCGGATGATGCCAGATGGTCTCAAGTACGTCTCCAGTTGGATTGATGACAATTTCAAAATTTGCTGGCAACTGATGCAGACTGAAGACTCCGCACTGTTCGATCGTTGGATCGCTAACTGGCGGGACTTGATGGATTTCGAGATCGTGCCGGTGCGAACCTCGACCGAGGCGATCAAGCTAATGTCGGGCAAGCCCAAATAAAGTAGCGCCAGGCGCAGTGTGGAGCAGATTAGGACGTGCGCCAGATTGCCACGCACGCTCTTGATTGGCATGCGATTCGCGAGGATTTCCCAATTCTGCGCGAGCAGGCGCACGGCCATCCTTTGATCTATTTTGATAACGCCGCGACGTCGCAGAAGCCGGGCGCTGTGATCGACGCGCTTCGACGTTATTACGAGCACGCGAACGCCAATGTGCATCGTGGTCTGCACGAACTGAGCTCGCGCGCAACGGAAGCTTACGAACAAGCACGGCAGCGCGTAGCGACCTACCTAGGCGCTACGAATGCGGAGGAAATTGTATTCACGCGCGGAACCACGGAAAGCATAAATCTTGTAGCCCAGGCGTGGGGCGGAAAATTTGTTCGCGAAGGCGACGTGATCCTGCTCACGGTAATGGAACATCACAGCAATCTCGTCCCGTGGCAGTTGTTAGCCGAGCGAACCGGCGCGCGGCTCCGCTTTGTCCCCGTGCTCGATGATGGGACCCTCGATCTTGAGCAGCTTCCTGCGTTGCTCACACCAGAAGTGAAGATTTTCGCCTTCACCCACATCTCGAACTCCCTCGGAACAATCAATCCGGTGTCGGAGCTGTGTCAGAAAGCTCGCGCGGTCGGCGCGCTTACGCTGGTGGATGCCGCGCAGAGCGTGGGGCACTTGCCAATTGATGTCCAGAAATTGGGATGCGATTTTCTAGCTTTCTCCGGCCATAAAATGTGCGGGCCCACTGGGATCGGGGGACTCTACGCGCGCGCCGAAGTCCTTGATTCAATTCCGCCCTGGCACGGCGGCGGCGAAATGATTGTCAGCGTGACTTTGGAAAAGAGCGCATTCAAAAAAGCGCCGCACCGATTTGAGGCCGGCACACCGAACATCGCCGGCGCGATCGGACTCGCGGCGGCGATTGATTACATCGAACGGATTGGACGCTCTGCAATTTTCGAACATGACTCGGATCTGGCTAATTACGCGGCACAACGCCTTTCCGAATTGCCAGGAATGCACATTTTCGGGCCGACGAAACAACGTGGCGCTCTGGTTGGTTTCGTGATGGACGCGGCGCATCCGCACGACCTCACAACTTTCGCAGATCAGTACGGATTGGCTTTGCGCGGCGGTCACCATTGCAACCAACCGCTGATGCGAAGGTTTGGCGTACCCGGGACCACGCGCGCAAGCTTCTACTTTTATAACACGAGAGAAGAAGTCGATCGAATGATTGAAATTCTCCGTGCCGCAGTGCGTTTCTTTTCATGAATGCGGAAATCGAAGAGCTTTATCAAGAGGTCATTCTGGACCATTCGCGACGGCCGCGGAATTTTGGAGACCTTGCCGACGCTGCCGTGCGCGTGCATGGCGACAATCCGGCGTGCGGCGATGAAATTCATCTCGGTGTAAAATTCGATGCTAGGGGAGGTCTGCAAGATATCAAGTTTACCGGACACGGCTGCGCAATCAGCCAGGCTTCGGCGTCATTGATGACGATGAAACTAAGGGGCAAAAATCGCGCGGAGGTGATGGAAATGCTCCAGGCGTTTCACAACCTAGTAACCAATGAAACAAGCGAAGCGCCTAAAACATTGGGCGATCTTGTAGTAATGAGAGGAGTGCGAAAATTTCCGCAGCGGGTCAAGTGCGCGATGCTGGCCTGGCGTGCGGTCGAGCAAGCACTGGAGCAGGGCACCGGTGAAGCTAGTATTTCGACCGAACCGGCGTAGCACGCTACCTGACAAAGTCAACCAGGTGCCATGGGAAGCGAACCGCTTCCCCTACAGATTCCATCCGCGTAATCCGGGCTTAACTCCGGTGCAGCGCGATGCTGGCGCCGACCCAGGTTTTGTCGACGTTAAAATTCACGCCCATCATTTTGCCATGGCTCATGCGGACGAGATTGTTCACCAACACCGGCTCGCGATCATTCTCGGGCCAGACGAACATCATTCGGATTTCGGCTTTTGATTTCGGGCCGTCGACCGTCGGCACGAATTCCACATATTGGACTTTCCTCTGCAAAATCCATTCACGCGGATTTTCGAGCCCGCTCAATTTTTCACGCGTCGGTTCCATATCCACACCAAGACCTGCGAAGGAATAGAGCGGTTTCAAAACGTAGTTGTCGATCTTCTCCGCCGTCGGGAATTCATTGGCGAAAAAAGCCGGAGGCGTATGCTTGGTTTTCAAAAACGGCAGCGAATGTTTGCTGATCCGAAAATACCAGTTCGGATGACCGACCCATGTCACATCCAGATCGTCCTGAAACTTGAACGGAAGATCGAGATCCGAGCGTCGCATTAGCTCGTCAAAGATTACGCGATTATAAATTCGCTCGATCCGCACCTCGCGTTTGTCGCGCTCATAAAATAATTGTTGACCGCGCTTTTTGATCTTCGTCAGGCAAACAGATCGGATGCCAAGCAATGTTTCCGTGGCGGCGAAATCGACTCGGGTCTTTTGTTTTTCCGGCTCGATCTCCAGGAGGATCACATTTTCAGGATTCGCAATGTTGACGATTGTCCGGCGCAATAACTCGATGTACGCTTCATCTTTGATCCCGCCGAATGATGAAGTCCATTTGCGTGGAATCGCCGGATAAGCTTTGCGCATGCAGTGCAAGAGCAACAACTGAAATCCGAATAAGCTCGGAAAAGCTTGCAGTTCGATCAGGCGCGGAACGAGCCGCCCCCCTTCCGCGCAAATTCCGAAATCGACGACAAGAAAATTTGGATGCGCCGATTCATTCGGCACCTCCAAGCCTTTCGGGATCGCATTCCGCGAAATCGCGGCGAACTCTGGCCTGCGAGTAAGATCGACGATCTCACGTGCGGCTCGAACAACTTCATCGGTGAACTCGTTCGTCAGGAAGATCGGCGTCTCTGAAATGCGGAAATCAGCCGGCCATTTCTCGGTTTGATTTACACAACGAACGAGCGCCGCGTATTTCTCGGGCGTGAAGTCGGCGTTGAAGCGCGAACGCAGTTCCGGATCCATTTCACGTAGGGACGGCTCTCCCAGCCGCCCGACCTATTTCTCTTGTGCCTTCACACTAAGAACGTTCCGCTCCGCATCACCTGTTCGCTGTCGAACCATACGTCAAAGTCGCGGCCGACACAGTCGATGTGTGTTTTGGAGATCCAGTTCGCCCCAGTATGCTCGGCGTAAGGATGGCCGAAGGCGATGTGAACGCCGGGAATTTTCTCGTCCTGCAAAATATGACCGATAACGCGTGTGCAGGCGGTATTTGTCCCGATTGCAAATTCACCCACACGATTGCTGTTTTCGTCCGTGCTCGTGTACGCTCGAAATTCGTCGCGCAAATCCTTGTTCTCGGAACGCAACGATCGGATACGATTGTTTTCCACTTCGATCGTAAGCGGATTGGATTCGAGATCGCCGAAGCGCTCGCATAAATAATCGCCGACCACGCCATCAACTACGAACACGCCCTTAGTGTTCATCGGCGAAGTAAAAATCTCGCCGCCGGGAAGATTGCCCCATTTGTCGCGCGTGATGATTCCGCTCGTCTTAAGCCATTTTAACTTGGGCGAAAGCTCCGCTTCGAATTCGGTGCCGTGCGGCGTCCGGCAGGTGATGCACTTGGCCTGCCGCGCCCGCTCGACCAAGCGCTGGCTGAGCGCGTCGACTGCGCAAAAGTCGGCACGCATGCCTTCCAGCATGATTTCACGGTTAATGTTCACCATGTGACCGTGCCGGATTTTGTGATTGTTAACTACGCTGGTCATTTGCGTCCGCGCCGTAAGCTCGCCCGGTTGCGTTTGCGCGGCGAAGATCGACACCTGTGAACGCGCCAGATCATCGAGAATGATTTCCGGCATATACTTAAGCGGACGCCGCGCATGATGCTCGAGCGCGAACAGACTGTAATCTGAACCCACGCGCTCCACTTCCCTCTGCAGTGCCGCCGCGATTTCGCGTGTCGCGGTGTCGGTGATAATTGTCACGCGTTCGTTCGACTGAAGACGAAGACAAACATCAATAGCGTTGCGCGCGCCCGGGATCAGTTCCGGATCAATCGGTTCGTGATAAGCTCGATCGGGCATGGGAAAGGAAAGTGCTCAGAATTACGCGGAAATTACGCGCGGGCAAACGCTCTTGTCATTCCGAGCGCAGCTTTCACGTCGTGTGCGCGGGCATGATCCTCGAAAATTCTCCATCTCCTTTTCTCTGGTCTCGGATGACATGCCAAGTTATCACTGATCCCCCACCAAGTGAGCCGAGGAATTGTTCATGCCAACGCCAGATGCCGCCGGGGCCGCTAGTCAAACTGTCGCCGAAATTCTGACGAATTTAAGAGCCGATCCCAAGACCGGTCTTAATCCCGCTGAGGTCCAAGAGCGTTTGACCAAGTATGGTCCGAACGCGCTGGTGGAAAAAAAGAAAAGCGCGCTTTCCGCCTTCGTCGCTTATTTCTGGGGTCCCATACCATCGATGATCGAGGTCGCCGCGCTGATGGCCTTGATCGTAGGAGACTGGGGCGATTTTACAATCATCACCTCGCTTCTGCTGTTCAACGCTTTGTTGGGATTCTGGGAGGAACACGAAGCTTCCAACGCGCTCGATGTCTTGAAGAGTTCCCTCGCGCTAAAAGCCCGCGCACTGCGTAGTGAAAAATGGGAAGAAGTGGATGCGCGGACGCTCGTGCCCGGAGATATCATTCGGCTATATCTTGGCGATGTGGTTCCCAATCCGCGCTAACGGGAGAGTCCTTGCCGGTAACCAAGAAATCAGGCGAGGAGGCATATTCGGGTTCTATCGTGAAACAGGGAGAAATGATCGCAGTAGTCACTGCGACCGGTGGAAATACATTTTTCGGACGCACGGCGAAATTAGTGGCTGGCGCTGGAAACGTCTCGCACTTCCAGAGAGCCGTGATGAAGATCGGCAACTTTCTGATTATCCTGGCACTGGTCTTGGTAGTGATTCTGGTTGCCAGTCGTCTCTTCGACATGCGCGGCCACTACGACCGGGCAGTCTTATTAAGGCTGGCTGAGATTGTTCTTATCCTTCTGGTAGCATCAGTGCCAGTAGCAATGCCGGCAGTCCTTTCGGTGACCATGGCTCTGGGGGCCCGAAGGCTTGCCAAAAGCAAAGCAATCGTCTCGCGACTGGAAGCGATCGAGGAATTGGCGGGCGTCGACGTCCTCTGTTCGGATAAGACCGGCACATTGACCCAGAACAAGTTGACCCTGGGCGAAGCGCAACCCTGGGCTGGAACCGACGCGCAAACGTTGATTCTAATGGCGTCCTTAGCTTCGCGCGCAGCGGATAACGATCCGATCGATCTCGCGATAATGGCCGGCCTCAAGGACTCCTCGGTGCTGAAGGGCTATCAACAGGAAAATTATGTCCCCTTCGATCCGGTGGACAAGCGAACGGAGGCCACGATCAAGGATGCCTCCGGCAAAGTCTTTAAGGTGACCAAAGGCGCGCCGCAGGTGATTCTCGGGCTGGCGAAGCTCTCTGTCGCGGACTTGGAGAAGGCACAGCAGGCGGTGAACAGATTCGCCAGTCGCGGTTACCGCACCATCGGTGTGGCTGTTGCCCAATGCGATGGTCCCTGGGCGTTCTTGGGGATTCTCCCGCTGCTGGATCCGCCTAGACCGGATTCCAAGAGCACTATCGCCCGGGCTCGTGAGTACGGCGTCCAAGTGAAGATGGTTACCGGCGACAACGTAGCGATCGCTCGGCAGATCTCATTAGAGCTGGACATGGGCGCAAACATCCAACCGGCGACGGAACTCTTCCCCGGCGATGTGACGAAAGGACAAATCCCCTTAGATGCTGCGGAGAAAATCGATAAGGCCGATGGCTTCGCCCAGGTCTTCCCAGAACATAAGTACGCGATCGTAAAAATATTGCAGGAGAACGGTCATATCGTCGGCATGACTGGCGACGGCGTTAACGATGCTCCCGCGCTTAAACAAGCAGACGTAGGCATCGCAGTTTCCGGTGCGACAGAGGCAGCTCGAGCAGCGGCAGCTTTAATTCTGACCGCACCTGGTTTGTCAGTCATTATCGAAGGAATCGCGGAAGCCAGGCGCATCTTCGAGCGGATGATGAGTTATGTGTTGTATCGAATCGCCATGACCATCGCCATCATGGTATTTGTGGTGGTGGCGTCGATCTACTACCATTTCTTTCCTCTCACCGCGATCATGTTAATCGCGCTCGCTCTCCTAGACGACGTGCCTATCATGACTATCGCCTTCGACAATGCCAGTGTGCCGCCGAAGCCAGTGAAATGGGAGTTGGACCGGGTGTTAGTCCTTTCGTCGGTGTTGGGGTTACTTGCAGTTATTCAGACCTTCGGTCTGCTCTATCTCGGTGACACCGTTCATCACCTAGATCATTCACACTTGCAGACCATGATGTTCCTGCAGCTCGTTGCCGGTGGTCATCTGATGCTATTCGTGACTCGTACCCGAGGAGTTTTTTGGAAACTGCCGTATCCGAACCCGAAGCTTTTTTTCGCCATTGTCGCAACCCAAATCGCCGCGGTGCTGATGTGCAGCCAGGGCTGGCTGGTGCCGTCACTTCCATGGGGAATCATAGGCTTTGTTTGGGCCTACAACCTGGCGTGGATGGTAGTCCAAGACATCGTGAAACTCGGGCTCTATGGAATTTTGGATCCCAGCCGTTCGTGGAAGAGATCCCTCTTCCAGCCGCTCCGAGTTTCCATAGCAGGCGGAGGGTGACGCCTTAGTAAACCCAAAACAGAGGAGAACAATCATGCCCGATTACGAAAAAAAACTGATTGTGGAGCCCGGCTCGAAGATCCGGCTGAAGCATTTCGACCCCGGTTATCATGATAAGCATGAGTCGCATAAGTCAGCGCTGCCCGAGATTGAGGAGAACAGGCAGAAAATGCAGGAACTGCAGTACCTGATGTATGCAGAGAATAAGCATTCCCTTCTCATTGTGTTGCAGGGACTCGACGCCGGGGGCAAAGACGGTGTGGTCCGCCACGTTTTGGAGGGCATGAATCCATCGGGTTGCGTCTCAGCTAACTTCAAGCAGCCGACGCCGGAAGATTTGGCCCACGATTTTCTCTGGCGCGTGCATCCTCACGTACCAGGCAAAGGCTCGGTCGCAATTTTCAATCGCTCCCACTATGAAGATGTGCTGGTGGCAAGAGTGCACAATCTCGTGCCGGAAAAAGTCTGGTCGAAACGCTACGATCAAATAAACGATTTTGAACAGCTAATCTCCACGGAGAACAACACAACCGTTCTCAAATTTTTCCTGCACATTTCCAAAGACGAACAGCTGGCCCGGTTCAAGAAGCGACTCGATGATCCGGCTCGCCAGTGGAAGATCAGTGAATCGGACTATAAGGAACGCGACTATTGGGATGATTACATCGAGGCATTCGAGGATGTGCTTACTAAGACGAGTACGAAGGATGCCCCCTGGTTCATCATTCCTTCAAACCACAAGTGGTTCCGCAATTTGTCTATCTCACAGATCATTGCCCGGACGATGGAAGAAATGGATATGCAATTTCCAAAGCCGACCGTGAATCTAGGCGAAATTCGCCGCGAGTATCATCAAGCAGCCGATGAGAAATCGGGCCCGTAGCAAGAAGCACTAGCATTGGCCGAAGTCACGCCATCGCAACGCCTGACGTTGCTACTGGATGAGTCGCCGCTGAAAGCCATCCAGCTATGGCTTTGGGTGCTCTCGACCGGGGGCACGTTGCTTGATGGCTTCGCCATTTTTGCTCTCGGCGTGGCGATGCCGCTCATTATTGCTGAGTTTCATATCAGACCCGATGTCGTCGGTCTCATCGGCGCGGCCCTCGTGCTGGGTGCTGTTTTCGGGGCCGGATTGGGCGGGCCGGTGGCCGATCGTCTTGGGCGAAAGCGGCTGATGCTCGCCGACATGATAATTATTGGCGCGGGCTCCGCGACGAGCGCGCTGGCAAACGGACCGATGATGCTGTTTGTTGGCCAACTCCTTGTTGGCGTAGGAGTCGGCATCGATTTCCCGGTCAGTAGCACTTACATCTCGGAAGTTTCGCCCAAACGTAGTCGCGCGCGAATGATGGTTGCCACGATTGCCTGCCAGTCAGTGGGTATGCTGCTCGCGGCCGCGATAACTCTGCTGTTACTGAAAAACGTGGGAAACGCTCAGAACTGGCGGCTTTTTTTGGCGACCGAAGGCATCATCGCTCTGCTCTTTTTCTTGTTACGTCTGTCGGAACCGGACAGCCCCCATTGGTTGATGACTCGACGCAAATTCGCCGAAGCGGCGCAGGCTTTCATTCGGCTCATGCCTGAACAGGGAGAGGCAGTGCTGCAACTTACCAGCACCGCCGGAAACCAAAGCCTGGCAAATTCGGTCGCGCAAGCGAAAGCGTCTGGACTCACGATCCTATTTTCGCGCCCCTATCGGGCCCGGACAGTCCTGGTAGCGGTTCCGTGGTTTTTAATGGATATCGCCACCTACGGCGTCGGGCTCTTTACCCCGATTATCCTGGGTGCGATTGACATCTCCGGGCAAACAGGTGGCCTCATCACGCACGACCTCCATCCTGTTCAACTTATTGATGAACTCCGGGCCTAACGCCACCACGTTTACGTTGGCGCCAAACCTTTTTCCCACGCAATTGCGAGCTACCGCTAGCGGCTTCGCTGCTGGTGTTGCGAAGATTGGAGCGACCTTCGGTGTCTTCGTCCTACCTATCATTAAGGGTAAATTTGGCGTCCCAGCCGTCCTGGGAATGGTGGCAGCTGTCAGCGTCCTGGGTCTGGCCGTGACTTTGGTCTTTGGCAGGGAAGATACCGAATAGCACCCGATTGAGAAACTTTCTTGGCTTGCTCTCACCTGCGCTCGCGGCTACGAACGAATTCATGACTCCACTTTTATCGGTTGGCCCGAGGCAAGCGGGCCGATTAGACGGAATAATTCCATCCATATCTCGTTAGGCGGCGTCAGTTGACGGCCATGAAAACATTACGGCTCTTCTTGCATACATCTACGCGCCAGTGTTCTGGTCGATGTTTTACGTCCTTCAACGCTTGATGGAGCACTCCCGGCTTCGTGTCGGGACACTGACATTTTGGGGGCCACCAGAGTTTCTCAGCACTTGCAGCGCCTCGGTTGAGCGGCTTCAGAGTCTCGACGCCGAACTACACGAGCGAGTTACCGAGCATGAGCGACTTTGCTTCTATCACAGTGGGAAGCGATTGGAGCAGGCATTCTTCCCCCGCAGTTTTAGCGTCAGCGATAGTTACGCCGATTGGCAATCCGACGGCATCATTGCACGGCTCGTTTATGCGGCATTCCTTGCGAGAGCGTTTCCTCGCCAAGTCATCAGCGCCGCAGACCGACTGGCAGCAAGAGCGAGGCACGACGATGTGCTGGCACAGACAGGCGCTTGGCTGGCAACGCGTTCTTTTCCTGAGCCGTTGGTTGAGTGCTTTCAAGAGGAGACTTCTGGACAGGTAACGCCGCCTAACCAATCGCTGGAGCCAACCGCTGGCCGGTGTGATGACCAGATTTAATTTTATGAAACAGTTCCCCATGTTTGCCACACTCGCCGCCGCCAGCGGTGGCTTAGCTCCGTCTCGTTAGGCGGGCAAAAATCCGTCGATCGACCGCGGAAGCGAATTAACCGGCAATCGCGGTGGGCTGCGACATGTTCAATCCCTCGTACGTTTCTGCGACAATATGATCGACCACAGCTTTCATATCCTGCGTGCGTTCCCACACGGCGAGTTGCCGGTCGGCGCCGGTGCCTTCGCGCATGATTCGCTCGATGTGCGCCATTTCCTTCTCGCTGCCGAGCTCATTTACTTCGGTCGAGACGAACTCGAGCAATTCATTTAACAGACTGCGCGTTTCGACTTCGGTTTCGCGACCGAAATCGATCAGTTTGCCGTCGATACCATAGCGCGAAGCGCGCCAGCGATTCTCATCCAGTAATCGGCGGCGATAAACGCGGAAGCTAATGTTTTGCCGCAGCAGCTTGTGCAGCTTTGCGATCACGGCCTGAATCAAAGCCGCAATCGCGAGCGTGTCGTCCACGCGCGATTGCGCGTCGCACACGCGCACTTCGAGCGTCTCGAAAAATGGATGAAGTCGAATGTCCCACCAAATTTTCTTCGCGTTATCGACGCAACCGGTCTTGACCAGCAGCTTGCAGTAGTCTTCGTACTCGGAAAGGCTCTCGAATGCGTCGGGAATCCCAGTGCGCGGAAAACGCTCGAACACTTTGAGTCGATACCCTTTCAACCCGGTATTGTGGCCAACCCAGAATGGCGAGTTGGCCGAAAGCGCGTAAATGTGCGGGAGAAAATAGCGCGCCTGGTTCATGACGTGGATGGCGATCTCGCGATCGGGAATTCCGACGTGGACGTGCAATCCGAAAATGAGATTCGCGCGCGCGAGCTGCTGCATGTCCTTGACGATTTCCTGGTAACGCTCGCCTTGAGTAATGAGTTGATCGTGCCAATGGGAAAACGGATGCGTGCCCACCGAAGCAATCTTTAGTCCACTGCGACCCGCGAGTTCCGCGAGTTTGCTGCGCAATTCGATAACGTGGGCACGCGCATCGACAACCGACTGGCAAATTTCAGTGCCGAGCTCGACGACCGATTGGTGCATCTCCGGCTTGATTTGTTCTTTGAGCGTAACTTTCCCGCCCTCGAGAATTTCCTGGATGTGCGACCGAAGCTCGCGTGTCTCCGGATCAATGATGGCGAATTCCTCTTCGATACCGAGAGTAAACGTGTGGTTCTTCATTCGCCAGCTAGGGACGGATCTCTGAGCCGTCCGTCAAATTCTGCCATGACTCGCGCGAAAAAGAAATTAACTCGGATGCAAAAACAACCTGCTGTCATCCCGAGTCGCGAAGACGATGAGGGAAAGTCAATGACGAAGCACGAAGGACAAATAACGAAGGAAGCTCGAATGCTCAAATGACCAGAACCGGTCCGGCTTCGTCATTGGTTGGTCATTCGTCCTTCGTCATTTTCGCGCTGTGCGATCTTGCGCGAGATCGCCCAGCTGGCGCCTTGTCACTGCCGCTTGCACGTATTTGCCCCAGCTCAAATTATCACGCCCGGGTTTGTGCTCGCGGGCTTTGCGGATCGCCATCTCGGCAACGGCTTCGACTACCCATTCGAAGTTTGCCTGACCGACGTTGGTTGCTTCCGCATCCGGTGCGGGATTACAAAAATCAATCGCGACCGGCACGCCGTCGCGAATTGCAAATTCAACTGTGTTCAAGTCGTAACCAAGAAATTGATTCAGCGTCAGCACACCCTGCTCGACTCTTTCGAGGATATCTTTCGGCGCCTGCCATTCCGTTTGATACCGCAAGTGGTAAGGATGCCGCGGCTCGTACGGCATGATTCGCACGTGCCGTTGATCGATTGAATAGCAGCGAAAATACATGTCGAATTTCACTTCCTCTTGCAACATCATCACCAGCTGACCAGTCTCGCTGTAGGCACGATAAAATTCCTCAGGGTTGTGCAAACGATAGACATTCTTCCAACCCCCGCCTGCGAACGGTTTAAAAAATGCCGGCCAGCCGACATAACTGAAAATCCCTTCCCAATCGAGCGGGTAACCCAGATTGCGAAATGATTTATCGTTTGTGTCCGCCGGCGGCTGATTCGACGGCAGCAATACAGTACGCGGAACCGCGACGCCGATTTTGGTCGCGAGCGCGTTGTTGAAAAATTTCTCGTCAGCGCTCCACCAGAACGGATTATTCACAACCGCTGTTCCGGTAAGGGCGGCGTTCTTGAGCCAGGCGCGATAGAACGGTACGTCCTGCGAGATGCGATCGATCACCACGTCGTACCCGCACGGCTCGCCGTGGATCACCTTGTCGATCCTGACGAACTCCGCCACGATCTCTTTGCCACCCGTCTTCTGATTCACCCGCTCGACAAATGCCGGTGGAAAACTGTGTTCCTGCCCAAAAAGGATTCCGATTTTTTTCATAGGAAGAGAACCGCCGATTACGCGGATTTACACGGATAAAATAAAAAGCTTCTTGTCATTTCGAGCGAAAGTCTCGCCGCACGAGAATCACAAGGTCGATAAATAGTACGGCAGCATGTCGCGCCAATAGCTCCACTCGTGGCCGCACCATTTCCGATCGTCGAGGAAATGGCGGACCCCTTTTGAGTTGAGAATCTCGGAGAGGCGTAAGCTTTCGTGGCGCGTGTTGTCCCATTCGCCGGTACCGAGGATTATGCCCATGTGGTTGTATTTCCAAGGATCAGTCGTGTTTGGCAGATATTCATACGGACTGTTGAAATAAATATTGTCGTCGTGATAACCGTCGAAGAACGAGCTGATATCGAAGGAACCGCTGAGGCTGATGAGATGGCTCACAGCGTCGGGATGACGAAAAGCGATGTTTGCGGCGTGGTAAGCCCCAA
>WNFP01000785.1_pt1 | contig 24570 bp, 24 predicted proteins | sample 5400201 | NCBI WGS metagenome assembly WNFP01 (sample SAMN13153355, study PRJNA577476) | soil metagenome | isolation source: 115 cm saprolite under Madrone tree | place: USA:California | collected 2016-06-14
GTAGTGAATACTCCGCCGAAATAAGCAAACGCCAGCTCGTGGGCTTCGAGAAAAGCCTGCTGACTGGCGTGCGGGAACGCACGATGGAAGGCTCCTCCGCTGGCCATACTCCGCATGCAAAACAGATAAGCTTTCTGCCGCTCTCCGCAGATCTCTGCGTAGGCTTCATACCAGTCCACCTGGGCTTCTGCGCCCCAAGAATACGACTGAGGAATGAAGGTCTCGCGACGGGTCAGCCCTAACTTGATCTTCCGTTCGCGAACGTGGCGACGAATCGTGGACTCGGCCACTTCCACTTCCGGCATCTCCGCACGGATCCGGCACCAGATGCGATGTGCCGTATGCCGTTGCTTCCGTGGCGCCTTGTGGTCCGCTTCCAGAATCGCATCGACGAAGGCAATCGCCGGTTGCAACTTCGGTCGTTCTCGCACCGGTGTCTTTCGCTCGATCGGAACCGCACTGAGCACCGCCTCACGCACCATGCGCCGATGAATCCCCAGCTTCTTGGCGATCCCGCGAATCGTTCCACCGCCATGCTCATACTCACGTCGGATCTGCTCGAATAGCTCCACCTTGGCTCTCCTGTCCACCCGGCCTCCCCTTGGGCGACTGAGCCCGAAGCGGAGTACACGGTATCTGGTTTTCAGTAAGGTGGGGCCAAATCAAAGTATCGAATGGGGCCAAATCAGAGTATCGAAATCACCGAGCCCTACTTCGTAAGTCGTTGAAATGCCAAGCGTGGGTTGTTTCGATCCCCACCGCCCCTACCAACATCTTCTTTTCTAACAGTGAGTTGCAGGTTTGCGAGGGAGCTCAAGGGAGCATTAAGCTCGCGCTACCTGCGCTGGCAGCACCAATCGAACCACTTTGCTGTTTACTTCTCTCAAAAGCGGCGGGAACTGAGCGCGGGTAGATATTCATCGTAGTGGGGATATCAACATGGCGCAATAGTTATGCCGAAACATATGCCAGCCAATACGGCCTAATCCCACCTTTTTCTGCGGCAGGAACAAGCCAATTCTCCTGAATGCGTCCGGGCCATCAAGGCCTCAGGGGCGACATGATGGGTTTTGAAACTGAGTCCCACCCTATTGTCGGCATTCGCCCGTGATTGTAGAGGGATTCACGCTTATTAGCTCTGCAGAAGAGCGGCGGGATTCTTCTTGGCAATCATCAGGAGTCGTAGTGCCGTGCTTTGCGGATGTCGCGAGCCCTGCTCCCAGCTTTGCACGGCCTTTGGACTGACACAGAGAAAGTGTGCGAATACAGTCTGGCTTGCGTGCAGGCTTTCTCGGATATGCCGAATTTCTCGCGGCTTGAGGACTTTGGGTGGGGCTGGAATCTCCGTCACCCGCAAGTCAACCTTCCGCCCGCGCTCATACGCCAACGCATCGGCCAGTGATTGCCGCACATCGTCGTAAATATTCACCTTGATCTTTTTCGCCATATTGTCCTCCTACAACCTCTTCAACTCCGCTACCATCAAGCGAAGATTTCTTCGCTGCTCAGTGGTCACGTCCTCCTGCTCGTCCTTATCCAGCAGAAAAAGCAAATGAAGGTGGTCTCGGTGTTTCAGATACAAATGCATATAACGATAGCCGCCGCGCTTGCCTTTTCCTCGAGTCGGGTTCGACGTGCGAGCCTTGCGTATTCCGCCCAGCCCTTGAACGACATCACCCTTCTCGGGATTCCTGAACAAGTCCTCTTGTATCCGGCGCAAAACCTCGTCGGCGGACGTGCCCGCTAGCTGATGGAGCCGGCGAGTAAATGGCTGTGATTCTATGAATACCACACTGTAGGATATACCACGTTGTGGGACCTGATGTCAACAGAACATCGGCCGGTAACGGAAAGGTGTCAAGTTTTTGTGCAATAAAACTTGACATCCGATCGCGAGATCGGCGCTCTTGTGCACATTGCCGAAAGCATCCGCTTGCTTGTCGTTGTTCGGGACGGGGGAACTGGGCAAGCACCCCACGGCCCTCCGAACCCCCTCAGCTTTCGCAAGATCGAATTCCGTCGGCACTCTGCGTCTGTTGGTATTCCTTGTAGAGGCTCTTCAATTCTGTGAGTTGAACGCGGAGCATGGGCGCATTGAGAAACTCGATGGCCGGTCAGGCCCGGTCAGGTACGTGCAGACGGCGCGTGTTATGAAAACCATCGTTCGGGCGATTCTCCGCGCGTATTCGGATTAGCTTAGGCAATCCCTCCAAGCGCTAACACGCGACCCTGAATTTCCAAAATCGGATAGCCACCTGGTCAGACCTGGATGCGATTTTGAAACCACGTTTCGTGCCCACCGGGGTCTGTCTATATTTCAAGACAAAAACAAGGAGAGCTAACAATGTTTCTTACGCCTGCCTATATTGGAGCCCTGTTGGCAGGTGCCGCATTTTGGTGCCTGTTCTGGGTCACGCTTCACAAATTGGGAGAAATCCCGCTTGTAAGGCACTGGCTGAAAACCAGCCAGTGCCTGGAGTGGATTAGATCGCACCAGAGTCTGGCGCTCGTGATCACCGAGGCTACAAATCTCCTCTTTCATGGGATAACCGATCCCGCCGGAATCCTCTTTACGTTGGGAGGTACGGCAGTCAACGCGGGCTCCGTGTTCGGCTATTTGCCGAGCCGAGATGTCCTCTCTCTGATCTCCGCAAGGATCCGGAGGTCGGCATGAGAGACCAATCGAAATGGCAAGAACTGCTCGTTGACGCCGTCAATCAGCCGGGCAAAATCATGTCCGCTTACTCCGCCTTCCACAATTACAGCATTGGGAACGCGCTCTTGGCGTTGTCCCAGTGTCTCCAACGCAACCTGCCCCTCGGGCCGCTCAACACTTACAAGGGCTGGCAGGAGTTGGGCCGGTATGTGAAGAAGGGAGAGCAGGCGCTCACCCTCTGTATGCCGGTGACGGCGAAAAAGAAGAAGGTCGATCCGGAAACAAAACAGGAGCAAGAGCGCGTGCTTACGTACTTTGTATACCGACCGTTCTGGTTCACGTTGTCCCAGACGGGCGGCGACAAGCCGTACGCGCTCCAAACCCCTACCTTCGATCTTGAGGCGGCGCTCAACAACCTCGGAATCCGAAGGATTGATTTCGACATGCTTGATGGAAATGTTCAGGGTTTTGCCAGGGAGAAAGCCATCGCTATTAGTCCAATAGCGCAGCTCCCGCTCAAGACGACCTTCCACGAACTGGCACACGTCGTCTTGAATCACACAGCCGAACAGTCAACCGTCGTAGACGAGGAATCTACTCCGAGAAGCCTGCGTGAAGTAGAAGCCGAAGCTACGGCCCTGATTTGTCTCGAAGCTCTGGGTCTGGAAGGCTTCGCATACTGTCGCGGATACATCCAGCACTGGCTTCAAGGCAAACAGGAAATCCCAACCCAGTCCGCTCAGAAAATCTTCGCAGCAGCAACTGCGATTCTGAAGGCGGGCCAAACTCAGAAATAATAGCCAACAAAAACACAACAGGCCATATGGTGCACATTTCTGCCCTGCATGGCCATTCTTGTTTCTGCGCAACTATAAGACTGAAAAAAAGAGTGAGGATAAGCTATGGCAATGTCTATCAGAATCAGCAGGTCGGACCGTCTCTTTGTGCTCACAGGTGCAGGCATAAGCGCCGAGAGTGGCATTCCGACGTTTCGTGGACAAGACGGACTCTGGGATGGTCACCGCATTGAAGATGTGGCAACTCGGCAGGCATTTGCTAAGGACCCTGAGCCGGTATGGCGCTTCTACTTGATGCGCCGATCAGGCGCGCATGCACGCTGAATGCACGCCATATCGCATTAGCCCGAATAGAAGAGAAGCTGGGCCAGCGGATGTTGCTTTGTACCCAAAACGAAGCAGCGGGAAGCGTCCGCGTGTTCCATATGCACGGCCAACTTTTCCAATCGCGTTGCTCAAACCGGGCATGCCTGACTGAGCCGTTCGAGGATTCAAGGACCTACAAGCAACGATCGGAAATTCCTTCGTGCAGCTGCGGTTCATTGCTCCGGCCACACATTGTGTGGTTCAACGAATCGCCTCTTTACATGCGTGAGGTGATACCTGCGATCGAGCAGTGCGACATTTTCCTGACGGTTGGCAATTCGGGCGTCGTCCAACCTGCCGCGAGCTTCCCGCTGATCGCAGGGAGCACGGGATGGAGCGGCTTTCCTATGAATTCGAACTTAGGTGCGGCCCAGTGGTCGAAGTTGTCCTCGATGAAGAGACACCCAGCGCTGAGCGCTGCAGTGTGGTCTGGCTCGGCAGAGCCGGCTCCAAGCAGGAGGGAGAAGTCGGCCTGGAAGCCATCTACGCCGTCCTCCAGCAGTGGCCCCACGCCTATCGGAAGCCGAAATCAATCTGATGACGCAACATTGGGGATCGAGGGCGAGTCTCATGGGCCGTTGATTCTATGCGATTTAGCCTCTGATTTGAGAGAAGGATGGCCTGTGGATGCTACGCTCAGCAGCCTAAAGTCTGCCTAAAATTCGGTTCCTTGCTGCATAACTGGCTGAACGAGAGGAAGAATCAGGGCTTCTTCAGGGCATTTATTCTTTTTTGCAACGCTTCTAACCTTGCAAGGATTTCGTCAAAGCTCAAAGGCTTGCTGGGAAACATTTCCTCCATCTGCTGATAATCTTTGCGGAGAATTGCTTGGAGAGCATCGTTCGGAACGATTCGAAGGGTTCCCGGGACAGCGGTGTCATATTGTGCCCAATTCGCGGCGAAGTAGATTTTCTTGAATCGAATCACTTGAGCTAAGAGGTCAAGGGAAAGCTTCTCATCCGCGAATCGCGCTGCTGTGCTCATCACAGCGACATCCGACCAATGGCGGGCCATGCGGGGTTTCAGTTTGGTTGGGTCGGGACGATGATTCTCAGCATGTAAAAGCGTGAGTTTTTCCCAAAATGTGCGTTCAGAATCGAGGACCAGGACCGTCGCTGTCTTTTCTCTAAAGGCCTCGGGAAACGTGTCGGCAGCAAAGGGTGTGACAGAAGATTTGTGGCTCGGCTGCTGGTCACCTCGGCCGAATTCAATCTTGATTTGCGGCTGCAAGTACTTACTGTATTCAAATGCATTCGGATAGTGGAACAAGAGGGTCATTCCTTCATTTTCTTCTTTGGACGGCGCAAGCTCCCATGCTTGGTTGCCGAGGATGGCATTAAACCGGTCGTGCAGCTTGAGAAGGATATGCGAATTTACTTCCGCAGTGATGGCGGCACGTAGCTGTTCATCTAGAGCTTTCCGTTTGGTATTTGTCAGGGCTGGATTGGCCATATCGCGCTCTCCGGAGAAACCCAAAGCCGCGCGGTCAATGGAGATGTCGATGTCTTCGGAGAGGCGTTCGATGAGGCCAAACACCTTGGAGAGCGATGTTCCGCCTTTGAAGCGAAGCTCGGGGATAGCCTCCAATGCGAAAAGGTGTTTCAGGGTCCAGCAGATCCAAAAGTCTTTTTCGACGGCGGTTGTTGTCGAGTTGCGGCGAGCGGCAGTTTCCTCGAAATAGGGCTGCCGCTCTGCCGGTTTGCCTTTTGCGAAGTCATCCATAAGTTCGCGTCAGGCGCTGAGTTGATTTAGAACGGGCTGCGACCAACCCGGTGCAGTCGGTACAAGCCGTCTAACGGCTTTCTTGACGGGACGAGGAAGCTGCTTTGCGAGGGAATGGATAGAGATCTCGTGAACTCCCTCTTTCCCGAGCGCGCGAACAGCCTGAATCACGACTCCCGCCTCTGTTCCCGCACCAATCATTTTGGAGGGGGCCACGTGCTTGAGCGCGACGGTTTGGTTGCCAATTCGAACGGTGCGAGAAGGTCCTTCTGTCCAGAAGATATTCTGCATGGGCACTTGGGTTGAAAGCCCAAGTAGATTGGCAGCTTTTGCCCCGGAGACGCTGATTCGGCTCCCCGTCCTCTCAGCCATGGCCTTGGCAACGGCCTCGGGAGAGGGGGAGAGGACGCCGATTTTGGGGTGCACCTTCGGGAACTCGTAAACACCCCGAGCCAGACGACGAATCTGACCAGTCCGCTGAAGCCGAGACAAAGCCTGGTCTACAGCAGCACGGGTGCCGAGGTGTGCAAACTGTCTGGGCGTAAAGACCCATCCGCGGTGCTTTGCTCGAATTCGCTTTAAGATTGCATTGGTGGTGGAGGCTGTCATATGGATCTCTAACGTCAGAAATAGTAGTCTATTTATCTGACACTGTCAAGAGCATATATGTAGTATAAGTTGTGTATAATGCTTGTGATACGGGAAGTCTATAAGGCTAGTGCCCACAATACAAAAGGTGTCGAAGATTGATCCTGGGATGTGGCTTGCAGGAAACGAGGGCTTAACCGTCGCTCAATTCTTAGCCGGTTCATCTCGGCGGAATGGTCGTCGCTTCTGTCGCAAGGCAGCCCGGCTTGGTCGGACCTCGAAGCGCACACCCTCCGCGCGCTGCAAATAGGCAACGATCTCAAACAGATTCCTGGCCGTCGGATTCCCGTTTGGGCCAAACATCTGGTGAAGAGTCTTTACGTGAGTCTTGGTATGCGCGGCCAGCTTGGGAAAGCCGACTGCCGCATTGATGTAATCACGCAGTAGCTCCTTGCCAAGTGTCACCTCCCCAGAGAGAAGGCTTTCGATAGCTTCGCTAAGAAGCCCCTTTCGGAAGGCGGCGTCGCGCTTCACCCGTGCTTGAACTGTCTCTCTAAAATCTCGTGTCAAAGCCATGGTCATTCCCCTTCTTTTTCTTTCTGTTGCTTCTTCCTCTGCTTGTAGTCTTCCCATCGTTCGAGTGCAAGCTTGATGTCGTTCTGTTGGCGCTGTTTCGTTCCGCCGCCAAGGAGGATGACTATCTGCTCTCCCTCTTTACCAAAATACACGCGATAACCTGGACCCTCCCCTCGATCTTAAAGGGCTTTACCAGCAGCTTGATCGAGCAAACCAAGCTCTCGGTCGTCTGGATGGTCTCACCACTCTTCTGCCCGATACACGGCTTTTCCTCTACCTCTATGTCCGCAAAGAAGCCCTTTTATCCTCGCAGTTCGAAGGCACCAAATCTTCGTTCTCAGATTTGCTTCTCTTTGAAAATGAGGCAGTGCCTGGCGTGCCCATCGATGACGTTGAAGGGGTCTCCAACTATGTAGCTGCGATGCAACACGGTCTCCATCGCATTAAAGGAGGCTTTCCCCTTTCGTTGCGCATGATTAGGGAGACTCACGCAATCCTGTTGCGCGGTGGCCGCGGAGCGAACAAAACACCGGGTGAATTTCGTCGCTCACAGAATTGGATTGGCGGCACCCGACCCAGCAATGCCGCATTCGTGCCGCCTCCTCCAGAACGAATGATGGAATGTCTCGACCGCTTTGAACATTTCCTTCACGACGAAAAACACCAGCTACCTATTCTCGTCGAGGCCGGTCTGATCCCCAATCCACGTGCAGTTCGAAACGATTCACCCGTTTCTTGATGGAAATGGGCGTCTTGGTCGTTTGCTAATTACGCTGCTTCTTCGCGCCAAAGGCGTATTGCGCGAGCCCCTTCTGTATCTGAGTCTTTATTTCAAGACTCACCGCCAGCGTTACTACGATCTCCTTCAGCGCGTCCGAACCGAGGGGGTCTGGGAAGAATGGATTGAATTTTTCTGGAAGGTACCGAGACTACGGCTCGCCAGGCAGCCGACACAGCCGTTCAAATTCTTCATCTTTTCGAAGCGGACCGGAAAAAGATCCGAACGATGGGCCGCAAGGCTGCGTCAAGCTTGGCCGTTCACGAATACCTGCAAGCACATCCGTTGACCAAGATTGGCCCGGCAGCGAAAGATCTCAAACTATCCATACCCACTGTTACCAGTGCTCTCGAAACGCTCACAAAACTCAAAATTGCGAAGGAATCGACCGGCAAACGCAGAGACCGTCTGTTTGCCTATCCTCGGTACCTCCATATCCTAAGTGAAGGAACGGAGCCTATTAGGAGTTAGGGTTAATTCAAGAAACCGCTTTCGGATATTGCCTGAACTTTAGGGCTTCTTGTTTTTCTTCTTGGCCTTGGCCCAGCGTGTTTGTGCTGCTTTCTTCGCAAGTTCTTTTCGTTGCTCTGGCGTGAGAGCTGCCATTCGAGCTTTTCCGCCCTTGCCACCCGCCGCCTTCCCGCCCTTTCTGCCCATCTCACGCATGACTTTGGAAATAAGGTCGCGTCGCATAGCTTCATCTTATGAGGAATTGCTATTACTCGCCACTTTTGGGTATTGACACGTACGTTCTGATTTGCAATACTTAATGCCACTTGCGCTACTGGCATAAAAACTTATGCTCCAACGCGCCTTTTTGGATTGAGTCATAACGGGACGCGCCGGTGTTAGAGCACCAAACGCGCCCCTGACCAAAGTCGCCTGGATTAGAGGCAACGATGGCTGGAATAGAAAGTATCGGGTTCGCCCCTTGGGTGCAACCCGCCCATCTCTGTTTGGTTTCCATCGCACGTTCTATCCCTCTGCGCGTGGCCCATCCCCCGCCATAGTTCCGCACAACTGAATCCGTTTGTCCATCCGTGTCGGCACCCGACCCAACGGGAGACGTGTGTCCCGACGCGCCAGATTAGCCGCCGAACTCGCGGCCATGCCGCTGAAAGGAATGTTGTCATGCAGAAAGCCCATCTTTACGAAGCAATTCTTTTGGTCAATCGCGGGATAGACGATGCAGTCCGAGGACTGGAACGGCTCAAGCGCGCCAAAGACGCAGGGCTGAAGCCGGATTATTTCGATGAAAAGCTGACGCTGTTTGAAATGCACCGTGCCCTGCTTAACGGCTACTTCTGCAACAACATCGAGAACTCTGAGGTGCGCGACGAGGCTCGTTTTGAGAAACTGCACCGCGAATACGAAAAGATAGCCTTGGACGAAGTCCAAGTCTACCGGGAAGTACAGGCGATAGAGGAAAGCCGACGGACAGAGGGAAAAGCACCGAGGGTGCGATTCCTCAGTAGCGAGGAGCAACAGGCATGGGAGCGGCAGTACCCGAAATCTGCCATCGATGTTCGGAACGAAACACAACAGCGGCAGGGAGAGCAGAGATGAATCTCCGGCTTTTCCAGGAACTCACGGAGTTAAACGCGGCCTTTGCGCAGGTTATTCAGGGCCTTCAGCGCATGGAGAGGGTGAAACTCTACCACAGCGACATAATCCGTTACGCCCGTGCCGATGTGGAAAGCGCGCGCGTGGATGCCAACCGGGAATTCTTCGACAACTTCCACGAGATCGTCCAAAACGACGCAGTCTGGGCCTACAAATTCCAACGCGAATACAACAAGAAGATCCAAGACCCCGACGATCTCTATCTCGAAATCAAGGACTCCGAAGAGAGACGCAAGAAAAAGGGATTGCCTCCGCGCCTCGTAATCCTTCCCGGTTGGGACATGTCCGACGAAGAACGCTGTGACGAGGCGCGAGCCAAAAAGCGACGGCGTGCCCGAAACAAGAATCCGAAAAGAACGAAAAGCCGCAAATCGGATCATTTGAAGTCACGACAACGCCCGGCAGTCCTTCTACAAACGGGTGTAAAACCGACGCCGGAAAGCGAGGCGACCAATGGCGAATCGTAAGGCTCCGGTCACCCAAACGGCACGTTTGCGTTCCTCTGGAAGGCGCTATCCCGGCGTTCAAGGCAAAGTCGTGGATTACATCAGTCATTCCATCGACGACGGGACGCTTTGCGTCAATGTTTGTTTCATGGACAAGACCCTGTTCTCGCTCCGTTTCGCGTGCGACATCTTCATCGTCGTGGCCGACATGAGCGATTGGAAGACCGGAAATTACGAGATGATCCGCGAATACATGAAGCCAATTCGAAGGTAGAGACACTGGGGGGCATCGAATCGAAGTCGCCGTGCCTAAACGAAAGGGGGCAACGGACGAAACGCGAACCTCAATCATTGACGGTGATATCCATCAAAAGCACCTAACCGCATTTCCGATTGCCTATGCGTGGCCCGCTTTGTACTATTTGTACGATTGTTCCGGGAGGGCGGTTGCAACGCCCTGAAGCAATGGGGCTTATGGGAGTAGCCTGACTTTCAATCCCCACCGCCCCTACGAAAAGTTCCGTCGAGTCTGTTGCCCTTGCTACCGGTGGCGGGCTCGTTCTCGTGCCGCCGCAGTTTGAAAATATATGGTCCCACTGGTCTCCATAATTGCTCTTGGCTTTTTTCTCGGCATGCGCCACGCCACCGATCCCGACCATGTCATCGCTGTCTCGACGATTGTAAGCCGTCAACGTAGTATCCGGCATGCAGCCTTGATAGGCGTCCTGTGGGGCCTCGGTCACACTATCACGATTCTTGTTGTCAGTTCAGCCATCATCCTCTTTGGTCTGGTGATCCCGCCAAGAGTTGGGCTCACGATGGAATTATCGGTTGGCCTGATGTTGATTCTTCTGGGGATCCTGAATTTGTCCGGGATCATGCGCTGGATTACGGAAAATGTTACGCCCTTACAAATGGGTCAGCACTCCCATCCTCATGGACATGGAGACTTCGTTCACACTCATCCACACGGCCATAGTCCCGAAAAGCACGGCCATTCCGAAGACGCGACACCAGTGAGTTGGCTGGACCGGACCTTTGGGCGTCTTGGCTTTTATCAAATTGTGCGGCCTTTGGCTGTTGGCATTGTTCACGGCCTCGCCGGTTCGGCTGCCGTTGCCCTTTTGGTGCTCACCACAATTCGTGTTCCTGGCTGGGCTGTTCTCTATATCCTTGTGTTTGGCATAGGAACCGTCGCGGGAATGATGCTGATCACCGCGGCGATTGCCATTCCGTTCAAGTTTTCGGAGACTCGGTTTTCTCGCCTCAATCGCGGTCTGGGACTGGCTTCAGGACTGGTTAGCCTGGCCTTTGGCCTCTTCATTGTCTACCAGATGGGTTTCGTCAACGGCTTATTCACCCACGCCCCCAGGTGGGTCCCTCGCTGAGATTCCTCTTTATGTCACAGGTTGTGAGCCACGAAACGCCTGTTCCGTGCATCGAATCTTAAAGTAGAGTAAAGAGTAGAATCATGTTGAGGAGCCGAGAGAGAATGAGTCGAGTCATTTCCGTGACGGCAGGGAAGAATCGCAAAGACAACATTTTCATCACGCTTTTGATGATTGGGTATGGTGCGTTTGCCTTGCCCCTGGCAGCGCAACGTCAAGGTCCTTTGCCACCGCCGCCCCCAGGGACAGTGGTTCCCTCCACTCCACCGGCGAACAAATCGAATGAAGTCGCTGCTCGCCAGACGGGTTCCTCTCACATCACGAGCGAGTCGCCCGCAATACCCGTGGCGCAAATCATCGAGAAATTCACGCAACACGAGCAGGAGTTCCGGAAGGAGCGCGAAAACTACACGTACACCCAGATCTTCCTCTTTCAGACCATCGATGAAGACGGCCAGGTGGATGGTGAGTACCGCCTCGTCAGCGACATCCTGTTTACTCCGGCGGGGAAGCGCTACGAAAAGGTCATAGAAGCGCCGACCTCGACTATTCAGCGCATTACCATGGAGCAGCAAGACTTTGACGACATCGAAAAGATCTGGCCCTTGGTGCTCACCCCGGAGGAATTGCCAAAATACGACATCAAGTATATCGGCCGCGAACAAGTCGACGAGCTGGGCACTTATGTTTTTGACATCGATCCAAAGAAACTGGAAAAAAACCAGCGCTACTTTCAAGGGCGCATCTGGGTCGAGGACCGCGACATGCAGATTGTCAAAACCCGTGGCAAGGGCACGGGTCTAATGAAGAAAAAACAAGACAGCGCTTTTCCCTTGTTTGAAACCTTTCGCGAGAATATCGAAGGTCACTTTTGGTTCCCAACCTACACTCGTTCCGAAGACACGCTGCGCTTCAAGACTGGTCCTGATGTGCGCATTCACGTGGCCGTTCGTTACACCAACTACAAGCGCTTCGGTTCCACCATTAAGATCGGAACGGCAACGCAAGTCGACCCGGAGAAGCCATAAAGTTTTGAAAATCTCAGCCAGAGAACTAGCGCCGGCTCAGCCAGACCAGTGTAACGCCGACACAAACGATAAAAACGCCCAGCCAGCGCTGCGCACTAATGCGTTCGTGCAAGAATAATACCGCGCCAAACGCGCCCCCCGCGTAGCTCAAAGCCGTCACCGGCACAACGAAGCTCACGTTCTCAATCGAAAGCATCGCCAGCAGGGAAAAAAACGCCAGCGTCATCATCGCAATCCCAATCCACATCCAACCCACTCGCATCGCCCGGAATACAAAACGAACGAGTGCGGCTGGCCGGAAGTCATGTACCTCCCCGACCACCTTCATGGCCCGCGAAACACAGAGTTCGCCCCCCGTTCCAGCCGCAACAATCATGAAAAGGAAAACGAATTCGATCACGTAGGAACCTTTTCCGTCGTTCGCGGATGCGTGTGCCCGACAATAAAGACGCCGACGCAGATCACAAAAATCCCAATCCACCGCAGCGGGGGCACAGTTTCTCCAAGCAAAAAATATCCGAGCAACGCCACCACCGCATACGAAAAAGACGACGCCGGCTGAACGTAACTGTAGTCCGCCCACGTGAGAACGAGCATGTACGCAACAAAGAAGGCCAGGAGGCACGTAATCCCAAGCCAAATGTATCCGGAACTAATGATGCTGAAAAAAATGCGAAGAATATCTCCTGGCGCCCAGTTTTTGGCCGAGCCCACATCCTTCATTCCCCTGCTGAGCAACACATTCCCCAGCGGAGCAAACAGGACAATGAACAAAATGGAAATGTACGTTTTCAGGTGCAGGCCCGGGGAATCTTTCATACGGTTTTTTACTTCGCCTTTTTCCTCAAATGTATCTTACAAGATGTTTAATGTAGACCAAAGTTCCGGGGGAGCGGAATGCTCCTTTTTTTGTTATGATTTTTGGTTGGGCTTGGTTGCTGAGGGCTCGCCTTACTCCGTGGCAGCGGCGTGGCACAATCCCCGTACGCGAGGTGCAGTGATTTCGAAAGCCGCCGATTACCTGTTTCTTGCCTTTGCGTCAGCCCCTTTTATCTACTATTTGCTCGTTCTCTACAGTTCCCGCCTTTTTTTTCGCCGGCCGAAACACGGTCCAGAAAGGAATGTGGACTTTACTCCGCCGGTCAGCAACTTGAAGCCTGTCCGCGGCCTGGATCCTGAAGCCTACGAAAATTTTTCGAGCTACTGCCGCCAGGATTATCCGGAATACGAGCTGATCTTCTGCGTCGGCGATGAAACTGACCCCTCCGTCCCCGTTCTTCAGAGGCTGATCCACGATTTTCCAGAACGCCAGATTCGCATTCTCTACGGCTCGGGGCGCAACGCCATCAATGACAAAGTCGCCAAGCTCGTCCGCATGGTGAACGAAGCGCGCAACGAAGTTCTGGTCATCAACGACAGCGACGTTCGCGTCGAGCCAAACTACTTGCGCACCGTCGTGGCTCCTCTTCGCGATCCCAAGATCGGTGGCGTGACCTGCCTGTACGTTTCCACCCACGACAAAACGTTCACGCAACATCTCCAGTCCATCGGCATGATTTCCGATTTCTATCCTGGCATTTTAGTGGCCCGCCAACTCGATGGCATAAAGTTCGCGCTCGGGCAAACCATCGTCACAACACGGGCGCACCTCGCTAGATTCGGCGGCTACGAAGCCATAGAGAATCGCCCCGCCGACGATCTTCTCGTCGGCCGCCTGATCGCCGAACAAGGCTTCGAAGTAGAGTTGCTTCCTTATGCCGTGCAGACCGTTCCCGACTACGATTCCCTGAAGGATCTTTTCATCAAGCGCCTTCGCTGGATGACGGTGATGCGCCACATGCGCCCCTGGGGCCACCTGGGCCTGGCGTTCACGCAAGGTTTGCCCTGGTGTTTGGCCGTTGCTCTGACTCATCCCGATGCAATTGGCCTCGCCTACGTCAGTGCCTATCTTTTTTGTCGCGTGCTGATCACCTGGCTCGTCGGTGTCTGGGGCCTCAAGCAAAGCGGTCTTTGGCGAATCATCCCGCTCTTCATTGTTTGGGATGCTACTGCGTTTTTGATCTGGCTGTTGACCTTCGGACGCAACAGCATTCGCTGGCGCAATGTGGATTATCGGATTCGCGAAGGAATGCTTGTTCCGGTTGTTCAGGCGCCTGTTCAGAATTCTTCTCATTAAGAAAGAATCATCGGCCACGCGAATCGTAACCGTTTCGCGCCACTGACCGCGATGAATGCGCCGCACGGCACGAACACTTTACAAAGGAGCTCATGCAAGCAAAAATCGCCGTTGCCGGAGCGGGAATCTACGGCGCAACCGCGGCCATTCGCCTAGCAGAAGAGGGTCACAGAGTTCACCTTTTCGATCCTCTCGGTGTCATGCGCGCTGCCTCGGCCATCAACCAGTATCGCGTTCACGCCGGCTATCATTACCCGCGAAGCTCTGAAACCATACGGGAAACGCTCGAAGCGCGCGCCGAGTTCATTCAGGCGTTCGAACCGGCAATCGTTCGAAACAGCCGGCACTTTTACGCCATCCCCAAAAAAGATTCCCGGACATCTCCTGATTTGTACGAAACAGTGATGAACGAGCACGGACTGGCGCTAAAGGCCTGCCGTCCAGACTGGATGAATTTCGAATTCATCGAACGCTGTTACCAGGTCGAAGAGCACATCTACGATCCGGACGTGCTGAGAGCTCTAATTGAAAAGCGCCTCGCCACGCTTCGAATTCCATTTGAACAAAAGCCCTTCCCGGCAGAGACGCGCCCCGCATTTGACTTCGTCGTCTGGGCTACCTACGGCATGGCCGCAAGCCGCCAGGTCTTCAAGATTGCAAAGTTTCAAATCGCCGAGAAAATGCTGATCGAACTTCCACGCCCGTTGCGCGGCATCGCCCTGGTCGTCGTCGACGGGCCTTTCACGGCTTTCGATCCCTACGGTAGTTCCGGCAAATCGCTTTTTGGCTCCGCAAAAAATACGAATCACTGGACGACCACCAACGCGGACGAACCCATGCCCGAACCCTACGCCGCCATTCTGAACGAACAGGAGTTCCGGCCCGTTCCCTTCACACGGTTCGAAGCCATGCGGCTGGATTGCTCGGATGCCGTTCCGGCCGCCAAAGACGCCATATATCTCGGATCGCGTTTCACGATTCGCGTCGTCGAACACAATCCGGAGCAGGACCGCCGAATCCTTTACGTCGAGGATGGCGCCCCTGGCGAGATTCACATCTTTTCCGGAAAAGTGGTGAGCGCCGTAAAGGCCGCGCGCCTGGTTTGTGAGAAGATTGCGCGCCATGCCTGAAGCGCCAGCCTACGTCATCCTTGGCCGCGGTCGGTGGGCGCAGAAGATGCGTCCCATCATTTCCGGAGAAGGGAAGAGCGTCACATCGCTCGAAGAAACCAGGCAGCTCCCTGCTGAGAGTGAATCGGACTACGTCGAGCGTCTTCGGACGACTCTCAAGGCAAGCGGCGCGCAAATAGCCTGGCTCTCGGTGGCGCCCGGTCATCACGTCTCTCTGATGATCCGGGCTGCCATCGAAGCGCGCCTGCATGTCGTCGTCGAAAAGCCGTGGTACGGCTCAAGCGAAGAGACCGAGAACTTGCAATCGCTGGCGCATGAGAGGGGTTCGGTCATCGCCGTTCACTTTGAATACCTGGTTCTCAATGAAGTGGAAGAGTGGCGGGCGAAGTTTCATCCTGGATCAGGCTGCCGTTTTGGCGGACGTTTTTTCCTGAGCCGGCCCGATTATTCGGGGATCCCAGCGATTGACAATCTGGGATGCCACTTGTTCGCGATCCGCGAATTCACGGTTCCTTCGTCAGAAGTTGCGGAGATTCGCTCGGGCTACGAACTTCCCGATGAGCGATTAGTCTCGATAGACAAAGGAAACCAGCGGCTCGCTTCGATCAATCTCCTCACGCACGGCCAGCCGATCATCCAGCGTTTTATGCAAAAAGTTGAGGCCGCGCTGGCCAGCGCGGCCTTTCCCTTCGATTTGCATTTTGCGCGGCGGGTAGCAGTTGAACTCGAGGCCTATAAACGGCGCGGTCCCGCTTGACGATTCCTACGCCTTTTTCGCTTTGACGGCACTCGATGGCGAATGCCCCACCCGAGCATCCGACGCCGGAGACCTTGTTGGCATGCTCATCTGCATCCGGCGGTCGTTCTTCGGCTCCCGCCAGTTGACCTGCGGCAGCATCAGCGAAGCATCCACACGGTCGCGATACTTCATCGCAATGTTCATCAGCGAGTCCAGCAGCGAATCCGAAAGATGGTGAGGCTGCAACCCGAGATCAATCAGCTTTGAGTGTTTCGCGTTGTAATAGTGCTGTTCGGCTTCAACGCGCGGGTCCGGAATGTGATCGATTTCCACCGTTACGCCAAGTTTTTTCGCCGCCGATTCCACCATGTGGGCCAGATCCAGGATAGAAAACTGCTCCGTGAACTGGTTGTAAACGCGGCACTCGCCCTTGGCCGCCGGATTATGGCAGGCAATCTCGATACATCGCACCGTGTCCCGGATATCCAGGAACCCACGCGTCTGTCCGCCCTTGCCATAAACGGTTAGCGGCTGCCCGATGGCTGCCTGCACGCAAAACCGGTTGAGCACGGTGCCGAAAACGTCGTCATAATCGAAGCGATTGATCAGCGCTTCATCCATCCCTGTTTCGTCCGTCATCGTGCCGTAAACCACGCCCTGGTTCAGATCCGTCGCCCGAATTCCCCAGATCTTGCACGCGAACATCATGTTGTGGCTGTCGTGTACTTTGGACAGGTGATAAAACGAACCGGGCTGCTTTGGGAAGGGCACCACATCCTTGCGGCCGTTGTATTCGATGGCGATGTAGCCTTCTTCAATATCAATATTAGGGGTGCCGTATTCGCCCATCGTCCCCAGCTTGATCAGGTGGCAATCCGGCAGAAACTCGCGGATGGCAAAAAGAACGTTCAGCGTTCCGACAACGTTGTTCACCTGCGTAAACACCGCGTGCTTGCGGTCAATCATCGAATAGGGCGCCGAGCGCTGCTCGGCGAAATGCACCACCGCTTCTGGCTCGAACGACTTCAATGTAGCAGCCAGAAAGTCGTAGTCGGAAACGTCGCCGACGAACATCTCAATGGTTTTGCCCGTCAGGTTTTGCCACACTCGAACGCGATCCGTCAGCGGACGAATCGGCGTCAGTGTCTGCGCGCCAAGCTCGTGATCCCAAAGCCGCCGCAAATAGTTGTCAACGATGGCAACCGAATGCCCCTTCTGCGAGAGATAGAGTGCTGTGGCCCAACCGCAATAGCCGTCCCCACCAAGCACGGCAATCTTCATGTACCCTCCTCAGGGCAAATCTCTTTTTGAGATTCTTACGGCAATTCGAACGGCGAACGACTCTCCTTAGATGCGCAGCGGCTAGCAGGGGTGCCGGGTAAAAAGCGGTTTAGGCCTCGACTTTCTTTTTGTACCTGTATATTCACTGCTTTGCAAGCCGGTTTTTGCCGGTTGCTGGCAAAACCGGCATCCCCTCCGCCACGGCGAAGTGCGGCAAAGGATGGTTGGTAAGTATGACTTTACCACCGCTCTCAGCGACGATATGCAGATGATTCGGTCCGGCTAAGTCCTCGAATCGCTCTAAGTTGGCTCGATAGGCTTCAAGATAGTAGCGCTGAGGTTCCGTCCACAGACTCTTGAAACGTGTGTCGTCTATGAACACATCCGGGGCTCTGGGCGCGTAGGAACCGTACTCAAGATTGAAATAGCGTCCGTTTAAGTTTAGCGCCTCGCGATTCACGTAAAACGTCAGAGAGGAAAAAGTCCAGTAGTTATGGTCCACGATCAGCTTTCCGTCGGGCGATTTAAGGACAACTTCCGCGAGCGGACGCGAAGACAAGAATGGATCGAATACCACCAGTGCCAGGCGCGCGGCATGATAAAACAAGACCATCATCAATGCAGCTGCCAGAAACGATCGCAAATCGGCCCATCGGAATATGGCAATGGCGCCTCCGATCAATGCGATGGCCGCAACGAGGAGTGGCAGACGCAGATACGCAAAGGAATCGAACGTCAGGTCCATCATGTGCCCGAGAGAGAGGGTATAAGCGCTCGGATGATGACCGAGTGCGGAAGAAATATCTCCGGGCGCCGGAACGTTGCGCACCAGATAAAAAATCGTGATGCAGGCAACTCCGGCACATCCCACAATTGCGGAAAGCGCGCGCGTGCCGCGGCGAGCCCATTCTCCACCCTCAGCCATGGCGGAGCCGAGCAGCAACGCCATCGCCGGGTAGCAAGGCATCGAATAGTATTCCTGGGTCGTTGAAAGCGTGAAGAACACCAGAATAAATCCGATCCAGCAGAGTGCCAGCAGCCGCGCGCGACCGGCCCGGTCCACGGGTTTGAACGAGAGTTTGACGACAGCGGGGAAGTACACGCTCCACGGGAAAAGCCAGAGAAAGTGAAACAGCCAGAACCAGACTCTTGGAACAGTGTTGTAATCGCGCGGGTAGCGCAGATTCAGAAACCGCAATACCTGCTCATTGATGAAATAGAACCACAGAAAGCCGTGATATTCTCCGGGGCCGCCGTGCAGAGCGAGAGAAAAATACGGCGGGTTGCGCATCGCGGCCAGGATGTGCCACGGCGCGGCAACCAGCAGCGCGATAAAAAAACCGCTGATAGGGCGCAGGCGCTTCCAGGTCCGGCCCACAAAGAATTGCCTGGTCACAAAAAGATAAATCACGCCTATGGCGATCGGGAAAACCGCCCCGATCAGACTCTTCAGCATGACTCCGGCCCCCAGGCTGACGGCGAGAACAAACGCCCAGAAGCGCGGGCGCGCTTCTTCTTCGTCGAGGGCGCGCAGGAACGCCCACATTGCCAGCGCGATCGTCAGCGTCAAAGTCACATCAGGGATGACGATTCGCGTGAATAGAAATAGTCCTACGCAAGTGCCGATCGACAAGCCTGCATACAATCCTGCTCGCCTGCCGAACGCCCACATGCCAAAAGCGCAAGTCAGGCAGGCCAGCCCAATTGCGGAAAGGGCGAAGGGAATGCGCGCCGCCCAGTCGTGCACGCCAAAGACCTTGAACGCCACGGCAATCGGCCAGTAGAACATGGCTGGCTTTTCGAGGAAGACGATGCCATCCGCTCGCGGCGTCACCCAGTCCCCGGAGGTAACCATGTTTCTTGAGATTTGCGCTACCGCCGCATCCACGTCGTCCATCAGGGACGGCGGAGATACGCTGCAGCCGAGATAGATCGCCCCGGCAACCAGGGCGACAATCAGGTAAACGAGCCAGCTTTTACTTGTAAGAACGCTTGCGCCGTCGAGCTTGACGTCGCTTGTATTCGCCATCGTTTCATCCATTGAAAGAGGATCATCAAGCCCCAGAGGTGATACCCGGCGTTCGCCTTTCGCTCCAGGTGCCGGGTCATAAAATCTTCAACGGTTTCCCCTCGAAAAAGATGCCCGTACTCCGATATTCCTTCGCGTAGTGAATCCACCAGCATTGAACGCAGAGGGCCGCGCAGCCATTCATGAGCCGGAATGTCGAATCCCGTTTTTTTCCCGGCCTGGATGGATGCGGGGAGCTTGTCTTTTCGCATTTCGCTCAAAACCAATTTCTGCTGAGAGCCGCGAATCTTCAGGTGCGCCGGCAGTTTCGCCGCAAACTCGACGATCCGATGATCGAGAAACGGCGGGCGCACTTCGACGGAATGCGCCATGCTCATGCGGTCGCTTTTCACCAGAATGTCATCGGCCAGGTAGTATTTCTGATCGAACCACAGGAAACGTGCCAGAGCGTCGCTGGCTTTCGGTAAGTCGTCTACTTCACCGAGTAGACGGTGAAATGCAGAGGGCAGGGGCTCCCGGAGCAGAGATTCCTTCTCTTTATCCGAAAAAGTCCCGTTCCAGTAGACGTGGGCGTGGCTTGGTTCGAGGAGACTGCCTTCGAGAAACCGCTTCAACTTGTACTCGAAGCTGATTTTCTCGTCCGAAACCGGCCAGTGTTTTACTCCGGCAAGCGCCGCCTGCAAGAGTGGGCGCGGAATTCGCCGGGCCCACTTCGAAAGCATGTCGGCGCGGCAGGTGATGTATCCGCCGAAGAGTTCATCAGCGCCTTCGCCGCTTAACGCCACAGTGGTTTTCGATTTGCATAGTTTTGAAAGAAACCATACGGGAAGTGACCCTGCGTCCGCGCTCGGCTCGTCGGAATAGTACGCAAATTCCTCGATGGCTCCGCAGAGATCCTGGGCGGGAGTCAGATCCAGCACCTCGTGGTCGGTCCCGTACTCCTCGACGGCGCGGTCAATGAATGTCGTCTCGTCAAAACTTCTTCCGTGAAATGAAATCGAAAATGTTTTCAGTTGCGAAGTGGTAGCTTTCGATGCGTAGTGCAGGATCGTCGTCGAATCCATTCCGCCGCTTAGCCAGATTCCCAGAGGCACATCCGAGATCATGTGCTCGCGCACCGACTGCTCGAGCAGGCCGTCGAGTTCTTCCTTGGCTGTTTCCAGCGTGTAATTGGCCGGATGGGTAAAAGGCAATGTCCAATAGGCGTCCGATGTTATCTTGCCGTCGATCCATTCCATCCAATATCCCGGCGGAAGTTTCTCGATTCCTTCGACAAGCGTCCAAGGACACGGCACATAGTTCAGTGAGAGATAGCAATCAAGGCCACGGAGACAGAGGCGGCGTTCAATTTCCGGATGGACAAAAATGGCCTTCAGTTCGGAGCCAAAAAAGAGCTCTTCTCCCTGCCGCGAAATGTATAGCGGCTTGATTCCCATGCGGTCGCGCGCCAGTAGAATGCGCCGCGCCGATTTCTTCCACAGCGCAACCGCAAACATCCCGCGCAATCTTGGCAGGCAGTCCTTGTCCCACTCGATGAATGCGCGGAGAACGGTTTCCGTATCGGAATGCGATTCGAACCTATGCCCGAGATTTTCCAGTTCCGCGCGTATTTCGGCGTAGTTGTAAATTTCACCGTTGAACGCGATTCCGAAATCTCCGTCTTCGGAAAGAATCGGCTGGTTCCCGGAATCGAGGTCGATGATTTTCAGGCGCGCCGCCCCCATCGAGAACAGGCTCGATTGAAACACGCCCTGCTGGTCCGGCCCCCGGTGGATCAGCGTCGCTGTGGCTTCCCGAATCCGGTTAGGATGCGGAGACCAGTTTTTATGCGTGAACCCTGCAATTCCACACAACTTTTTGTACCTCGCGGAGCGCCGCTTGAATCTACGGCCGCTCTTCCTCTTTCTGAATGTTCCTCGTTAATCAGCAACCGCAACTTTCGTTCGCGAGACCGTCGCAAGCCCCGTCCAACTATACCCGCGGTGCGAACGCAGCGCGGCGTCCCGGAAACCTGATTCGAGCCAGGGACGGACTTGGTCTTCTCGCAAATAATAAGCGACAGGTGTGACCAGTTGATCGAAAACATTGGCGTGAATTTCGTCGAACGGATAGTGATAGAGCGCCGCAAAATAATCTCCGTAAGGAAGTTTCGCGGGGCCTTTTCCGTTGGCGCGCGGCCGGTAGAACAGTTTTATCACCGCCCAAAGCGCAAATGCCGGCGGAATGGCGGCGATTCGCAAGAATGGCGCGGGCAATTTCGAAGTGACCGCTTTGCGCACGGGATCCACAAATCTGGTGATCCATTCGTTTCCTTCGTGGCCGTAAACCCAGAAAGCGACGCGCCCTCCCTCCTTCACTCGCGAAGCGAGGCTTGCAAAGCCGGCGGCGGGGTCCGGCAAATGGTGCAAGACGCCGACGGAAAATGCCAAATCAAAGATGGGACGCACGGGCGGATTCAGCAAGTCGCCGATAATGACGTGCGCGTTCGGAAATTGGCGCGTGTGCGCGAAGGCCACAAAGGCGCTCTCGCCCAAGTCCAGCGAGACAATCGCTTTTGCGCCGTGCGAAGCGACGATGGCGGTGTGACGCCCCTTTCCGCAGCCTCCCTCGAAAACCAACTGATTTTCGAAATCTTTGGCCGTCAGCGGGGCGACCCAGTCGAAGAATTCCTGTTCGTAATAGTCGCGCAGATCGCTCCAGCGCGTCCATTCCTCGGCAAAGCGTGAAGCCGTCTCGAGCTTGACGCTGGCAAGATCTGCGGGAAGAAGAATCGGCACGCCGTTGCGGATCAGAAACTGTGAAGCGCAACCTCGGCAGGCGAGAGTGCCGGACATGACGTGCCCGTCTCCGGCGGGGAGCGTTGCTTCGCCGCCGAGAGACAGGTCGCCCGCACAATTGGGGCACACGATGAAATTCAGAGCTTCGGGTCTCATCTCGATGGTGAAAATCCATGATACACCAAGCGCGGCGCAGCAGCCTCAGCCGGCGATTCCGGGCAAAGTACGAAGCAAGGCTCTTACGCCGTTCCAAAGAATCTGGACGCCGATGCAAACGAGCAGGAAGGAAGAAAGCCGGAGGATGATGCTCATCCCGTTTTCGCCAATGATCGCGGCGAGGCGATGGGCGAAGCCGTAGCAGAGATAAATGCTCACTGCCATGAGAAATGAACCCGTCACGGCGGCGAGAATCACAGAAAGATTTGTGCCGAGATGGCGAGGCTCGTTTGCTCCGAGCGTGATGGCCATGGAAATCGAGCCTGGACCGACAGTGAGCGGGAGGGTCAGCGGATAAAAGGCGCTGCGAGAAATGTCCTTCATGTTCACTTTTTTCTGCACAGCCGGGCCGCGATCCACTTCCTCTTTGCTCTTCAGCATGGCCCAGCCGTTCGAAATGACAATGAGGCCGCCGCCGACCTGGACCACCGGGATAGAAATTCCAAAGAAGTCCAGGATGTGCGTACCAACGAGAAACGAGGCCACCAGGAGGACGAAGCTGTTCGTTGCGACGTGACGGGCCAGGATTCTGCGTGCGGAAGCCGGATACTCGCGCGTCAAGGCGAGAAAAACAGGGCTGCCGCCGAGGGGATTGACGATGGGGAACAGGGCGCTGAGGATGAGGAGCGTACTTTTAGCTACTTCGAGCAAGGGCGGCCTCCGGAGGGCAGAGTATAGCCGAGACGGGTTTCTGGGGGGACATGCATCTAATGGGCTTAACCGTGACGTAAGTCTTTTGTTTGCAACATTTGCTAACACCGGCGGGCTGGGCATCCCTTGGAAGGGCGGTCGGCGCCTATTGGCAGGGAAAAAAAAGAAACGCGGCGGAGTGGGCCGCCGCGTTTCGAGACAGGTGCGAGCCGATCCAGAATCAGAAGAAAAAGCGGACACCGATCTGGATTTGCCGGCTGGTGTAGGCAAAGTTGCTGTTGGAGTTGGTGACGCTGCCGAAAGACGAGTTGAAGGACAGCGCGGGAGCGGTGGCCGTGCCGCCGACGATGTAACCGGTGTTGTTGATGCCGGTTACGTTCTGATGATTGAAGAGATTGAAGGCTTCGCCCAAGACTTCGGCGCTGTAACGATCGCCGAAGCGAACTTTTTTGGAAAGGCGGAGGTCCATATCAATGGTGCGCTTCATCATGAAGGTATTGCGGCCGATGACGTCAATGCCCTTGCGGCCATTGGAACCGTTGATGCCTGAACCGAGAGGCTTGGCGCTAACTGTGGTGATGTTGCCGGTGACCGGGTCAGTGGTGGTGCTGAGAGTAATCGTTGGTGGCGTGCCGGCGGTAACCAGGGAATAGGGCAAACCGCTCTGAGCAGCGTAAATGGGAGCGATTTCCCAGTCATTGGCCAGGTAGCCGAGCCAGCCCTTCACTTTCCATGGGCTTTCGGCAATAGCACTGAACACAACGCGATTTGGGACATTAAAGATGGAATTGCCGTATTCCGGCCGGATGTTGTTGGGCACGAGCAGATCATTGGTGTCCGAGAAGGTCGAGGCGTTCTGGCCGAAATCGAGGGAATGGGACCAGGTGTAATTGGCGGCGAATTGCAGGTGCTTGGTCATGCGGCGGTTGAGTTGAACCGCAAGAGCATTGTAGTTGGAGGTGATGCCGCTGAAGATTTCGGACATAGAGCCAAAACTCCCGTTCGGTCTGCTGGTCGAAGTAGAGGTGGTCGGGCCGACCGGAGGCTTGACCGAGGTGACAATGGTCGCAAAGAGGGGAGTGGTGTAAGTTCCGGCAGGGAGGGGGCCGCCTGACGGAACCGTGTAGGTAATGTTGACCGGCGATGCGCCAGTGTTGATGTCCACAAAGTCCGGCAAGCTACGGCCGAAACTACCGAGATAGCTGACGGAGAGCATAGTGTTGTGCGCGATTTCGCGTTCGATGGTCAAGTCGGTCTCGTGAACTTGCGGAAGCTGAAAGTTCTTATCGAAGAAGACGATGGCAAGTCCGGAAGATGGTGCGGGTTGGGTGGTAAAGATTTGCGGGAAGGACGGCGCGCTGCCTGGTCCGGGAGAAAAGAAGAAGGAGAATTGGGCGCCAGTAACACCAGTGCTGGTAAGGGCATTATAGATGGTCGAATTGATGACGCGGCCGTAATAGATACCGTAACCGCCGCGGACGGAAGTCTTGCCGTCGCCAAAGACGTCCCAGGCGAAACCAATTCTGGGGGCAAGATTATTCTTGTCGCTTGGGAAGCTTTGGGTCTGGGGAACGCCCGAATTTGGGAGGATGACGCTCGGCAA